>ERZ827524.358-NODE-358-length-61739-cov-3.487679_pt1 | contig 61739 bp, 54 predicted proteins | sample MGYA00519702_ERZ827524 | MGnify/ENA primary metagenome ERZ827524 (study PRJEB31778, sample SAMEA3449341) | human gut metagenome | biome: human gut; feature: human-associated habitat; material: faeces | place: United Kingdom | collected 2010/2012 ...
CCCCGTTTATCATCGTAAGATCAACCGGTGTGGCTTGTGAAAAATAACTCGGAGCAACATAATCCGTTCCGGCTGTTGCTGCCGATATTGTCCCTGCACCGTTACCTTTTAAAATCCCGCTTGCATAAATCATATTTTGCTTTGTGTTAACTTGTGCCGGAGTTGCATAATCTGTCCCAGCAGTTGCGGAGGTGACCGAACCATTCCCGTTTCCTTTTAAAATTCCGGTTGTTGTGATTCTATCCTGCTTTGCAGTCAAATCCGGTTTGTCTGTCAATGCGTCGTATCCGTGCGTATGGGTAACAGAAGCGTAATCTGTTCCGGCAATCGCGGCCAATATCTGTTCCCCGTTTCCTTTCAGCAAACCGGTCAGATTGGTCTGTGTGGCGGTACTGATAATATTTGAGCCGTTGACTCCTCCTGCCTGCTCCACAATCTGACTTAAAATGTTTTCAGCCGATATTTTGCTGGCGGCTGCATTTTGTGCGGATATAGCCGCATTATCCGCTTTCAGAGAAGCTGTTTCCGCCGCCGTTTGTGCCGTATTGGCAAATCCCTCAGCAGCATTCGCCTTTGCCGAAGCAGTAATTGCCGCCGCTTCCACCGTCTGTTTATATCCCAAAATCTCGGTACGGTAGCTTGTCCATTCATCCGGTGTAGGCGGGGCATCAGGCAGCACAACGCTGGATAAATCCCTGGATACCCGAACAGCAACAGAATTTGTAGTAATTCTTTTTACTACCGCATTATTTTCTGTTTTTGTTCCGTATGCGCCGACATATAAAATTCCTTCTTCTTCCAAAACCTCCCAAGGAATGATACAGCTCCCGTCGATCAGCTCCACCATACGATTTAAGGTCTCGTTTCGATAAAAAACCGCAAAAACATTTAATCCGTCGTATCCTTCATCGAACGAAAAATTGCACACCACGCTGTTGACATTCCCGGTCGTCAGAATCCTGTCGACATCTGTCCGAAGAATCTGATTTTGTTTCACTGAAAAATCCATTTTTATCCTCCTTCATATCATTTATGATCGGATTTGATTTCCGTATCATATCTTAACTATAAGATACTACGAGGATAATAGGACAAACAAGGACATCATAAAAAAAGACTGCTCACTAGCAGTCTCTTCCGAATTTATTTACCCATAAACCATGCTGATTGCACCCAAAATAAAACTTGCCGCCGTGTAATCTCGGGAAACGCACCTCCGAACTTTGTTCGGGATAGAGTTTAACAAAAAGCATGCGGTCATAAGAAACATAAGCAACAAAGTTGAGATAATGTTCCTTGCTCATTTCATGAGGAAAAGTGATATAATAATCGTCCTCAATGACTTCAACATGAAGATAATGCTTCTCGTCACTCGGCTGTGGAATCATCGCACTCAGCTTTCGTCCGCAGCAAGACACCTCCGCTTCCCCCGTAGAAGTTATAATATTCCCGCAGGAAGGACAAACAAAAAATTTTACTCGTTTCATATTACCACCGTCTTTACTGTTAGGTTCTAAATTACCCGATAAGATTTTCTCGATATTGACGCCGAATATTTGAGATAATTCCTGCCACAAAGAAACGTCGGGACACCCTAAGCCGCGTTCCCATTTAGATATCGCTTTATCGCTTATATTCAACGCATCGGCAAGCTGTTTTTGCGTCATCTTCTGTTCTTTACGCAAATCAGATATCAGTTTCCCGACTTTATTGCAATCCATTGTAATTATCCTTTCTGTGTTTTTTTCATTCTGCCTATTCATCATAACCGATTTTATTTCATAATGCAATAAACGCTCCGTAGAGTTGCTCTTTTATATCTAGTCAATTTTACAAACAAACAGCACATGGCCTGCTTTTATCACCGGATTTGGCAGACCATGTGCTGTTCCATTCATATATTGCAATTAAAAACGAGTGTGGAAAGTACGATTGATTACGTCAAGCTGTTGTTCTCTGGACAATCTGACAAAATTAACCGCATATCCGGAAACTCGGATGGTAAGCTGCGGGTATTTTTCGGGATGATCCATTGCATCCAACAGGACTTCACGATTTAATACGTTCACATTAATATGATGACCTTTTTCTAAGAAATATCCATCCATTAATGCAACCAGATTTTCTATCTTTTCTTCTTCTGATTTTCCGAGCGCACCCGGGATGATAGAAAAGGTATAAGAAATGCCGTCCTCTGAGAAATCATAAGGCAGCTTAGCAACCGACTTCATAGATGCCACACACCCGTTGCTGTCGCGCCCGTGCATCGGATTTGCACCCGGTGCAAACGGCTCGCCCGCTTTTCTGCCGTCCGGTGTAGAGCCGGTTTTTTTACCGTAAACCACATTAGAGGTGATGGTTAAAATAGACATTGTAGGCTTGCTGTTCCGATAAGTTTTATGACGAGATAACTTTTTCATAAAGTTCTTAACAAGACCGGAGGCAATTTCATCCACCGCAGGATCATTATTTCCGAATTTCGGATAATCGCCCTCTATTTCAAAATCGGTAATCAAACCTTCTTCGTTGCGAATCGGAGTCACTTTCGCGTATTTAATGGCAGACAAACTGTCCGCCACTACCGAAAGGCCTGCCAAACCACAGGCAGATGTGCGAAACACTTCTTCATCATGCAATGCCATCTGAATCCGCTCATAGCAATACTTGTCATGCATATAGTGAATCACATTCAGGGTGCTGATATACAGTTTTGCCAACCACTCACAAATAATATCGAATTTGCGAGTCACTTCCTCATAATTCAAAGGGCCGTCTCCGACCGGTGCGATTTCCGGCCCCACCTGATCGCCGTAACGCTCGTCTTTACCGCCGTTAAGTGCATAAAGCAAAGCTTTGGCAAGATTGGCGCGCGCGCCGAAAAACTGCATTTGTTTTCCGATTCTCATTGCCGACACACAACAAGCAATACCATAATCATCGCCGAACTTTTCCCGCATTAAATCATCATTTTCATATTGAACCGACGATGTTTCAATCGAAATTTTAGCGCAAAAAGCCTTAAACGGTTGCGGAAGTCTGTCCGACCACAAAATAGTCAGGTTTGGCTCCGGAGCAGGGCCGAGATTGACCAGCGTATGCAAAAACCGATAAGACATTTTCGTAACCATATGGCGACCATCCAGCCCAATGCCGCCGATCGCCTCGGTCACCCATGTCGGATCTCCGGAAAACAGTTCATCATAAGATGGTGTACGTAAGAAACGCACCATCCGCAGTTTCATAATAAAATGATCTACAAATTCCTGAATTTGTGATTCGGTATAAACGCCGTTTTGCAGATCGCGCTCCGCATAACAATCCAAAAAAGTGGAAACTCTGCCGATAGACATCGCCGCACCGTTCTGTTCCTTCACTGCGGCAAGATATCCGAAATACAGCCACTGTATCGCTTCTTTTGTATCTTTCGCAGGCAAAGAAATGTCAAAGCCGTATTTTACAGCCATTTCTTTCAGTTCTTTCAACGCTTTGATCTGCTCTGAAATTTCCTCTCTTTGACGTATCATTGCGCTGTCCATCAAATCGTTGATCATGTTTTTCTTGGCATCCTGTTTCCAAGAGATCAACTGATCCACACCATATAATGCAACTCTGCGGTAATCTCCGATAATTCTTCCGCGCCCGTATGCATCCGGCAATCCGGTGATAATCGCAGTATGCCGCGCTTTTTTCATTTCATCGGTATATGCGTCAAATACACCGTCATTGTGCGTTTTGCGGTACTTGAAAACATTTTCGACTTCCGGATCCATTTCATATCCGTAAGCATCTAATGAGGTTTTCACCATCCGGATTCCTCCAAATGGCATAATCGCGCGTTTCAGCGGCTCATCCGTCTGCAAGCCGACAATCGTTTCCAAATCTTTTTCAATGTATCCCGCATCATGTGCTGCAATGGTAGAGATCGTATGAGGATCAATGGAACGAACACCGCCGTTTTTACGTTCTTCTTCCATTAAAATTTTCACGTTGTCCCAAAGGCGAACCGTGCTGTCTGTCGGTGGTGTCAAAAAGCTGTCATCTCCGTCATACGGGCAATAGTTCTCGACAATAAAATCCCGTACGTTTACTTCATTGGTCCACTGACCTTTTTTAAACTCCATTCAGATATCCTCCGTTATATAATCTCCTGCACTGTTTCTTCACTGCCGATGCCGAAAAACATCAAACACTACTAAAACAGTATCTTTTGTTTTTATTATACTTGTTTTTATCAAAAAAGTCAAATGTTTTCAAGACAAATATAACAAACCATATCTTGTTTTTTTGGTGTTTATGCCACATGTCGAATCTTCACATTTTTTGCTGCATTGCGCCGAAGTGTACAAAGTAAAATAAAACAGCACTTCTTTTTATTTGTTTTGGATGTTTGAAAAACAATGGCAAATAATAATTAATGTTTGCAAAACAAATCAAAATAAGGAACAAGGAATAAAATGGAGCTATTAATTGAATTAAAAGATGTATGCAAAGAATATTTTCCGGGCAAAAATGAAGTAAAAGCGTTGAATAATATTTCCCTTTGCATCTATAAAGGGGAATTTGTTTCTATTGTCGGGAGTTCCGGCTCCGGAAAATCCACAATGATGAATATTTTAGGGTGCCTGGACAATCCTTCAGCCGGAAAATACTTATTAGACGGCGTTGACGTATCAAAGCTGAACGATCGAAAGCTATCTACTATCCGCAATCAAAAAATCGGATTTATTTTTCAAGGATTCAATTTAATACCGAGTATGAGTGCGCTGGAAAACGTCGAATTGCCGCTCAGTTATCGCAAAGTTTCGGCTTCCAAAAGAAAATCACTGGCAAAGAATGCACTCAAACAAGTCGGTCTGAATGAGCGAATGGGACATCGTCCTGCCGAAATGTCGGGCGGACAGCAACAAAGAGTTGCAATTGCGCGTGCAATTGCAGCGCGTCCCTCCATTATTCTGGCAGACGAACCAACCGGAAATTTAGACAGTAAATCCGGAACCGAGATCATGAATATTTTAAACGGACTTCACCGGGAAGGCAGAACCATTATATTGATCACGCATGATAATGAAATCGCTAATACTGCGCAGCGCCTGATTCGAATTTCAGACGGAAAATTGATTGAAAATAAAAAAAAGAATTGATTTCAAATCAGCCTGACGGCTGTTAATTCAGAAATATATTTTATGTTATTCCACAACGGATTGACTTTGACGATCCTGTTTTATAATAAAAAGTATTGGGTAAATCCTAAAATTACCACTCATATAAAATCGCAACCGACCTATAATAATAGTGCAAACGCAAAAATTAATTATTTAAATATAAGGAGAAAATAATCATGAGTACTAACAAGATCGTAGTTCCTGAAGCAAAAGAAGCAATGAACAAATTCAAAATGGAAGCAGCTAACGAAGTTGGCGTTAACCTGAAACAGGGTTATAACGGTGATTTAACCTCTAAACAGGCTGGCTCTATCGGCGGACAGATGGTTAAGAAGATGATTCAATCTTACGAAAATTCCCTTAAGTAATAAAGCTCATATTTCAAAAACAGACCGGTCGCAATGACCGGTCTGTTTCATTTATAAAAAAAGATAGAATCCGCCGTCTGCATAGAGTAAAATCCTGCTTATATTCGTTCCATCATCCAGTTCAAGACATCATAATAAACTTCCCGACGGTTTATTTCATTTAGCATTTCATGTCTGCCCTCAGGATATAACTTTATTTTTAGATTCTGTACCCCTGCTTTTGCCAACCTGTCATAAACTTTTTTAACGCCCGTGCCGTAATCTCCGACCGGATCCATATCGCCGGCAAACAAATAAACCGGAACATCTTTCGGTACTGCAAACGCCCACCGTTCATCCGACACCATTTTCAGCATGGTCATCAGATCCTTAAATCCCGCGTTGGTGAATGTAAAAGTATTATATTCATCTTTTATATAGGACTCAACAATCAGCGGATCCCTGGAGATCCAGTCACTGTTCGTATTCACATGGGGATATCGCTTATTATAATTCCCGAACAGCATTTTATCTATTGTCTTGCTGCGATAAAGCGGTCCCTTTACTTTAATCCATAAATCAACGACCGCAAGCCCTACATTATTCAGCTGATGTCCCCCGCTTGTGCCGCTTAAGATCACGCCGTCTACTTTGCTGCCGTATTTCATCATATACAGCCTGGTAATAAATGAGCCCATACTGTGTCCCAATAAAAAGACTTTGTGAAAAGGATACTCCATCCTGGCAAGCTTGGTCACCTGATAAAGATCCTCTACCATATACTGCCATCCGTTTTTATCTCCGAAATATCCCAAATGCTCTTTATCTTTCGCGGTATGACCGTGACCTAAATGATCATGAGCGTACACCACAAAACCATTCTGTGCCAAAAAAGCGGCAAAATCCTGATAGCGTTCGATATGCTCACACATCCCGTGTGAAATTTGAAGCACACCTTTGATATTCGCGGTCGGCCGATACACAAAATAATGGACCCGATCAACACCGTTTGAACTTAAAAATGTTTCGTTTGTTTTATCGACATTCATTTTGCTTTGTTTCACATAAAAGCGAAACCAACCTTCCTTTCTGCTGAAATATGGTTTGTATCAGCAATAAAATGATTCATATTCACCGGATAATTCATAAACAGCAGCAAATGATTTTGCCGCCGTTCCGATGAATCGGCGGTACTGCTGTGTAAAAGCACAACCTAACGGCTAACTAATCCAGCCGTTTTATCATTTGCCGATACTCAAGAAAATGAAATCCCTGCTTTTCATATAAGCGAATAGCTCCCAGATTAGAGGAACATACCTCCAGCCGCAAGCCCACAATTTTGCCTTTATAATATTTCTCAATATACTGCAAAAAGGCACTGCCGAGTTTTTGTCCCTGATAATCGGAATTGACGTACAGCTCGTCAATCAGAGCAATCAAGCCTCCCATTTCCGTACTCCATAGAAAACTGATCAGGCAGTACCCGACGGGAATATCGTCAGAAAGAATCATAAAACCGTCTGCATGAGGGTTGTCCGCAATCAACGCGTCAAAAGTGCGGTGCATATGCTCCTCCGGAATTGGTTCCAAGGCAGCTCCGCTGGTATAAAAATCCTTGCTGAATTTTAAATAACGCTCTTTATCTGAAGCAGAAAACAATCTCACGTTTAGCATTCTCAATCTCCTTTTATAACATCTGATATCATATAACATAAATTTCACATCGAAACCACGTTTTGATGACCTCCATAGGTGAAAGTGCTACTTTGTTTTTTATTATAACACATTTAACCTCAAAAGCGACATTTTTACAGTAAATTTTAAGATTATTAACAAATGTTTTTTCAGATTTTTTCCCTCTGTAATTGTAGACATTTACAAAATTAATAAAATGCTATTGATTAAATCATAAAAATATAGTTTAATAATATTGGGTTAATTTAAAAAACGACTCTGTCATAAAAAGTTGATAGTTGATTTCCAAAATTCCGAGTTACAACGGAAAACGTAATCAACAGTTCCATAAAGACAGAACAAAATAAAGAGGTGTATTATTACGGAAGACATTCAAAACAAACCATATCAGTTGAATATTGTTTTAGTGGAACCGCAAATTCCTCAAAACACCGGTAATATTGCCCGTACATGCGCAGCAACCGGCGCAAGGCTGCATATTGTGAAGCCGATGGGATTCTCGATTGATGATAAAAAGCTGAAACGTGCCGGATTGGATTACTGGCACTTGCTGGACATTCATTATTATGAAAATATAGATGCATTTTTCGACCGGAACCAAGGAGAATTTTACTATTTTACGACCAAAGGACAACATATCTATTCAGATGTTTCTTATCCGAACGGTGCTTATCTGGTATTCGGACGAGAAGATGCCGGACTGGATGAAACACTGTTGTATCATAATCCCGATACCTGTGTCAGACTGCCTATGATTGCTAACGAACACGCCCGTAGTTTAAATCTGTCAAACACAGTTGCGATTGCGGCATATGAAGTATTAAGACAATGGCGTTTTCCCGACCTGAAAACAGAAGGCTGTCTGACAAAATATCAATGGTAGTTTTCAAGGATAAAGAAAGGGTGCTTTCGATACAATACAATCAAAACAATACAGCCAAATCAGACGGAAATACAGTTTGAATGAAAGGAATGGTTATATATATATGAAAAATACGATTAAAATTGTTACGGATTCCGCTTGTGATATCACAAAAGAAGAGGAAATCGAATACGGCATAGAAATTTTGTCCTTTCCGATCACGGCGGACGAAAAAAGCTATATGGAACGGATAGATTTGACCAATCGGGAATTTTACGATCTATTAGACACCTGTACTTCCATCCCGACCACTGCACAAATCACTCATATGCGGTTTGAAGAATTATATGAACAGGCATATGCGGACGGATATACGGATTTAATCTATATTTCTATTAACAGTACCGGCTCGAACACCTATAATAATTCAATTATGGCAAAAAATATTTTCTACGAAAATCATCCGGAGGCAAAAGACAAATTTCAAATTTATCCGGTAGATTCAAAGACATATACCATTGCTTACGGCTATCCGGTTATACAAGCTGCATTAAAGGCCCAAAAAGGAATGCCTGCGCCTGATATTGTTGCCTATTTGGAGGATTGGTTCAATTCGGTGGAAATATACTTTGCCCCTTATACTTTGGACTATGTAAAAAAATCCGGAAGAGTAAGCTGCGCTGCCGCCTTTGTCGGGGAGCTTCTCGGTTTACGTCCTATTATCAGTATTATTGACGGAGAAACCGCAATCGTAGAAAAAGTACGGGGAGATAAAAGCATCATCCCCGCATTAATTAAACACGCCGGAAAAAGTAAAATTCCGCAAACAGATTATTGCTTAATCGGCGGCTCTCTGGAAGACAAGTACGAGGAACTGAAAAAAGAGGTAGTATCCGCGTTTAAATATGAACCGGTCAATGCAGCATATGCCGGCGCCGCTATTTCGATTAATGCAGGGCCGAAAGTAGTCGGAATTATCGTAAAAGGACAAAAAAGGGAAAGATAACAACCTCCTATTATGAAATTTGATAAAATTTTGTCGAGCACTTGAAAAAATTCATAAATTGGTATAAAATAATAGTGCTGGCGTATGATAATACTGAATTTCTTATATAAATTCAGTATTATATTTTGTCATAAATAAGCTATAACATTTTGTTAAGGCAAGATGATATAAAATTGCCTTAAAAGGAAGAAAGGATGAACAACATGACCTCATTAAACAAAAAAACAATTGAGGATATCGATGTTTCCGGCAAAAAAGTGTTAGTCAGATGTGATTTTAATGTTCCTTTAGATAACGGCGTCATTACCGATGACAAACGTATTCGGGAATCTTTAAAAACCATCAAATATCTTGTTGATCACCATGCAAAGGTAATCCTTTGCTCTCATCTCGGCCGTCCGAAAGGCGAATTCAATATGAAATTCAGCCTTGCACCGATCGCCGCAAGATTGACCGAATTGCTCGGTCAAAAAGTGGAAATGGCTTCTGATGTAGTCGGAGAGGATGCTCAGGCAAAAGCCGCCGCATTAAAAGACGGCGAAATCATGTTGATTGAAAACGTCCGCTTCCATAAAGAAGAAGAAAAAAATGATCCTGAATTTGCGAAAAAGTTGGCTTCCTTGGCTGAAATTTATGTCAATGATGCATTCGGTACTTCTCACAGAGCGCATGCTTCTACTGCTGGAGTTGCGGACTATCTGCCGGCTGTTTGCGGCTACTTGATTCAAAAAGAGATTTCCATCATGGGACAGGCTCTTTCTGATCCGAAACGTCCTTTTGTCGCTATTTTAGGCGGTGCAAAAGTATCTGATAAAATCGGTGTTATCACCAATCTGCTTGATAAAGTTGACACCTTAATTGTCGGCGGCGGAATGGCTTATACTTTCAATAAATCCAGAGGCTATGAAATCGGTACTTCTCTTTGCGAAGAAGACAAACTTGATTTAGCGCGCGATTTAATGAAAAAAGCAGAAGAAAAAGGCGTTAAATTCTTGTTGCCGGTTGATAACAAAGTAGGCGATGAGTTTAAACCCGACTGTAACTTCAAAGTTGTTCCTGCGAATAAAATCCCTGCTGATTACATGGGCTTGGATATTGGTCCGGAAACCGAAAAGTTGTTTGCTGACGCAATCAAAAATGCGGCTACCGTTGTTTGGAACGGTCCGATGGGTGTTTCCGAATGGGAGAGTTTTGCAAGCGGAACCTGCGCAGTAGCGACCGCTGTGGCTGAATCCGGTGCTATTTCTATTATTGGCGGCGGTGATTCTGCTGCTGCAATCGAGAAATTAGGTTTTGCCGATAAAATGACTCATATCTCCACCGGAGGCGGCGCATCCCTTGAATTTTTGGAAGGCTTGGAGCTTCCGGGCATCGCTGCATTAAACGATAAATAATTGCCCTTTATTTGTCCGTTGCTTTTCAAATCAAGTAACGGACAAATTTCCATGTTTTGAAAAGAATAACCAATATTCTGTTATATAAATCAATCGAAAAGGATGGTAACAAAATGAACAAGAATTTGCGTGCTGCCGTAATTGCAGGAAACTGGAAAATGAATAAAACCCGTCCCGAAGCAAAAGCTTTGGTAGAAGAGCTAAAACCGCTGGTAAAGGATGCGGATTGCGGCGTTGTTGTCTGTGTTCCTTTCACCAACTTAGAGACAGTTCTCGAAGCTGCAAAAGGAAGCAATATTAAAGTCGGCGCTCAAAACTGCCATTTTGAAAAATCCGGTGCATTTACCGGTGAAGTTTCTGCAGATATGCTGGTAGAAATGGGTGTAGAATATGTTGTAATCGGTCACAGCGAAAGACGTCAATATTTCGGCGAAACCGATATTACCGTTAACAAACGTACCATTGCTGCTCTGGAAGCCGGTTTGAACGTGATTCTCTGTGTCGGAGAAATGCTGGAAGACCGTGAACTCGGTATTACCGAAGAACTCGTTGCAATGCAAACAAAAATTGCGCTCAACGGTGTAGATAAAGCAGATCTTGCGAAAGTCATTATCGCATATGAGCCGGTATGGGCTATCGGAACCGGAAAAACCGCTACCGCAGAGCAAGCTAACGAAGTTTGCAGTGTCATCCGCAACACAGTTGCAAAAATCTATGATCAAGCCGCGGCAGATGCTATGACGATTCAATACGGTGGTTCCATGAATGCAAAAAATGCGGAAGAGTTACTTGCTCAGCCTGATGTAGACGGCGGATTGATCGGCGGTGCTTCTCTGAAAGCTCCCGATTTCTCAGTTATCGTAAATGCAGCAAGCAAATAATCACTGCTGACAGTTTATACAATGACTCCGGCTATATGCTGCTTTGTAAGCATATAGCCGAATTGTTATCCGATGATTTTATAGAAAGGCTGGCTATTTTATGAAAAAACCTTTGGCATTAATTATTTTGGACGGCTTTGGATATAACCCAAATGACTACGGTAATGCGATCAAAGCGGCAAACACTCCCAATATCGACGCACTGTTTGCGAAATATCCCCATACTTTAATCGGTGCTTCCGGTATGGATGTCGGCTTACCTGACGGTCAGATGGGAAATTCAGAGGTAGGTCATACCAATATCGGCGCAGGCCGCATCGTTTACCAGGAATTAACCAGAATCACGAAATCCATTAAGGACGGCGATTTTTTCTCCAATCCTGCTTTGAAAGCAGCAATTGAAAACTGCAAAAAGAATCATTCCGCTTTGCATTTAATGGGACTGTTATCTGACGGTGGCGTGCACAGTCACAATGCGCATCTCTACGGCTTAGTGGAAATGGCACGGGAAAACGGGTTAAACGAAGTCTATATTCATGCTTTTATGGACGGACGGGACGTCCCTCCTACTTCCGGTAAGGACTTTCTTGCCGATTGCCAAGCGAAACTGGAAGAAATCGGTGTCGGCAAAATTGCCACAGTGATCGGCAGATATTATGCAATGGATCGTGACAATCGTTGGGATCGTGTAGAGAAAGCATATGCCGCTATGGTTTACGGGGAAGGCAATCGGAATGCCGATCCGGTAGATGCGGCTGCCGCTTCTTATGCAGACGATGTCACCGATGAATTTATTGTTCCGACCGTTTGCGCAGAAGGCGCAACGATCAAAACCAATGACAGCGTGATCTTCTTTAATTTCCGACCTGACCGCGCAAGAGAAATCACTCGAACTCTGGTTGATGATGATTTTAACGGGTTCAGCAGAAGAAACGGCAGAATACCTGTCTATTTCGTATGCATGACGCAGTATGACGCAACCATGCCAAATGTAGACGTCGCCTTTAAACCGCAATCATTAACCAATACCTTCGGACAATACATCAGCGATAAGGGCTTGACGCAGCTGCGTATTGCAGAAACAGAAAAATATGCACATGTTACCTTCTTTTTCAACGGAGGAGTAGAAACCAGTTTTCCGGGTGAAGATCGTGCGCTGATCAATTCTCCCAAAGTTGCTACTTACGATTTACAGCCTGAAATGAGCGCGTACGAGGTAACCGACGAGGTTGTTTCACGCATTCATTCGGGGAAATATGACGTTATTATCCTGAATTACGCAAACTGTGATATGGTTGGGCATACCGGCGTTTTTGATGCCGCCAAAGCAGCGGTGGAAGCAGTAGACACCTGCTTGGGCAGAACAGTAGATGCCATTCTCAAACAGGGAGGCGCCGCTTTAATCACTGCCGACCATGGAAATGCCGATCAGATGTATGAGCTGGATGGTTCTCCGTTTACGGCGCACACCACAAATCTGGTCCCGTTAATTTTGGTAAATGAGGATGCATCTTTAAAAGAGAATGGAAAGCTTGCCGACCTTGCTCCGACCATGCTGGATATTCTCGGATTGGATCAGCCTGCTGAAATGACCGGAGAAAGCTTATTGAAAAAATAAATTCTGCATGAACGCATCGCTCATGTATTATTTCAGGAGCCTGCGGGCTCCTGTTTCTTTCCTAAAGAAAGGAATGTAGTATGCAAGAAATGCGCCGCATTCCTTGCATACTACGCTTTGTATCTTTTCGGCAAACACTGCGCATTGAAAAGGTACAAAAGTCCAGAAAGGAATAAAAAATATGGATCTAAAAGAATTAAGAGATCAAATCGATCAAATTGATATCCAAATTCAGGATTTGTTTGAACAGCGCATGGATGTTGTGAAATCGGTTGCCGCTTACAAAAAACAGCATCAATTACCGGTATTACATACAAACCGAGAAGATGAAGTGATTCGTCAAGTGACCGAACGCGCTGCTCCCGAATATGCTTCGGGGGAAAAAGTGCTTTTCACTAACATCATGGATATCAGTAAATGCAGCCAAAAAAAGCTAATACAATCGAATAATCCTTTTCTGGAGCATTCCGTTCCTTTTTCTCCTGATATTGCGGCGAAAGTCGCTTGCCAGGGTGTTCCGGGAGCTTATTCTCATATAGCGGCACGCGCTCTTTTTAAAGAGGATATCATTCATTTTTACCGCCATTTTGAAGAGGTGTTTCAAGCCGTTATCAACGAAGAGGCAGATTACGGTATTCTGCCGATTGAAAATTCCAATGCAGGCTCGGTGGTCGAAGTATATGAGCTTTTAAAGAAATATAATATTTACATTGCGCGCCGGATAAAAATCGAGGTGAATCCCTGTCTTGCTGCTTTACCGGGTACGCAACTGTCTGATATTAAGTGCGTTTTTTCTCATGAACAGGGCATCCAGCAATGCAGCTCTTTTATCCATCAGCATAATCTGACAGCCCACTCTTATTCCAATACTGCCGCTGCCGCTGAATATGTTGCGCAATCCGATCCAAACCAATATTTTGCCGCTATTTGTTCCAATTTAGGTGCTCAAATTCATGGTTTACAAATTCTTTCCGACCATATTTCCAACATAGATGAAAACTATACCCGTTTTATCTGCATCTCCAAAAAACCGCAGTATTCAAAAGAAGATAATATTATTTCCATTTCTTTTTCTCTTCCCCACACTGTGGGTAGTTTATATCGCATGCTGACCAAATTTTCGGTTTATGGAATCAATATGCAGAAAATAGAGTCCAAACCCATCGGAAACAAGAATTTTGATATTATGTTTTATCTTGATTTTACTGGGAATTTAAAAGATGAAAACGTTTCTGCTCTGCTAAATGATCTTGCGGCCGATTTGCTGCAATTTAAATACCTTGGAAACTACATTGAAATATAGTAAAAGCGTACGCAATTTATTGATTTGCGTACGCTTTTTGCTGGGGCAATCAACCATTATGGCGTGTATACCGCGCCTAAACCGCTTGCAATGGAGACACACTGTTCTAAATCCACTTTTGTCTGCTGCAAGTTGACGTCCAAAATTTCAATTCCGGTCAAATTGCTTCCTCTTAAATCCGAACCTTTAAAGCTGACATTCATCAGGTTTGCGCCGTAGAAACTGCATCCGTCAATACGGCATTTTTCCATCACACACCCGGTCAAGTCTGCGCCCTCGAAATTAATGTCACAAAGCTCCATCTTGCTGAAATTCAGTTCTTTTAAAGAAGTATAAGACCAATCTCCGCCTACAATATTGATACAATTAATATCTGCATCTCCAAAATCCGATCCTGTCATTTTACATTCTTTCACCGTGGAGGCAAAGAAGGAAGCAAACCGAAATCTGCAATTCAGAAAGGCAGACAGTATAAGCTCACTGCCGTTAAAATTGCTGCTGCTGAAATCACATTGTTCAAATCTGCATTTTAGCAGAATGACCCCTGAAAAATCACAATCTTTGAATCGACAGTGTTTAAACTCATATTTTTCCAACATCCCATCATCGTTTTGCAATAAGGACAGCTCTGTTTCGGTAAAATCCTTGTTTTCAAATATTTTGACACTCATATTCTGTTTAGCGCTCCGTTTTCTTTTGATTTTCTTTACCGTGATTGTTCAATCGCTTAGATATCAACTTATAACATACCATGCCAAGCAGTCCCAATGCCGCAAAAACAGCAAATAATACAATTGTAACCTCATAGTTTCCTTCCATATACTGTGCCCCTGCTATATTGGAAATCAGAATAGACGGCGTCCGAGCAATAATAGAGATGATAAGAAAATTTTTCGTCGACAGTGGCGTCAAAGCGGCAAAATATGTGAATACATCTTTTGGCAATCCCGGAATAAAATATAAAATAAAGGTGATCATTTCCATCCGTTCGGCATTTTTTAAAAAGTGAAATTCCTTCAGCTTTTTCTCGCTGACCAATTTATGGACAAAAGGAGTTCCGAAGCGCTTAATCAAACTGAACACACCGAAACTTCCCAATATAACGCCTGCCGCACAAAGCACAAACCCCCACCAGCCGCCATAACACATTCCCGCCGCAATCTCAATCGGCTCAGACGGAATCAGTGCCACAAACACCTGGACAATCTGCAGCAAAAGCAGTATCACAATTCCCCAGGCACCAAAAGAATCAATCATTTTTTCCAACTTGACGATGGTTTCTTCAGATGTTAAAAACAGTTTTAAATGAGGCGCATATTTAATAGCCACGACTCCGGCAGCAACAACTATAATAAACAGCAGTAAATACCAAATTACTTTTAAAACACTGCCCTTTTCCCTATTTTGCTTCATATTGATAACCATACCTTTCTGAGCTTTTGTACGGTTTATTATCTTTTACAATCTATCGGACTGTAAAAGGCTGAAAATCACTGCATTTTATATCCGGCAGATGAATCAAATATTGTACCATCCTGCAAGCTAAAAATGACAGCTTGTAAAACTATTTTATCATACCGTCAATATTTTTCAATCCTATTCCGAAAATATAACTTGATTTTATTTTTATATGCAATAAAATCGCGTATATTTTATAGCTTGACCTCATAAATATAACTAAAACACTGTCTTTTTTATTGCACTTCAAATGAAATTATGGTATGATAAAAGAGATTAATTTTAATGCATCTGATTTCTTTTACTTACCCGATGGCAATTATGCCTATTACAGAAAGGTTTGGCGATGATCATGGCAAAAACTAGAGTATGTGTAATTTTCGGAGGCGTTTCCTCAGAACATGATATTTCTCTGATGTCTGCGTCCTCTGTCATACAACAAATTCCAAAAGATAAATATGAAATTATCTGTGTCGGTATTACTAAAAAAGGAAGATGGCTTTATTTTCCCGGCGACGTTTCTATGATTGCAAACGGAGAGTGGGAATCCCATCCCGACTGCACTACCGCAATTATCAGCCCGGACCGTACCCACAAAGGTCTGATCAAAATTATGGCTGACGGAGAAACCTCTATCCTCCATATTGACTGTGTATTTCCTGTGCTCCATGGCAAAAACGGAGAAGACGGCACGATTCAAGGACTTTTTACAATTGCCGGAATTCCATTTGTCGGCTGTGATACAGTATCCTCCGCCATTTGCATGGATAAAGCCTTTACCCACACTGTTTTAGACAATGCCGGTATCAAAACAGCGAAATGGGCTGCTATTCACCGTTGCGATATTTCAAAGTTGGATCAAATGATCCCCCAAATGGTGGAAAAACTTGGCTTTCCGATGTTTGTAAAACCCGCAAATGCAGGATCTTCGGTTGGAATTAATAAAGCTGCCAATGAAGAACAGCTCAAGGATGCAATCAAAATTGCCTTTTCACACGATACCAAAGTGGTTGTAGAAAAAGCAATTGTGGGCATCGAAGTAGAAACGGCTGTTATGGGATACGAGGATCCCAAAGTCGCAGAGCCGGGAGAAATTGTTCCCTGCAATGAATTTTACGACTATGAAGCAAAATATATTATGGGTACCACAGAGCTGCATATCCCGGCGCGGATCAGCGAAGAAGATACGAAACGTCTGAAAGAAACGGCAATCAAAGCATACAAAGCGCTCGGATGCGGAGGTCTTACCAGAATTGATTTCTTTATTACACCGGATCACGAAATTATCTTAAATGAACCCAATACCCTGCCCGGATTCACCTCTATCAGTATGTATCCGAAACTATGGGAATACAGCGGTGTCAACTATTCGGATTTGATTGACAGACTGATCACTACTGCAATAGAAAGGGCGGAATTTTAGTGGATACAAAACCGATTGGCGTATTTGATTCAGGGCTCGGCGGACTCACGACAGTCAAAGAATTAAAAAAAATTCTTCCTCATGAGGATATTATTTATTTCGGCGATACGGGACGTGTACCCTATGGAACGCGCGGGCGTGACACTGTTGTGAAATACGCCTGTCAGGATATCAATTTTCTCCTCAGCCAAAATGTTAAGATGATTATTGCCGCTTGCGGAACAGTCAGTGCCGCCCTTCCTCAATCGGTAATATCCTGCCTGCCGCTTCCTTTTACCGGGGTTTTGCTGCCGGCTGCTCAGGCAGCTTGTGTAACTTCCCTAACCGGAAAAATCGGCGTCATCGGCACAGCTACCACCATCAAAAGCGGCGCTTACGGCAAAGCGATGCGTTCCATCCGCAATGATGCCGTAATCACCGGAAACGCCTGTCCGTTATTTGTACCGCTCATTGAAAACGGCTATATCCAACCTGATAATAAAGTCATTCGGTTGGTTGCCGAAGATTACTTGAAAATTTTCAAAGGAAGCGATATTGACACCTTGATTTTGGGATGTACCCACTTCCCGATTATTCGCTCCGTTATCGCCGATATTCTGGGAGAGACGGTATCTCTGATTGATCCGGGAGAAGAAACCGCACGAGTAGCCGCTGCATTGCTGACCAAAGAACATAAGTTAAATATGAAAGAAGAAATGGGTACTTGTCATTTTTACGTCAGTGATTCCACCGAAAATTTTGCTGAAAACGGCGGCTTGTTCCTGGGTGAAAGCATTACGAACGATGTGGAGCGCATCAGCATTGAAGACTACCCGACACAATTAGAACAGTAAGCATTTCTGGCAGGAGGATTTGCCTCGTTATGAAAAAAAAGGATGTTTTTATTTCTATCATCGGGAAACAGATCACAAACGATGACAGTGAAACAAGCGAGCTGTACACAAATGGTACATTTTACAAGCAGAATGATTGTTATTATATCGCATATGATGAGACTGAAGCAAGCGGCTTTGAAGGCTCCCGCACTGTTGTCAAAGTATCCGGAAGCGATAAAGTTATTATGATGCGCAGCGGATCTGCGTCGTCGCATCTGATTATGGAAAATAACCGACGATGCGTGGGGCAATACGGGATTGATAAAGGTCAGCTTTTTATCGGCGTGACTACCGAAGAAATTTCCAATCAACTGGACGAGGACGGCGGCAAGCTGTACTTCCGTTATCAGTTGGATTTGAATGCTAAAAATATAAGCACAAACGAAGTATTTATTACCGTGCAAGATCGCTGAAAAAGACGTATACAGAGATGCCGGCAGGCGAACAACCCCAGTCGGCGCTCTGTCAAAGAAAGGTATTGAAAAAAACAGATGAATAATTTAATGCAATCAGCAACCGATCAACTCCAATCACTCATTAAAGATAGCTTAAAACGCGCAATGAAGCAAGGAGATTTAGCCGAAAGTGAAATACCGGAATTTGTTATCGAAATCCCGGCTGACAAAGCACATGGCGATTTCGCCACCAATATTGCAATGATATCTGCCCGTGCTTTCCGAATGGCTCCGAGAAAAATTGCGGAAATCATTACCGAGAATCTGGATATCACCGACAGCTATTTTGACAAATTTGAAATTGCGGGACCTGGTTTTATCAATTTCTTTTTAGGTGCTCACTGGTTCTCCGATGTACTTCACGAAGTCATCGCTACCGGTAATGATTACGGAAAAACCGCTTTCGGACAAAACAAAAAAGTAATGGTGGAATTTGTGTCCGCCAATCCCACCGGTCCTATGCATATCGGCAATGCAAGGGGTGGAGCTATCGGAGACGGTATCGCTTCGGTATTGGAATGGGCAGGCTATCAGGTTTCCAGGGAATTTTATGTCAACGATGCCGGAAACCAAATCAATAAATTTGCACTTTCCTTGGAAGTTCGCTATCTTCAGCTGTTTCAAGATGATATTGAAATGCCGGAAGATGCTTACCACGGCGCTGATATTACAGCCCACGCCAAAGCATTTGCAGAAATCAACGGTGATAAATATGTTAATGTTCCCTCTGATATTCGCCGGCAGGCGCTGGTCAGCTATGCGCTGCCGTTAAACATCGACGGCTTGGAAGAAGATTTGAAAAAATATCGGATTGTATACGATAACTGGTTCCGGGAATCTACTTTACATCAAAATGGAGAAGTAGATAAGGTAATCGAGCTGTTAAAAAGCAGAGGATGCACCTATGAAGCAGAGGATGCGCTTTGGTTTAAAGCTACGGATTTCGGAGCAGACAAGGATTTTGTTTTAGTGCGTTCCAACGGCGTTCCGACCTATGTAGTGCCGGATATTGCTTATCATTATAACAAATTGGTCACTCGTGGCTTTGATAAAGCGATTGATGTTTTGGGAGCGGATCATCACGGTTATGTCCCCCGTTTAAAAGCCGCTTTGCAGGCACTTGATGTAGATCCCGATAAACTGGATGCCGTCTTAATGCAGATGGTACGGCTGGTACGGGACGGTGAAATTATCAAAGCAAGTAAGCGAAGCGGAAAAGCCATTACTCTGGTAACCTTATTGGATGAAGTTCCAATTGATGCGGCACGTTTCTTCTTCAACATGAGAGAAGCAAATTCTCATTTTGATTTTGACTTGGATTTAGCCGCAGAAGAAAGCTCCAAAAATCCGGTTTACTATGTGCAATATGCTCACGCAAGAATTTGCAGCATTCTAAAAAATCTTTCTGCGGAAGGAATTACGGCCAAGTCCGCTGCCGAGTGTAATTTTGACTTGCTTCAAAAACCGGAAGAAATTGAACTGATTCGTTATTTGGCAACGCTACCCAATGAAATTATTGATGCCGCCAAAAATTATGATCCGTCTAAGATGACAAAGTATGCCATTGAGGCGGCAACTTTATTTCATAAGTTTTACAATGCATGCCGCGTGCGCGGCGAAGAGGAAGCTTTGATGCAAGCCAGACTTTCGCTCTGCATTGCTACCAAAACAGTGCTGAAAAATGTGCTTTCGATTCTGAAAATCAACGCCCCCGAATCTATGTAATCCAAGCATCCGTCAGACGCTGTTAAAATATAAAACATCCAAGGTATATCTTTTGTTATTCCACACAGCTGGATTTTCAGAGAAACTATGTTATTTTGCTTTTGCACACTGCGGTGCAACGCAATAGAAAATTGGGAGAAAAAAATGGATACTTCTTATGGACCGCGATTATTCATCTCGCGGAACACCGGCGATTTATTATCTGCCGAAACTCAGGACAACCGCATGATAACAGGAGGCATTTTAACTGCTGACGAGCCCGAGGAAGACTGCAGCTTTTCGGAATTGATGTCGCAGGCACGCAAAAAAATAGCTTGCCTGGTGAAAAAAGGCGCGAAGTTTATCGTTGCTGAAAACTGCCAAACATTACAACAGGCTCGCATTGCCGTTTTTGCCGCTCGCAAGGAAAAACTTCCGCTGATAGTCACCATGCTTTGTGACGCCGAAGGCATTATACCTTCCGGAGGTACTGTTACCGCCGCCTTGATTTCTTTGCAGTCTCTCGGAGTATCTGCTTTCGGTATTTCCGGAAACCTAACGCCGCAAGAGTCTGCCGATGTTTTAGAGCTTGCGGTGCCTTTTGCCAAAATTCCTCTTGCGGCTTCGCCTACCGCCGGGAACCCCAATCCGATCCTACCTGATGTGTATGACCTATCTCCGCAAAACATGGCAGATGCCATCACACCGATTCTGGAATGCGGCGTCTCCGTTTTATTGGAAAACAAGGGTGTCTCTCCTGAACATGCCGGTTGCATCCGACAAAAATTATTTTCTTTCGACTCAACAGCATTACATTTAGAGCGGGAAGACGAACTTGAGCATATTATTTTGGCAAATGAAAAGAATTTCTATCAGCAACGAACGGTTGGATTTTACCGAGCCGATTCCCTGCCATCATGATATGTCTGACGATTTTATCGCTGCTGAAGAAGACAGCGTAGATGTATTGGAAATCCAAATTGATACTCCTGATGATTCCGTAGTATTTGCAGAGAATGCGCATCTTGCAGGTTTGCCGGTTATGTTTCGCTCGGACGACGAGCTGGCTTTAAAGTCAGCATTGATGCTATATAACGGAAAAGCTATGATTGATACAGATTGTGCAATCGAAAAAGAAAATCTGGAAAAAATCGCAAAAAAATACGGCAGTATTTTATATTAATCAAACAGCGGACGAAGCAATTTGCCCGCTGTTTAAATTTATATAAAAGAATCATACCTCTCGTTTAACAGGTTTTAATATATTGTCATAGATTTAACAATATACGTTCATGAATCTAATATATAATAGACTTATAAAATAAAATTCAGATAGGTATTTTCATGATTGTATCTGAGAAAACTAAGCAATAAATGAATAAAATATATATTTTAGCAGGTTTCTGCATTTTCGGAAAATTATGTAAATTTTCCCTTGACTTGTTGACAACAATCCAATATAATGGTATTTGGGGAAGATTAGTGAATATGAGTACAAGGCTTTATTTGCCTTTTCTATAAGCCGGTCTCAAAAGATTTGTTATCTATGTGAAAGGAGATAAATTAAATGTTAACAAACAACAAAAATGTGCTCAAATGGGTAGACGAAATGGTGGCTTTGTGCAAACCAGCTAATGTCGTATGGATCGACGGAAGCGAGGAGCAATTAAAAGCACTAAGAGAAGAAGCTGTTTCTACCGGAGAAATGGAAGAGCTCAACAGTGAAAAACTTCCGGGGTGTCTGTTGCATAGAACCGATCCAACTGACGTTGCTCGTGTTGAAGATAGAACTTTTATCTGCTCTAACACAAAAGAAAATGCCGGTCCTACCAATAACTGGAAAGATCCTGAAGAAATGTGGGCTATTCTTGAGCCTATGTATGATGGAGTTATGGATGGCAAAACCATGTATGTTATCCCCTACTCCATGGGACCGATTGGCTCTAAAATGTCTAAAGTAGGCGTTGAAGTTACCGACTCTATCTACGTCGTTCTGAATATGGATATCATGACCAGAATGGGAAAAGACGCTTTTGTACATCTCGGTGATACTTCTAATGACTTTGTCCGCGGTTTACATGCAAAAGCAGATCTTGATCCTGAGAAGCGTTATATTTGCCATTTTCCTGAGAAAAACAGCATTTGCTCCATTAACTCGGGATACGGCGGAAACGTTTTGCTCGGCAAAAAATGCTTCGCTTTGAGAATCGCCTCCTACCAAGGTAAAAATGAAGGATGGATGGCGGAACATATGCTCATTCTCGGTATTGAAAATCCACAGGGTGAAGTAAAATATATCTGTGCAGCTTTTCCTTCTGCTTGCGGCAAAACAAACCTTGCTATGCTGATTCCTCCGGAAATCTATGCAAAACAGGGGTATAAAGTATGGACAGTCGGCGATGACATTGCATGGCTGAGACAGGGTGATGACGGTCGTCTGTGGGCAATTAACCCTGAAAATGGTTTCTTCGGTGTTGCTCCGGGTACCAACTTAAAATCCAACCCTAACGCATTGCATACAACTGAAAAAGATACTATCTTTACAAACGTAGTTCACAACTTGGATAATGATACTGTTTGGTGGGAAGGATTGGATAAGAATCCCCCGAAACATGCTCTTGATTGGAAAGGCAATCCATGGGATGGTACCACTTCCACAGAAAAAGGAGCTCATCCAAACAGCCGTTTCACCGCTCCGGCAAGAAACTGCCCTTGCATCAGCAAAGAATTTAACAATCCGCAGGGTGTTCCGATTTCTGCTATCGTATTCGGCGGTCGTCGCGCAAAAACAGCTCCGTTGGTTTACCAATCCTTTGATTGGGATCATGGTGTATTTGTAGGTTCTATCATGGCATCTGAAACCACCGCTGCTGCTGCCGGTGCTGTTGGTGTTGTCCGTCGTGATCCTATGGCTATGTTGCCTTTCTGCGGATATCACATGGGAGATTATTTTGCTCACTGGTTGGAAATGGGCAAAAAATTAGGTGATAAAGCTCCTAAAATCTTTAATGTTAACTGGTTCCGTACAGATGACGAAGGTCACTTTATTTGGCCCGGATTTGGTGACAATATGCGCGTCTTGATGTGGATTTTAGATCGTTGTGAAGGGAAAGCAGATGCAGTAGAAACTGCAATCGGATATGAACCCAAGCCGGAAGATATTAACTTGGAAGGCTTAAATATTGACTTAGATACTTTAAAGGATTTGTTAACTGTCGATCCGCAGCTTTGGAAAGAAGATGCAGATGGTATTGAAGCTTTTTATGCTAAATTCGGCGATAAGTTGCCGGCTAAATTGCGTGAAGAACTCAACAGCTTAAAAGACAGATTGAGCAAATAGTTGTTTTCCTGTATAATCCTATGGTCATATAATAACAGCTGCTGTAACCAGCAGCTGTTATTTTCATTATTTTTTATTGACAAGAATTCTACTGCAAAAATAAAAACAATATAAAAATAATTATTGAAATTTATCAGGAAAAACTTGACATAACTCGTAAAATATGATATTATAGTTAAGCATTATCGCTGGTGTGGCGGAACTGGCAGACGCCCAGGACTTAAAATCCTGTGAGGCTTACCCCTCGTACCGGTTCGATCCCGGTCACCAGCACCAGTCGAAAACCTCGACACGCAATTCGCGTGCGGGGTTTTCTTTTTGCCTATATAATGGAATCTTTTTTCATTCCCGTCAGACATAGAAGCCATTCATTCTACGGCAAATGCCGTAGAATGAATGGCTTTTTGTTTTTCTGAAATTCATCGTTCTATTTTACGCGTTTTCTATGGTTGGAGAGACATAAACATTAACCCTGTAAATATTTTGATATTTATACTTTACATAACAGCATACTGTTGACATATTTTTTATCTAATGATATTATGAACATGAACAGAAATATCGTTTGTATCCAGTAATAATATAGTCATATTTTTTTAAAATAGGAGGATGACATATGTCTGGAAGATGTATGGTACGGGTTTTAATCGTTACGCTGGTCTGTTCTATCGTGTTAACCTTCTCTTTAACACGGCTTATTTATTGGAAAATTGATATCAATGATGTGAAATCAGTGAATATTTCAAGGATTACCATAGGTACATCAATGGAAGAAGCTAAATGGCAGATGTTTGATGCAAATTCTTTTCAGCTAGTCAATGAGATTGATCAATTAGCATGGAAGGCTAAAGGAATAAATCCGCTTTCTAATTAGGAAGTGTATTATATTGGATGTATGATAATAAATATGTTATTGGTATTACTAACTTTATAGATAAAGGCAATACAGATGAATTAATTTTATTAGCTGAAGATATTGAATTTGAAGAGCATCCGCTAAAATAATATTTTCAAAGGGGGGCGGCTCTCGCCCCGCTTTTCCCCATTTTAATAATCATAAATAAAATCACTATTCTCCATATTTTACATCATACTAAAAATGGAACGTATAAATAAGAAAGTTAATGAACAAAACCAGCTCCGATTTTTCATCGGAGCCGGTTTTGTTTCATTCAAAGGGCATTTCTCTGAGTCTATAAAGATATTTAAGTGAAGAATACCGGATCATAATGGGCTATCATATTTTAATGATAGTGTCCTTCTGACATTTCGGCAATTTCTTTTGTTTCCTGAATGGTTCCAAACGGGTGCTGCGGCGGCGCGTAAATGGAATATAATTTCAGCGGTGTATTTCCAATGTTAATAATATTATGCCATGTACCAGCCGGAACAACAACAGCATGATCACCGTTAATATTTTGCCGATATGTTAAATTATTTTCTCTGTCCCCCATCTTTACAAATCCATGACCATTTTCCACTCTGATAAACTGGTCTAAGTGCGGGTGCATTTCCAAGCCGATATCTCCCCCAACTCTGATACTCATCAGTGTGACCTGCAAATGTTCTCCTGTCCACAATGCAAATCGGTAATTTCTATTTGCGTTTGTCACCCGATCGATATTAATAACGAGCGGATATGGACCGAAATCAGTAATGTCCGCCGTGCTTCTGTTTAAAATATGATCCCTTTTCAGACGGATCAACTCCTTTCCTTTCATGGCACAAACTTGATTTCATGCTTCCTGATTATATTATATGAGTTTTGATCCGCACTGGTGTGTATTCCGCAAAAAAACAACAGACTGCATATGTCGTTTATCATATGCAGTCTGTTGTTTTTCGTTTGATGTCTTTACCCGACAATATACTCTTGTACAGTATGAAACAGCTCAGGGACAATGAGTCCATCCACAGCAATACCTTGTTCGGTAAACTCCTCTGTATAGACTTTTCCGGTATCCCGAATCTGTGCAACTAAATTCCCCTTATCATAAGGAAATAATAGTTTCCGCCGTTTCAGTTGGCTTGGCAATGTTTCTGCAATTTTTTGAAGCAGCACATTAAATCCGTAGCCTGTTTTGGCACTGATAGCTACACTGTTCTCCTCTGCCGGAAAATTCGGATATTCCAATAAGCAATCGCACTTATTAAACACCTTGATCACCGGAATATCACCGCATCCCAATTCTCCCAACAACTGCTCGGTCACTTCAATCTGTTCCATGATGTCATCATTGGAAGCGTCGCAAACATGCAAAATCAAATCAGCATTGGAAGCCTCTTCTAAAGTGGATTGAAATGCCACTACTAAATGATGGGGCAATCGCCGAATCAATCCGACGGTATCAATCAGCAAAACAGTACGGTCATCCGGCAAAGTCAACGCGCGTGCGGTAGGATCCAGTGTTGCAAAAAGCTTATCCTCTGCCAACACACCGGCATTCGTCAACGCATTTAACAGCGTAGACTTTCCTGCGTTAGTATATCCGACAATCGCCACCGAAATAACATTGTCTTTTTTTCGGCGCTGTCTGCGCAAACTGCGTTGTTTTTCCACTTCTGCCAGTTCATCTTCTAAAGTCTGGATTCTGCGGCGGATATGCCGTTTGTCCGATTCCAACCTCGTTTCGCCGGGACCTCTGGTTCCGATTCCTCCTCCTAAACGAGACAGAACCGTTCCCATGCCAGCCAATCGCGGCAGTCTGTATTTTTGCTGTGCCAGTTCCACTTGAAGCCTGCCTTCTTTTGAACGGGCGCGCATCGCAAAAATATCCAGTATTAAGGTCGTTCGGTCTATTGCTCTGATCTGCGTAATTTCTTCAATATTGCGGGTTTGTGTGGCTGTCAGTTCATTGTCAAATATCAGTAATTCTGTTTCATTTTCCTTGCAAAACGCAGTAATTTCTTCCAATCTTCCCGAGCCGATACAAGTTGCCTTATCATATGTTTCCCGACGTTGAATCACTTTTGCCTGTACTTCCGCTTGCGCAGTTTTTGCCAATTCTTCCAGTTCAAGCAGAGATTGATCCGGATCATATTCTCCCAAATCCACACAAATCAATACCGCCTTGGTCCATTCCTCTTGTTTTATATCATGCATATTATTATCTGAATTTGTCACAGCGACAAATATTCCTTTCGTGTAATGATATGAAAATAAGTTTTTTTAGAACAGGCGCATTTCTATCATTCCCCTTTCAATCGGCTTTAAATCTATTATATAGGATATACTGAAGTAAAGTCAATCATCCAAAAAAATAATCATTTGTAAAGTACGAAAATTCATGTTATAATAAAAAGCAAAGCGGCGGCGTTAATAACCAAGAAAGGATTGATGATGAAAATGCCTAAGGAGGGCTTGATCCATATTTATTGCGGAGATGGAAAAGGAAAGACCACCGCAGCAATCGGATTATCCATTCGTGCGTTAGGCAGAGATTATCAAGTCATATTTCTACAATTTCTGAAATGGCAGGAAACCGGAGAAATTTCTGCTTTCAAAGCATTCAACAACCTGACGGTTATTCGGGGAGAAAATCTCGTTCACAAATTTACATGGAATATGACAGAGACGGAAAAAAACGAGCTGATCCAAACGCATAACGAAATGTTCCGCCACGCTGTATCTCTGTGTACCTCTGATAAATGCCTGCTTGTTATGGATGAATTGATCGGGACTTATGACATGAACCTGATTGATCGGGAAATGGTTCTTGCCTATTTGCAGCACAAACCGAAAAATTTAGAAATTGTCATGACCGGCAGAAATCCGGCAGAGGAATTGTTGGAAATAGCCGATTATGTTTCCGAAATCAAAAAAGTCAAACATCCGATGGACCAAGGGATTGTGGCACGGGAAGGAATCGAAATGTAAGCAAAACAAACTTTTCTGCCTTGCTTTATCCGGCGAAAGCCGACACGGATTGTAAAAAGAAAGGATTATTGATTCATCATGGAATTATACTTGCTGATTGCAGTGATTATACTGCTTATCATAAATTTAATTATTTTGCTCATACAGGGAAAATCAAAAAACAATAACGATACCGCGCAGATGATAGCAGAGTTTGACCGTCTGAAAAAGGATACCGAAAACAGCCAAAGCAGATTGCGCCAGGAGCTGTCCGAAACCACCCAGAGCGCTGTAAAATCCTTGGGCAGTATTCTTTCAGACAATCAGCAGCTTGCAGGAGCCGCTCAAAGCAAAAAAATTGAAGAAGTCGGAAAAAATACGGTAGAACGTCTGGACTCAATTCACAACGGCATTTCCCGTCAGCTCAATCAGATGAGCACCTCCACCGAAGAAAGACTAAAAACATTCTCGATGGAAAATGAAAAAAAATTAGAGAACATCCGCCAAACAGTTGAAACGAAGCTCACCTATATTCAGAATGACAACAATCAAAAACTGGACGAAATGCGAAAAATCGTGGATGAGAAGCTGCAAAAAACACTGGAAGAAAGAATGACGCAATCCTTCAAGCTGGTCAACGATCGGTTGGAGCAGGTATATAAAGGATTAGGCGAAATGCAGACTCTTGCATCAGGGGTCGGAGATTTGAAAAAGGTATTATCCAATGTAAAAACCCGCGGTATTTTGGGCGAAATCCAGCTCGGCGCAATACTGGAAGAAATTCTTGCTCCGGAGCAATATGACGTAAACGTGGTAACCAAAAAAGGCAGCAAAAATCCGGTTGAATTTGCCATTAAGCTTCCCACCGAAGATGACAATCACATTTATCTTCCGATTGACTCCAAATTCCCGAGCGATGTTTATGCGAATCTGGTAGACGCTTATGAGACAGGCTCTAAGGAGCAGATCGATGAAGCGGTAAAACAATTGAAAACACGGATTCGCGGCTTTGCCAAAGATATCAGCGAAAAATATATCGATTCTCCCAACACTACCGATTTTGCAATTATGTTTCTTCCTTTTGAAGGATTGTATGCAGAAATTGTCAACCGCGGCCTAGTGGAGTCTTTACAGCGTGATTTCAAAATCAATGTAGCCGGTCCGAGCACAATGGCGGCATTGCTCAACAGTCTGCAAATGGGCTTCAAAACTTTTGCGATCCAAAAACGCAGCGGCGAAGTATGGAATGTTCTCGGAGCAGTCAAAACCGAATTTGACAAATTCGGAGAAGTACTTATGGCAACACAGCAGCGCTTGGAGCAGGCAAATAACGAATTAGATAAGCTGGTCGGCGTCAGAACCCGGCAGATTCAACGAAAACTGAAAAACATTACCGCCCTTAACCAACAGCAGACTGATTTGATTTTGCCGTCAACAGAGGACGTATTTTCAGAAGATTCCATTGATGATATGACAGAATCCAACATTTGACAAAAAACGTTTCTGATTGTAAAATATAGAAAGTAAGAATAGAAAAGCTTTTTCTACTTAAAATAAGGACAAACGGTTTTCTGCAAAACAGACGATTTCCCGGAAGGAATGGTAAATACAATGTATGATATGATTATTTTGGGCGCCGGCACAGCCGGATTATCAGCCGCAATATACGGTGTGCGTTCTGGATTATCGGTACTTGTAATTGAAAAGAATATACACGGCGGTCAGATTATCAATACGCCGGATGTCGAAAATTATCCCGGTATTTTAAAAATTTCCGGGTTTGAATTCATCGAAAACCTCTATAATCAGGTAATCTCGCTTGGTGTTAAAGTTGTATATGAAACCATCAAGGGGCTGGATTTACGGCCTGCTGTCAAAACGGTAGTTACCTCCCAAAAAGACTATCAGGCAAAAACCGTCATAATCGCCAACGGCGCAAAGCACCGCCACCTGAACTGTCCCGGAGAAGAGAAATTCGCAGGCAAAGGCGTATCCTATTGTGCAACCTGTGACGGCGCTTTTTTCCGTAATCAGGATGTATGCGTTGTCGGAGGCGGAAATACGGCGTTGCAGGACGCGCTGTATTTAGCCAACAACTGCCGGAAAGTATATTTGATTCTCCGCGGCAATGAGTTTCGAGCCAGTAAAGTAAATATCACTGCGGTCAAATCACGCAGCAACATTGAAATTATTTATAACCACACGGTAGAAGAAATTACCGGTGACAATGCGGTAAACGGTGTGATTATTCAAAACAACGCTATGTATCATAATCAAAAGCTGGAAGTCAGCGGCGTGTTTGTCGCGATCGGTGCCGAGCCCCAAAACCAAATGTTCGCCAACATCATACGCTTGGATCAGTCCGGATATATTGTGGCAGGCGAAGATTGCAAAACCAATGTAGCAGGTGTCTTTGCTGCCGGCGATACCCGCACCAAAAAAGTCAGACAACTCGTAACCGCCGCCGCAGACGGCGCAGTAGCGGCTACCGAAGCGGCGCAATATTGCGCTACAGTATAAAACCAGCCCAACAATAAACGAGATACAGCAAAAGCTGCATCTCGTTTTTATATGTGCAAACATTCAATGTTTTTTCTTCATTCTTTCCGATAAAACTTTTTTGTAAGCGGCAAAAGCATTTGGAACAGTATAGGTCTGTTCCAATTCCGTAATGCCGGAGATTGCTTCATCGGAGGCCGGACGAATCTCGGCACTCGTTATATAATACCCTGTCATCTGCCATTCAATATGAGTAAAAATATGCTTAGTCGGTTTCAGCGGCTCAATGGATTTTTCCTGTATGCCGCGCGATTTCAGATAGTCTTTTACCTCCTGTTTGGTTAAATGCCCATTCAAATTCGGAAACTCCCATAATCCCGCCAGCAAACCGGAGGATGGCCTCTTGTGCATCAAAACACCTTGCGGCGTACAAAGAACCAGAACCGTTTTTAGCTCGGTGCGACGTGGCTTTTTCTCTGCTTTTACCGGATAGAGCGTCGGATTTCCTTGTTGGTATCCCAAACACCCGAACGCAATCGGACAGTCTTCACATTTCGGCTTTCCGTTTGGCAGGCAGACAGTAGCGCCCAATTCCATCAGTGCCTGGTTAAAATCCCCCGGTTTATCCTGTGGCATTGTCCTGTATAAAAGCTCCTGATATTCTTTTTTTACAGTTGCCGCTCCGATATCCGCTTCACTGGCAAAAATACGGGAGAGCACCCGCAGCACATTGCCGTCGACCGCAGGCACCGGAATGCCGAAAGCAATAGAAGCAATCGCCCCTGCCGTATACGGGCCGATCCCGCATAAGTCAAGCAACAACTCATAAGAAGGAGGCAGCGCGCCGTCATACCGCTCCATAATCTGTTTTGCTGCCTTTTGCAGATTGCGTACCCTTGAATAATATCCCAGCCCTTCCCACAATTTATGCAGCTGTTCCTCGGATGCCGCCGCCAATGCCGAAATATCCGGAATTGCTCGAACAAATCGCAAAAAATAAGGAATGACGGCTTCCACACGTGTTTGCTGTAACATGATTTCGGACAGCCACACTCGATACGGACTCGGCTCACTCCGCCACGGCATGGTTCTGGCAGACAGATGATACCAATTTAACAACGGCTCGGTAACAGATGATATCTTCCATTCTGCCTCCACCATGCTCCGCTCTGCCGACAAATCTGAAAAAGCCATGAAAATCTTCCCTTTCTGCGCCTCAAAATCAACCATTAATAAGGGACAAAGCCCCGTCATTCAACGTTCCGGTGGCGGAATCCACCACCGGAAAACGTGCGTGAAACCCGCCGCTTATAGAGGCGGGAGACCTCTCACTTTAGATTGCGATTCCTTTCTGAAATTGCAATCTGTGTTCGCATCAAGAAATGTCTGAACCAAGAAAAACACGAAATTTCGCGTTTTTCTTGGTTTGTACGGCGACATCCGTTTCAAACAAATCAAATTTTTGATTTGTTCAGTAGACATTAGTTATATTTTATCATAAAATCCGATAAATGCACAGCATTATTTCCTTTTTACCGAGGATTTCCCTCCCCTATATTGCTTGCAAAATAGGGTGAGATACGATATAATACAGATTATGAATATAATTGATGATTTAAAAAACATGGGTATCGCTCTGAATACACAGCAAACCGATGCTGTATTAGACCAAAGCCGGTATCTGCTTTTGCTGGCGGTTCCCGGCTCTGGAAAAACCACCGTAATGGTATGTCGGATTGCACATCTAATATCTTACGAGAACGTCAGTCCCCGCAATATGCTGACCTTAACCTTTAGCAGAGAGGCTGCCGGCGATATGACGCGCCGTTTTTCAGCTCTGTTTCCTGCTCTCGTGAAACCAAAGTTTTCGACGATACATAGCTTTTGTTATAGCGTACTCCACCATTATGCCCGCTTAAACCGGCGGCAATTACCACAAAATATTGAAACCGAGAGCGGGCCCATCAGCAAAGCTGCCCTGCTGCGCCAGATTTACAACAGTATGAACCAAGATTTCATCGGCGATGACGCGTTGGATATGCTAAGCGCTGAAATTGCTTATATTAAGAACATGATGCTGTCAAAATCCGAAATCAAGAAGCACACATTTGAAACGGCGCATATTGACAGCATTTTTGAGCAATACGAAAAATTTAAAAAGGAAAGAAACTGGATGGATTTCGACGATATGCTCAGCTTGTGCCTGGATATTTTTAAGAAATATCCGGACATCTTAGAACAATATCGCCGGAAATACCGTTATATTCAGGTAGATGAGGCGCAGGACACCTCTTTGTTACAGCATAAAATCATTGAAATGCTGGCGATTAATAACACCTCATTGTTCATGGTAGGAGATGAAGACCAAAGCATTTATTCTTTCCGCGGCGCTTATCCGGAAGCGTTAATCCGTTTTTCTGAAACTTATCCGGGAGCAAAAATCTTAAAAATGGAAGAAAACTTCCGCTCAGAATGGGAAATTGTAGACAAAGCCAATCATTTTATCAAACAAAACAAAGACAGATATGAGAAAAATATGTTTTGCGCAAACCGAACGACGGATTGTATTTATGACATGGAACTTCCGGATTACAGCTATCAGTATACCGAAATTCTAAAACTGACACAGAAACTCAAAGCAAATGAAACAATGGCGGTGCTGTATCGCAATAATGAAAGTTCCCTTCCGTTGATTGATTTGTTTAACAAAAAGGGGATCCCGTTTTATATCAAGGAACATCGCGCTTCTTTTTTCAATCACTTTATCGTTCGGGATATTCTGTCTTTTTTCCGGTTATCCAAAAATCCAAACGATCTGGATGCCTTTAAAAATATTTACTACAAGCTCTATCTATCCAAAAAAATATACCAGTATGTCGAATTGCACTGTACCGAATACGACAATATTTTTGATGTTGTGCTGTCTCTGAAAATATTAAAAGATTCTACCGCTTACAAAATTCGAGAGATGCGAGACAAGCTGCCTTCGGTATGGAAAATGCCGCCTCTCCGCGCAATTCAGTATATTGAAGACCGGCTTGGATACAGTGAATATATCAACTCGCGGGCTGCAAACGGATATATTCCGGAAAATCTTCATCAAAAACTGAATATTCTAAAAGCCGTTGCTGCGGGATTTCAAAACATTGAGGACTTTATTACACGGTTGCAGGAGCTGGAACAAATGATCCTGAATTCCGACAGAAAGACTGCATGCGTGACGCTGTCAACCATGCATTCCAGTAAAGGCTTGGAATTTGACCATGTTGTAATATTGGATTTAATTGAAGGCTTGTTTCCGTCGTCTGCAGCAATAGAGGAAAAATTAAATGACAACCGAGAGCTTTATGAAGAGGAAGTCCGACTCTTTTATGTGGCGGCAACTCGCGCTAAAAAACGTCTTTACTTGTTTGAATCCCACAAAATTAACGGATGTAAAGCTTACCCTTCCCGATTTTTATATCATCTTCTGGGAGAAGAGATGAATCCGCAAGCAGAAATATGCGGTAAAAAAGTGTACCATAACGTTTATAAAAACGGTACAGTGATAGAATCGCAGGATGAAGATAATATTACAGTAGAATTTGAATGGTTCGGCACCAAAACAATTTCCCTTTCCTATTGTTTGGAACAGGGTATTATAAAGTTTATTTAGGAGTTGATTTACAGCGTGGAGGACGCAATACTTTATATTTTAGTAGTTATATTAATTGGCTTATCGGCATTTTTTTCCGCAACCGAAACCGCTTTTTCGAGTGTAAACCGCATACGGCTGAAAAATTATGCCGGTGAAGGAAACAAACGAGCTGTTAAAACATTAAAAATTGCCGAGGACTTTGACCGGGCATTGTCCGCAATTTTAATCGGAAACAACATTGTGAACATTGCCTCGGCGTCAATCGGAACTCTGATTTTTTCCAATCTGATGGGAGACGGTCCTGCGGCAGTGACCGCTTCCACCGTTGTTATGACAGTGGTGGTATTAATTTTCGGTGAGGTTCTTCCCAAAAGTTTGGCGAAAGAAAATGCAGAGAAATTATCGCTCAGTGTTACCCCCATGCTGTCAGCCGTTATCTATATTCTGACTCCCTTCACCGCCATGCTGGTAGGTTTAAAAAAGCTAGTAACCGGATGGTTTCGGACAGAAAACAAAAACCCTTCGGTTACCGAAGAAGAACTGAAATATATTATTGAGGAAATCGAAGATGAGGGTGTACTGGAGGAACAGGAAAGCGAGCTGGTACAATCCGCGCTGGATTTCGATGAAATTACGGTGGGAGAAATACTGACTCCCCGCGTAGATGTGACCGCATTAAATATGAATGACAGCCCCGAAAAAATTTTATCGGTCTTTCAAAACGACAGCCACTCACGACTGCCGGTATATGAAAAAAATATTGACAGTATCATCGGTATTTTAAACGCCCGTACCTTTTATAACGCTTATTTAAAAAACAAAAATCCAGATATCCGCACTTTAATTCAAGATACCGTTTTTGTTCCTCCTACCAAAAAGATCTCAGTTTTATTGAAGGAATTACAGCGAAAAAAATTACAGCTTGCTGTTGTTGTGGATCAATACGGCGGAACAATCGGAATTATCACAGTAGAGGATATTCTGGAAGAATTGGTTGGAGAGATTTGGGACGAAAACGAAGATGCAGTGGAAGACATTCTCTTAGTAAGTGAAAATCAGTTTGAAGTAAACGGAGATATGAATGTTTATGATATGCTGGAAGAATTAGAGTTAGATTATCCGCAATTTAAAAGCAGCAGCAACTCTGTCAGCGGCTGGGCATTTGAAATGTTTGAGCATATTCCCGAAATCGGAGAAAGCTTTACTTATGAAAATTTAACAGTCACCGTGAAAGAACTGGAGGAGCAACGGATCACGAAGCTTTTGGTTACCGTTTTACCATAGTCAGAAAGAGAAAAATGATTCCAGCATTTCGAGCCAAACCGCCAATTTCATTTCTATTTTTCCGTCTTTTCCAAGTCCTGTTTAATTTGAGTTGTGGATATTTCAGGAGTACGTTCCAGATAGACGACCTCACAAAGTTCCTTCAAATAATCAAAATGGCCCTTCCAATCGTTTCCCATCACAAAAGTATCTACTCTGAATTCCTTGATATCGCTTTCTTTTTGCTCCCATCCGTCCTCCGGAATGACCAAATCCACATAGCGAATCGCCTCCAATAATTCTTTTCGGCGTTCATAAGAAAAATAGCATTCTTTGTGTTTTTCTTCTTGATTAAAGCGATCGGTTGACAAAGCGACAATTAAATAATCTCCCAGTTGTTTGGCACGCTTGAGCAAATTAATATGTCCGTAATGCAGTAAATCAAATGTTCCGTATGTAATTACTTTCTTCATAATATTTTTTCCCAGCTCGTTTCTTTTATTATTGTTTTCATTGTACTATATTCCTCCCGATTGTTCAAGTAATAATCTGTTTTTTCGATTCATTTCGTCACCGTTTTGTAATTTGACAAATATCAAGCTGCTGATTATAATGAAAATTAATATCGTATATGCTTTTAATATCAAAACGGAGAAAAAATCATGAAACAACTATCGGTTATCCTTTCGGTAATCATTTTTCTTTTATTCACCGGCTGTACGCCCGGCAAACCTACTCAGGGAGATGCAGACAACTCATCTGCCGCACAATCTCTTATTTTCTCTGTACTTCCGGAAAGCAGTCAGGAAATCAGCTCGGCTGGTTTGTCCTCGCGGGAACAATCTTCGGTTTATGCATCTTCAGAAGAGGCGTCTTCGAAACAAACGCCGGTATCCTCTAACAGACAAGCGGATGTCACATCGGACAAGTTATCTACGGATGACGCTTTTAGCGCAGAAACAGACTTGATAAACCAACTAAAGCAGCTTTTGGTCGGGTACGGTGATAACATTGCCGTATATTACGAAGATCTGGAAACCGGGCGAAAAATTGAATTTGATTCCAACCGGGTATTTCATCCTGCCAGTGTCATTAAAGTTCCGTATATGATGTATATATATGAATTAGCAGAACAAGGAAAGGCAAATCTGAACAGAACTTTTACCTATACTGAAAAAAACTTCCGGGAGGGCGCGGGAAAAATCGCTGAAATGCCTTACGGCAGTACTTTTTCGACAGAAAAACTGATTGAATATTCCATTCGTTTCAGCGATAATATTGCTTTTTATATGCTCCGTGATGTCTATACTCCATCTAAATTTCAAAGTTATGCAAAGGAACTGGGCGTTTCGGTCGGCGCCAACGCAATGAACCGCATCACCGCCAGAGATTGTGCCATTTACTATCATCGTGTATATGATAAAGCAAAAGAAGGAAACGCCAACGCCAACAAGCTGCTTGGATTTATGAAAAAAACGAAGTATAACCAGCAGATTCAAAAAGGAGTACCCGATATTACTATCGCACATAAATACGGTTGGTGGAACGGCAATTTTCATGATGCCGCTATTGTTTATGATAAACATCCGTATATGCTGATTATTTTTACTAACTGCGATCCGGAATCAGAACCGTCATTTGAAATTTTTAAAAGTGTAACAGAAGTCATCCAACTGCTGCACACCGCACAAGCCCGATAAGAGAAACCGACACAAATATAAAGCCTCCGTTCAAGAGAACGGAGGCTTTGTGCTTAAATCTGAAATCATTTCTATTTGCGAATAAATAAAACGCCTAACGTGCCGGGACCGCAATGGTTTGAAATCGTGCAGCCCGCTTTGGTCTCCAATATTTCCTCAAATTGACCGTATTGCTGTATCGCCTGCTTTGCAGCTTCGATTACCGCAGACGGACAATCGGTATGAGTGATAAAAATACGTTTATAATTGATATCATCACGGCCTTGTAAACGATTGGTAACATATTCTCCGATACATTTTTCAATCGCACCGCGGTATTTTTTTCCGACATGCATTAGTCCGTTTTGCACCTCTATGCAAGGCTTCAGCTTGAGTAAATTTGCTCCCAAAGCGGCAACAGAAGAGCATCTGCCGCCCTTATGTAAATATTTCAACGTATCAATAACAAAGCTTGCCTCCACCTTGGGAACAACCTGCGTATCTAAATATTCTTTAATTTCCGCGCCGGACATTCCTTTCTCCGCCAAAGCGGCTGCCTCCAATGCCGAAAGTCCGCTTCCGGTTGAAAGATTCAAAGAATCCACCGGATAAACATTGCCGAGCTCTTCTGCTGCAATGCAGGCATTTTGGTAACAGCTGGAAAATCCGGTGCTGATATTGATATGAACAACTTCATATCCTTCTTCCACAAACGGCTTAAAAAATTCAAGATAATCAGCAACCGAGACCGCAGCAGTCGTTGTAACATTTCCGGTCTGATCCACATAATCGTAAATATCCTGCGGTGTAATCTCTACCCCGTCTTTTAAAGATTTGCCGTCTTTCACAATATAAAGAGGAGATACTGATATTTGATATTTTTCAAGCAATTCGGGAGATAAATCACATGTACTGTCAACGGTAATTTTTATTTTGCTCATTAATTATCCAATCCCTTCCCTGATGAAATGAAATACATCCGCTGTTTGAAAAAAGTAAAAAGTATTCTGGATCACTTATAAACTGTTTACAATAGATTTCAGATATGCCCGGAAATCCTCCCCGATCTCTTCGTGATTTAATCCAACCTCAACGATGGCCTGTAAAATCCCGAGTTTATTTCCCATATCATATCGCTTGCCGACAAAATCCACGCCTATCATGCCGCGAACCTGCGCCAGTTTTTTCATAGCATCGGTTAATTGGATTTCTCCTCCGGCGCCGGGTTTCGTATCCTCTAAAATAGCAAATATCTCAGGCGGCAGTACACATCTGCCCAAAATGGAATAAAGAGAAAAAACTTCTTCCGGCTTGGGCTTTTCCACCATATCGGAAATCCGGAACATATTATCCTGCAAATGCTCTGTTTTCATGGAAGAATATTTTTGAATTGCCTCGAGGCTTACCTCTTTAATACCAACTACGCCAAGACCATACTTTTGATATGCTTCACATAATTGTCCGCAGGCAGGCTTGTCCCCAATGATGACATCATCACCGTATAAAACGGCAAACGGGTCATTGCCGACAAAAGTTTTCGCACAAAGAATAGCATGTCCTAAACCTTTAGTCTCCTTTTGCCGAATATAACTAATATTAGCGAGCTTGGAGATATTTACCAACTGCTCATATACCTCTGTTTTTCCGCTTGCAAGCAATCTGCTTTCCAATTCAGGAGAACGGTCAAAATGGTCTTCTACCGTCGTTTTTCCGCGGCTGGTAATAATTAAAATATCCTCTATACCGCTTTTTACAGCTTCCTCCACAATATATTGAATTGCCGGTTTATCGACAATCGGCAACATTTCTTTTGGCATAGCTTTAGATGCAGGCAACACTCTGGTGCCCAATCCCGCTGCGGGAATGACTGCTTTTTTAATTTTTGTCATTTTCTTTTTTCTCTTCTTTCCTCTTATTTTATCATTTTATCATCACAGCATAAAAAACAGTATTAAAAAGGTGGATAAAATCGATAACGCCACTGTAACACAAAGAATGATTACAACACCTTTAATTGATACAGAACCGTTTTTTAACAACATTGAGTGATATTCAGGTGTTTCTCCGTACTGTTGCTTAATTTTACGGATATCCTTAAATACCTGATTCATATAAATACGATTGGTAAACATTCCCATGAAAACGCGCAGTCCGACGCTGATAAAACTAAATACGGACGAAGCAAACAATAATGTATTGCTGTTAAAAACCGGCTGTGCATCCGGAGAATACATCTGCCGAAACGCATCGTAATAGGAGCATAATCCCGGAACGGATATCAGTAAAGATGCAATAAACATTAAAATTCCCAACCAGTTAATTCGACGAAACAGCAAATAATACTGTTCTAATAAACAAGCCGCCCAATTCCATGTATTGCTGTTTTTCTCCTGCATCTGTTTAAAACGGGGAATAAAATAATGAGAATTCTGCCCTAAATAGATAGCTAAATCTTTAACGGGAATTCCCTGTATTTCTTCATCAGGGTTCAGTCCGCCGAATGGCGTGGTAAACGGATTATACGGAATACTGTGATATGGCTGTTCATTCTGTCCATAAGACTGCCACGGACCTGTTTGGCGATTCGCGCCGGTATTCTGATTTTGTTCATACTGCGCATCAATCTGCTTTTTTAACGGCGTACCGCAAACCTCACAGAACAGCCCGTCAGCCGGGTTCATCGTACCGCAGCGTGAACACCGTAATTCACCTCTGCCGTCTACCCTTTGGCGTTCTTTTTCAAACTGTTCCTTGTCGCGCTCAGCCTTTGGCTTGTACGCCTGATCCGTGCCATGCTGTGCATGGTATACACATTCTTTCATTTCTTTAATACACTCACGATGATACGGTGCGCCGCAATCCGGACATACAACAATGCTGTCATTGGGTTGAAAAGCCTTTCCGCACTTTGAACAACTCTCACCCTCAAAATTCGCCATAAATCATGCACACCTCTTTTTCTTTTATAAACATATCGTAATCTCTTATTTTCTCATCTATAATAACCACATTGCTGGTATTGGAGGTTATACTGATGCAAGTAAAGTATGCCATATTCCATAAATTCCAAAGCGCAACGTGCTTTTTATTCAAACACATACTACTGGCGCAATGAAGTGAGCAGTGTTTCAATAAATTCAAAAGCGCAACGTGCTTTTGAATTTATTATAACATTACCGAAAAACAAATTCAACCGGAATAAAATATGTTTACAAATTGATAAATTAATATATATATTCGTATTGCTAAGATAATTCCTTGTCCTCAAACACTTTTATCTCTCCGACATCTACTTTGAGCTGATAACTCGCAAACTGCTCCGTTCCGACTTCTGCTGTTTGGCTTCCTCCAAATCCCCGATTTTTCTTGTTTTGTACCGTTAAAGCACCGATGTTGTATATATATTGAGCAGAGTATCCTCTTCCTTCCCGCGTTTTCAGATGCAGATCAATATTTCCGATATTCAAATCCGCCGAAAAGGAAGCATGTGTTTTCTCGGGCAAATTACTCAAATACGCAACAATGCCTCCGACATTGTTATGAATGATAATATCCTGAAGCTCAGATGTGCCGATATCGTTAATCTCAATTTCCGCAATATCACCGTCAATCGACAGCGACTTTGTTTCTATTTCGTTAATCAGCAGCTCTCCCGCTTGTATTTTTACATATAACTCCGGAATTAAATTTTTCGGAATCTCCACAGCAATATTGCAGGCTTTATCCCGAATAAAACCGAAGAAATAACTCTTTCGTTTGGAGGAAAGCTGAAGATGGAGTGTTTTTTCATTCCGATCCGTTGTCATTTTCACTTTGTTATCCAAATAATCCTTTGTGGGATATTGACAGCGAACCACAATTTTCTCAGAATCGCCGGGTATTATTTGCACCTTTCCCAGTTCAATCGTCATCTCTATTCTTTCCACCTGATTCACCGCAACCGACCAATTTTCAACCGACGCGTTGGTTGAAACAACACTGTTCGATTTTTGAAACATTAACAAACTAACCGTTAATAAAAGCAACGTGCCGAAAATCAGCGAGAATACCACTACCAAAGCCTTTTTAAAAGAACCCAAAGCTATCCCCCCATACTCTCACTGTTTTTATCATCGAAAAAAATTGTGCTTTTGTTCTATTAGTATTTTAACGGAAAACAATAAAAAAATCAACCTATTATTATTTTATGCAGGTAGACTTTGACAAAATCAAAATTTCATGATACAATATTCACAAAACAAAACAGAAAAAATTGTTAAAAATATAACTATTGAAATGATTGACAGATTCTATAAAAACAATCTTTCTGTTAATGGTATGCATACTCAGCCGAAAGTATCATCACAATGAAAGGATTTTTTGTTACCGAAAAGGTAACAATAGGGTTTTGCGAATGGTTGTATATACAGCGGATGAAATAAAAAAACAACTTAAATATTTAAGTCTCCTTGCCAAAGAATATCCGACGATTCAAAGCGCCTGTACCGAAATTATCAACCTGCAGGCAATCTTGCAGCTACCCAAGGGTACAGAGCATTTCATGAGTGATTTGCATGGAGAATATCAATCTTTTACCCATATCTTAAATAACTGTTCCGGCGTTATTAAAACGAAAATAGACAGTTTGCTGTCAAAAAGCATATCACAACAGGAACGTGCGGAAATTGCGAGCCTCATCTATTACCCGCAGATTAAGCTAAATGCCATAAAAGCCAGGGAAGAAAATTATGACGACTGGTGCAGACTGACTCTTTATCGTTTAATTGATATCTGTCGGCTGGTCGCCAGTAAATATACCCGTTCTAAAGTAAGAAAAGCTTTACCCACAGATTATTCTTACATTATTGATGAGCTTTTAAATGCAGATTACAGCGAACACAACAAGGAAGAATACTATGGTAAAATTATTGATACCATTTTATCTCTGGAACGTGCGGATAAATTTATCATCGCATTAGCTGATGTAATCAAGCGCCTGGCAGTGGACCGTTTGCATATTATCGGCGATATCTTTGACCGCGGAGAACGTCCTGATATTATTATGGATATGTTGATGAACCATCACGCGGTAGATATCCAGTGGGGCAATCACGATATTCTTTGGATGGGTGCTGCCGCCGGCAGCATGGCATGCATTGCCAATGTCATTCGGAATTGTCTGCGCTATCATAATCTGGAGGTCTTGGAAGTAGGATACGGCATCAATTTGCGACCGTTGACTTTGTTTGCCCAAGACGTTTACCAGCCAAGCAAAAACTTCATTCCTAAAACGAACGATTCCAAACCTCATTCACAAAAAGATTTATCTCTTCTTGCCCAAATGCACAAAGCAATTACCATCATCCAGTTTAAGCTGGAAGGACAAATCATTCAAAACCACCCGGAATTTGAAATGAATGACCGCCTATTGTTAGATAAAATTAATGTCTCAGAAAAAACCGTCACCATTAACGGACAAACTTATCCTTTGTGCGATTGCGATTTTCCAACACTGGATTCCGGTGCGCCATATATGTTAACCCATGAAGAACAAGCGCTGATGGAAGATTTGCAAAATATCTTTCTGCATTGTGACAAACTACAAAAGCATGTAAAATTTCTGTTTGAACAAGGCAATATTTATAAATGCCATAACGGCAATTTGCTGTATCATAGCTGTATTCCTCTGAAAGATGACGGCAGCTTTGATACCTTGACGATCTGTAATAAAGAAATGCATGGCAGAAAACTGATGGACACCGCAGAATTCATTATACGGGAAGGCTATTTTTCAAAACCGGACAGCATTCAAAAATCTTACAGTTTGGATTTTATTTGGTATTTATGGTGCGGAAAAAAATCCCCCTTGTTCGGCAGAAACAAAATGACCACCTTTGAACGTCTTTTCATTGCTGATAAAAGTTGCTGGAAAGAACCGCAAAACCCTTATTACAAACATATTGACGATGAATCGATTTGTACTGCTATTCTTTCTGAATTTGGCATAGATGATCCCAATGCGCATATTATCAACGGACATGTACCGGTTCGTCTGATTGCCGGAGAAAGCCCGTTAAAAGCCGGCGGAAAAGTCGTTGTCATTGACGGAGGACTTTGCAAGGCATATCAGGCACAAACCGGTATTGCAGGATATACATTGATTTATAATTCACACGGTATGCGTTTGGTTGCTCATCAGCCCTTTGAGGGATTTGAAAATGCCATTGAAAAAAATACCGATATCCATTCCTCATCGGATATTTTTGAAACCCTGCAAACACGTATGAAGGTTATGGATACCGATATCGGTAAAAACATCAAGGATAAAATCGAAGATTTGAATATGCTGGTGTCAGCTTATCAAATGGGGTTAATATCATAAAAATGAAGCCAAAAAGGGCAGGGATTATTTCAATGGATAAAATAGCCTTGATTAAAGAAATGAAAAAAAGGGGAGTTTATGCCGCCGCTTTTATTGCAACAGAGAAAATTCCTTTTGATCCGGAACTGAGAAAATCCTGCACCCCGAAACGCTGCCAAAGCTTTGGGAAAAACTGGGGATGTCCGCCCGATGTCGGAGAAATCAACACGCTGATTACCAAAGCAAAATCTTATGACTCTGCTCTGGTATATGAAACAGTTTATCAACTGGAAGATTCTTTTGACTTTGAAGGGATGCAGGAAGGCGGAGTCCGCCATAAGCAAATTACCAATGAGATTTCGGAATTGGTAAAAAATAAATTGGGCGGATCTGTTTTGCAGTTGTCTGCGGGAGGATGTACTGTCTGTGAAACTTGCAGCAAATTGGAAAATCAGCCTTGCCGTTTCCCGGAAAAAGCAATTCATTCTGTTTCGGCATATGGAATCTATGTTTCCAAATTGGCAAAACTATGCGGATTAAATTACAACAACGGTGAAAACACGGTTACTCTGTTTGGAATATTCTTTTTTAATGAAAATCAGATAAAATAATTGAAGCGCAGATAATAAATATTGCTTGTTTATAACGATAAATTTCTATATAATAAAAATATAGTTATTTATTAAGAAAAGAGGCAGCTTGCTTATGCGCTACAAACATATCGTCACACTGGTATCAGCAATGCTCTTTGTTTCATCTTTCTGTTTTGGATGCAAATACACAGAAGCGTTGCCGATGAACGGCAAAAATACTGTTTCATCAAATTCTTCCAAAAATATAACAGCCAGCAACGCTTCAACCGTATCAAACTCACTTGGCAGCACGGTGAAAAAAAACGATTTCTCTGTTTTTTCCTCATCATCCAAAAAGCAAAATACTTCATCCCCAAAATCGCCGTCTTCCCATATTTCCGCCAATACCGAAACAATTTCTGCTATCTCATCAGCCACAGCAGATCACAGTACTCCAAACTTTACGCATCAATATTTTTCCAGAATCATTTTAGAAAGTGAGCAAAGAATCGACAGTGCATATTCTTATATAGCAGCTACTTCTGACGGTGGATTTGTTGCGCTGCGAAATCAATATCAAGAAAACAAAGAAAAGAACTATATTGTTGATATATATAATCAATCTAAACAACTGGTTTCTTCCAAGGAAATATACAGTGATGCTATCAGCTATTTCGGAGTTGATAAAAATAACAACTGGATTTCCGCAGATTACACAGGAAAAATACAAATTTATAATAAAACCGGAAACCCGATAAAAGCTATTCAAACCAATGATGAGCGGATATACAGTTTGGCTATTCTCACAAACGGAAATATCGTATATATCGGCACTCATTATCAGGATCCGGATGACATTTACTCCAATTTCGTCAGCATTGCCGTTATGACGCCTAGTGGGCAATTGATTGCCCGCAAAAGCTATGCGAATGCGGATTGCTCTCAGGTGATCGCAACTGATGACGGCGGGTTTGCGGTCGTTGGAATCGCAAGTTTCTCACAAAGTTCCGCTAATGCTGAGTTACAAAAAATATTCAACTCCTGTAGTTACGGAAAACAAGATGTTTTTTTAGCAAAATATTCTGCCAATCATCAATTGGAATGGGTATCTGCTTTTGGTGGCTCTCATTATGAAGATATGCCGCACTTTACCCAAGCATCGAATGGCGATTTCTATTTAACCTGTACAACGATCTCCACCGACTTCTCGGATTCTGCTCTAAACAGTAGGGCTGGATATGCTGCAAATATTCTGATACGATTTGACCGTTACGGGAAACAGTTGTATGCCATTCCGCTTGCCTATTGTGGCGGCAGCGCCTATTCGATTTTTGCCATTCATCCGAAAAGTGACGGAACTGTAACGGTAATAGGCTCATCTCGTACACAAGATACGCTTTTGTCTGCCTATCCGATTGATTTTGATTTTGATACACCATATGGTAACGGAAACAGTGAAAACACTTGTCTGGTCGCCTATGTGGCTTCCTTTTCCAATACCGGAAAACGGATAAAAACAAACCTATATTTATGTAATTTAGAGTCAATGCCGAGCAGCTATGCAATTATGATGGATTCTACCATCATATTAGCCGGAAGATATACTGATTCTACCCGCTTATTTCCTATTACCAATCCATACGGATATCGTATTTTACCTGTTCTGTCTTTTATTAAATATTAACCGTTTACCTTTCTCCAATATAGCCTGAAAGCGACTGTCTCATATTTCATGAGGCAGTCGCTTTCAGTGTATCATATTCCTTTATATCAGTTGTGCAATGGTTACATTTTCCAACTGAGTTTGAACCATCTTAGAAATTTCAGAGAATACTCTTTGCACCTTGCAGGAAGTTTTTCCTTCCCGATTGCATCCCTGCTCAGGATTCAGACACCTGCTAAGATAATATGTACCCTCCACTGTTTCAATTACATTCGCTAAAGTAATCTCTTCCGGTTTTTTATTTAATTCATAACCGCCTTGGGTACCCTTAAAAGATTTCACAATTCCCTCGGCAACAAGCTTTCTTAAAATTTTCAGGGCAAAACGAAGTGTTACTTCGGTATTTTCTGAAATATTTTTTGCTTCTACCCGCTTATTGGCTTTGGCAAGATATAAAACAATACGAATCGCATAATCCGTTTCCAGTGTAATATGCATGATTTGCCCCCGTTTCGAGATTTTATCATTTTAATTATACTAAAATGATATACTTAAATTATATCTCAATCAATAAGCTTTGTCAAGAGAAGATTGCGATTAATCCAAAAAGTCCTTCAACCGCTTGCTTCTGCTGGGATGACGTAGCTTTCTTAGCGCCTTCGCCTCAATTTGACGAATGCGTTCCCTGGTAACATTAAACTCTTTACCGACTTCTTCTAAGGTTCTGGAGCGACCGTCCTCCAGCCCAAAACGCAATCTGAGAACCTTTTCCTCACGGTCGGTCAATGTCCCTAAGACATCTCCCAGCTGTTCCTTCAGCAAAGTATTAGAAGCCACCTCAGCCGGTGCGGGAGCATCATCGTCCTGAATAAAATCTCCCAAATGACTGTCTTCTTCTTCACCGATCGGCGTTTCCAAAGAAACCGGTTCTTGGGCAACACGCATAATTTCCCGAACTTTATCAACCGGCATATCCAATTCCGCAGCAATTTCTTCTGCACTCGGATCATGACCGTTCTTATGCAAAAGCTGGCTGGTTACTTTTTTCACCTTATTAATGGTTTCAACCATATGCACAGGAATACGAATGGTTCTTGCCTGGTCAGCAATGGCACGGGTAATTGCCTGCCTGATCCACCATGTCGCATAGGTAGAGAACTTAAATCCCTTGGTATAATCAAATTTTTCTACCGCTTTGATCAAGCCGAGATTGCCTTCTTGAATCAAATCCAAAAACTGCATTCCTCTGCCGACATACCGCTTGGCAATGCTGACAACAAGACGCAAATTTGCCTCGGACAAACGCTTTCTGGCATAATTATCCCCTTGTCCCATCCGGGTTGCAAGTTCAATTTCCTCTTCTGCACTTAAAAGCGGCACCCTACCGATTTCCTTTAAATACACCTTTACCGGATCATCAATGCTGATTCCTTCGGTAGATAACGAGGCCTCCAGGTCTTCATTCATATTCACATCAAGAGGAAAATCAATATCGGTTTCCGGAACAAAGTCTTCCACGATCTCGATATTAAAGCTTTCCAAAGAGTCATAGAATTTTTCAATCTGTTCCCCGTCAAAGTCCACTTCTTCAAAAAAATCTGTGATTTCCTTAGTAGTAAGCTTTCCTTTCGCTTTTCCTTGCTCCATTAATTCGGTAACCGCATTTCTTTTCTCATTGCCCATAAAATTTTCTCCCTTTCAGAAAAGTGTTTCATAAATCCTTATTTTTTCTTAGCTTCCAACTTTTTTGCCAATTCGCTGATATCGTTCAGAGTCATTCCGGCAATCTTTTCGCCTGTTAATCTATTATTATGCGTAACAAGCACGTCTATATAATCATCCAACTCTTGTTTTGTATTTTTTAGTTCTGCTCCATGCGCCAGATATCCGAAAAGCTTTCCCATTTCCTGGGGTGTCAGTTCACCGCTTAAACTGTCTAATGTTATATTATGCTGTATTTTTTGGGTAATTATACCATACAACCGCTTGTTAAAGTCAGTCACAAAGCTATCCGGTGGTACTTTTTGCAGCAAATAATCACAGTATTCTGTATTTTTATACAAAAAAGCAATGATTCGTTCTTCTGCTATTGCTTCCTTTTTGTTTGCCGCCTTTTGCGGATTAAGTTTGTCTTGATAAAATTGCTTTCCGCTTTGAATATCTCGCCATTCCTGCCGTTCTTTCGCGCGGATTTGTTTTTTAATAACAGCATTGACTTGCGCAACAATGACTTCCCTGGACACACCGGTTTCCTGCGAAAGCTTACCTGCATATACCTCCCGTTCGATGGAAGAAGGGATGGTACTGAGCACGTCATGAACCGCCGCCTTCAAATATCCGACCTTTCCCTCTGCAGTTTCAATATCGTGAACTTCCTTCAGTTTCTCCAGCTCGTAATCCGTAGCGCTGCTGGATCCGTCCAATAACAGCTTAAATCGGGTAGCGCCGAATTTTTTGATATATTCGTCCGGATCTTTTGCTCCTTCTATGGTCAGTACCTTCGTTTTTACACCTTCTGCCGACAGCAAGCCTACCGCACGCTTGGTTGCCTTTTGCCCTGCTTCATCTGAATCATAGGATAATATCACCTCATCCACATATCCGCTGATAATCCGTGACTGTTCCTGCGTCAGTGCAGTTCCCAGCGTTGCCACTACATTATGGAAACCTGCCTGATACATTGCAATGACATCCATATAACCCTCAGCCAAAATCAGTCTGCCGTTTAATTCACTTTTGGCAAAGTTTAAACAAAACAGGTTTTTCGTCTTTTTAAACACCGGAGTATCACTGGAGTTAATATACTTCGGTTTTGTATCACCCAATACCCGTCCGCCAAAAGCGATCACATTGCCGCGCAAATCCAAGATAGGAAACATCACTCTGTTGCGGTAAATATCAAAATAACTTCCCGTCCTGCTCTTTGAAACCAAAAACCCCCGATACATTTCCTCATCGGTGAATCCTTTGCTTCGCAGATGCTTCCGCAAGCTGTCCCAACTGTCAGGCGCAAATCCCAGTCCGAAATGTTTAATCGTTTCATTGGACAATTCTCTCTTTTTCAGATAGGCAAGCCCTGCTTGTCCGTCAGGAGTCGACAAACATTTGTGAAAAAATCGAGCCGCTTCTCTGTTCATCTCCAATATTCGCATCTTTAGCTTTGCCTGCGTATCGTCTACACCGCTTTCCGGCATTTGTAAACCAACTCGATCGGCTAAAAACTTTACTGCTTCAATATATTCAAGATTTTCTATTTTCATGATAAAAGTTATTACATCGCCTCCGGCGCCACAGCCGAAACAGTAAAAAGATTGCGTATCGTTGTAAATCACCATAGAAGGTGTTTTTTCCGAGTGGAAGGGACACAGACAGGCACGGTTCCGCCCCTGCCGCTTAATATTGACATAAGATGATACAATAGATTCAATATCACAGCTTAATTTCAGTTGTTGTAAGAAACTTTCCGGCAGTGCCATATAAATCACCATTCCTTATTGAATTTGTGCCGGTATTGCGCATTGCGCAATAGAATCCCGCCATAGGCAGGCAAAAACAAACGCAGCGCGAAAAATCCTATTTCTCACGCCATTCCTCCTTTTGATCGTACGTTTCATCGCTTCAGATATTCCATGATTTAGGAATAAATAATTCCTTAAACTGCGTGACTGCAAACTGGTCGGTCATACCCGAAATGTAATCACAGACTGCGCGCGGAACACCGTCCTGATCAGCTATTTCCTTAAAAAACGCGGGGAGCTTATCTACATTATCGCTATAATATTGGTACAGCTTTTCAATGATTCCCTGTGCCTTTCCCTCTTCTCCCTTTGCCACAGGATTGGTATAAACCGAATCAAACATAAACTGCTTTAAAATACGGTGTGCCTTTTCTACTTCCGGTGACATTCGAATATCATCGGTGCTGTTTTCCACAATAGACGCAATAATTGTGGAAATGCGTTCGCTTTTTTTTCTGCCCAGAATGTATACTGCATCCCAGGGCAAATCCGCCTCTGACAAAACACCGGCACGGATTGCATCCTCAATATCATGATTGATATAAGCAACCTTGTCCGAAATTTTCACGATTCTGCCTTCCAGCGTATCTGCGACCAGCTTTGCAGAATGGCAGGCAATCCCGTTTTTCACTTCATAGGTTAAATTTAAACCTTTTCCGTTTTTTTCCAAGCGATGTACTACCCGCACCGATTGCAGATAATGCTTATAACCGAACGGCGTGATTTCATTCAGCACACGTTCGCCTGCATGACCGAAGGGTGTATGTCCTAAATCATGTCCCAAACTGATCGCTTCTGTCAAATCTTCATTCAACCGCAGCGCCCTCGCAATCGTCCGCGCAATCTGAGAAACCTCCAGCGTATGAGTCAGCCGGGTTCGGTAATGATCGCCAAGCGGCGACAGAAATACCTGCGTTTTATGTTTCAAACGGCGAAAAGAATTACAGTGAATAATACGGTCACGATCCCGTTGAAATTCGGTACGATACGGGCAGGGGCTTTCTTCCGATAAACGCCCGCGGGAATCTGCCGAGCATACTGCATATTCGCTCAGGCGACTCTTTTCTTCTTCTATCTGTCGCTCCCGAACAGTCATGTTCTTTCCTCCGTTTCTGTTCAAAATTCCTCTCATACATTATATACCGCAATTTGTCAAAAATCCCTTTAACTTTTTGACAAAAAAACGCAAAATCTACAAATTGTCCAAAACAAAGCAAGAATATGACAAATTCCTATTCAAAAAACAAACGAGATATCATCAGCAATTAAAAAAAGTCAAAAATTTCTTCCAAAATCTGTATTGTTCTCTGCCCATTTGTCAATTCCCGAAACATCTTTTCAAAAGCAGAATATCTTTCCTGCTTTATTAACAGTTTTAAGATTATTTCAGCACCATATTCAGAGGATAACACCTTGATTTCATACTCCGGCAAAACATAAAGAAGCTTATTATAAAGCCCGTAATCCACCATAACGGAAAGCACCTTACACTCCACCATGTTCAGAATCTGCGCCGCATCTACTGCTATTTTAGCTGTATGGGAATAAGCGCGCACTAAGCCGCCTCCACCCAGCAATATGCCGCCGAAATACCGTGTTCCGACTACACATACATCAGTCAGATTTTCTTTTTCCAAAACATCAAGCATCGGCATTCCTGCAGTTCCCTGCGGCTCTCCGTCATCCGAATACTTTTTTTGACCGTTTTTCAAAAGATAGGCAGACACATTATGCGTCGCATCCCAATGTTTACGCTTAATCTCTGCTATGAATGCTGCTGCATCTTCTGCCGTTTTAACCGGAGCGATATATCCGATAAAACGGGACTTTTTTTCTACAAACTCTGCAGAAGCCGATTCTTTTATTGTACTGTACCCCATTTGACTCCCCCATTATAGAACGAAAGAATAATGAGAAAGGCGGTGCTTTAGCGCACCGCCTTTTCGTTTGATTTCACAACAATAACAGTAAATTCCGCTATTACTTATCCATACCAAAACGCTTTTTAAATCTGTCAACACGTCCGCCGGTATCTACTAATTTCTGTTTTCCGGTAAAGAAAGGATGGCATTTAGAACAAATTTCAACCTTAATATCTTTTTTTGTAGAACGAGTTTTTATCACTTCACCACAAGCGCAGGTGATTGTTGTTTCCTCATAATTCGGATGGATTCCCTGTTTCATTAAAATCACCTCTTTCAAAGTAAATCTATCGGTTTTTAATGATACCATATTTCTGTCGAAAAAGCAAGGGCTTTTACAGAATTATTTCAATTAATTTTAAAAATCATTAAAATCCCAATATTTTCGTAAAATCATTTTGGATGGACTTTGTCAAGTTTGCCGCATCCTCTGACGTTTTTCCGGTAGTGGTGTAATATACTTTAATTTTGGGTTCGGTGCCGGATGGACGGACTACTACTCTTGCCTCATTTTGCAGCCGAAATGCAATCACATTGGATTTTGGTAAAGTGATCGGCGTAACCGTTCCGCTGTTTTTGTCAACAATTTCGGATTTTTCATAATCTTCGGTGCCCACCACGTCATATTGACCCACCTTTTTCGGCGGTGCGACGCGCAGTTGTTCCATAATATTCGACATTCTTTCCATACCGGACTCACCTTCGCATACAAAGCTCTGCTGGGTATGGCAGAACACTCCGTATTCTGCATAAAGTGCGTTTAATTGCTGTAAAATGCTCTTTCCTTGTTTTCTGTAAAAAGCAGCCATCTCACAAATCAACATCGAAGCATCTACGGCATCTTTGTCCCGGACATAAGAGCCGGAAAGATATCCGTAGCTTTCTTCAAATCCGAAGATATATCGGTCTTCCTCGCCTTTGGCCTCCAAAAATCCGATTTGTTCTCCGATAAATTTAAATCCCGTTAAGACATTTCTGACCTCAACACCGTATTTGGCGGCAATTTTATCCACCAACTCGGTAGTAACAATCGTCTTAACCGTCAACGGATTCACCGGCATAGTGCCTTTTTCGGTTCTTTGCGCACAAATATACTCCAACAATAATGCGCCGACCTCATTGCCGGTCACCAGCCGAAATTCCTCGCCGTCAGCAACCGCAATGCCCACCCGATCACAATCCGGATCAGTTGCCAACAGCAAATCTGCCTTTTCCGCTTTTGCCTTCTTGAGTCCCAAGTTCAAGGCTTCTGCTATCTCCGGATTTGGGAAGGGACAGGTAGTGAAATGTCCGTCCGGCATTTCCTGTTCCTTGACAATTGAAACATCTTGTATCCCGATTCGCTTGAGAATTTCACGAACCGGTCTGTTGCCGGTTCCGTTCAACGGCGTATATACTACTTTTAAGCCGGAATCCTTGCAAACACCGGGATTTATTTGTTGGCTGAGCACCTGCTGTATAAACTTTTCGGTAACTTCCTCCGGAATATAGGAAATACTTCCGTCAGCAATCGCCTGATCAAAATCAACCAGTTTCACTCCGTGAAAGATATCTACTTTTCCGATTTGACTCAATACCTTTCCGGCAACTTCCAAGGTGATCTGACAACCGTCTTCGCCATATGCTTTATAACCGTTATATTTTGCCGGATTGTGACTAGCGGTAATCATAACGCCTCCCTGACATTTCAGTTCCCGCACCGCAAACGAAAGACAAGGGGTCGGCATCAAACGATCATAAAGATACACTTTCACCCCATTCGCTGCAAAAACCTTTGCTGCTTCTCTGGCAAAAACATCCGATTTAATCCGGCTGTCATAGCTAATCGCAACACGCGGACTCTGATAATCCGCATTCAGATAATTGGCAATTCCCTGTGTAGCCTGACGGACGGTATAGATATTCATTCGGTTTGTCCCCGCCCCGATTACGCCGCGAAGTCCGCCGGTTCCGAACTCCAACGCCTGATAAAACCGGTCGCTGATTGCGTCAACATCTCCGGCAATTGCCGCCAGTTCCTCATTTAAATCTTTGTCCTCCAAGGTTTGCTCTGACCAAATCTTGTAAAGTTCCATTTCCTTCATTGTGAAAACCCTTTCTGAAACATGCTGGTATTTACACTCAATTAACCTGAAATTCGATTTCAAATTAATCGGTCTTTAATAAGGGGCAAAGCCCCGTCATTCAACGTTCTGGCGGTGAATTGTACCACCACCGAAAAAAGCAAGTGAAACCCGCCTCCTATAAAGGCAGGGACATCTCGCTTTTCGTTATATTCTGAGACTTGCCGTAGCAAGTCTCAGTAATATTCAAAAACGTATGGCTTATTCAACGACATAGCTGTTGATTCCCGCTTCTGCCAACGCCTTTACGATTTCATCCGTATTCTGCCCGGAAGCAATAATCGGAATAATATCCGGCTTTTGTCCCGCCGTTTTCGCCTGTATTTGTGCAATAACCGCTTTTACGGCGGCGTTTATATTCTGCTGAGGGCTCTCAATAACCGTCTCGCCAAAAGTAAGTTTATTCCCATAATCCGCTATTCGAATAACAGGAGCGATTGCATCCGCTTTGATACTGCCGGCTTCTCCGCCGTAGGTCACTTTCTTTTCGGTCCAATAACCGACAGCATTGTACGAAACTGCTATCTTAGCATGATACTTTGCTGCAGCAGCCTGTGCCGAAGCAACATATTGGTTGAGAATTTCACTGATTGAAACAGAGGTGTCAAGCTGTGCCTTGTTCATGCTGTTAATTTCAGGGAAATGCACCGATTTTAATATAATCTCTTTAAATCCTGCTTTCGCTAAATCTTCCACAATAGTTAAATTGTAATTTCTTGCAGACTCTTTATAAGGATTCAGCCATGGCTTGCCGCCATCGCTTGCCGCACGGTCAAACCAAGTATAGGTGCTGTTTTTCACCATAAACGTATTATCCTTGGTTTTATCCGGCGCTGTCTTATCTTTAAAGGTATGCACCGCCGCCACCGGAACCATTCCCGCATCCTGAAGCTTTTTCGCAAGTGTTTCTGCCGACACCGCATTTTCAGCAATTGCCTTATCTCCGTTAATTGCGGATACCGAAGACCTGAAGTAAATCATGCCGGAATCATCTTTTAATTCAACTAAAACAGCTTGATATCCCTTTGCTTTTGCCTCAGATAAAAATGCATCCTGCTTTGCCGCATCCAAAATCGTATCAGTCGGCATTGTAATCGCTTTTAAGGTTTCTGTTTCAGACGGCACGACAGCGGAAGAAGTATCAGAAACAATATCAGAAGAAGGAGAATCGGAAGTTACAGAAGAAACAGATGATGTATCTGAGGTAGTCAGTTCTCCGGTAAACAATTTTTTGATCGGTCCCGCCACGCTATAAGCTAAAAACACTAAGACACCAAGCAAAATAATAAACAAAACGGTTTTCAATACGCTGTTCTTTTTCCGATGACGTGTGTATTTTATCTTATGTCTCTTAATTTTCCTGTATTTTGCCATAGATCCCATTTTTATTTACTGCAAAAGCAGATAAATAAATCCCCTTTCTTCTTATGTTTGCAAAATAACGAAACGCTAAAATGGTAACTCATGACCTACCAAACCATAAAAAGCAAGTGATAAAATTCCAATATAAATCATTGCAATCGGAAATCCGCGAAATGCTTTGGGAATTTTTTCGCTGTTTAGTTTATCAAAAGCAATTGACATCAAATATGCCGCCATGGTGAAACCGATTCCCGAGCCAAGACCGAAACCAATCATACCGGCAGCGCTGCGCATCTCATTCGTACTGAGCAACAATGCACCAAGTACTGCGCAGTTAAATGCCGACATATGAATCATCGGTCTGATTTTCGGCATCTGCTTTTTTAAAAATTGAGCGCAGAATATCAAGGTCAAAATATAAATAGCCCCGATAATTAAAACGTAAATCAGCGGCAACAAATAATTTTTATATTCTAAATCACTAATTACAGGAATAAATAACGCCGCCACAATCGAAGAAAGCAACGTGATAATGGTCAGAATCAATCCGAACAGAAATAGATTAAACTTTTTCCGAAGCATTAATAAAATTGAGCTGGTTCCCAACGCTCTGGCAAATATCGTATTTTCAACAAATATAGCGATTAACGCGCAAATTGCCATCTCTGACAGAAAAGATAGAACGGTATTCCATAAGTCCTGCACGACACTATACACCTCCTGTTAAAATCAGTTCTCTTTTTGCTCCATAAAATGATTTCGGAATTTTTGAAAGCCGGCAGCGATAAAGCCTATCACGATAAAACCGGAAAAAGGCAGCAGCAAACCGGGAATCGTGGAATCTTCCAGCACCGGCATATTCCACAAGGTTCCGTTTCCCAGAAGCTCCCGAAGAGCGCCCACCAAACAAATCACCCACATAAATCCTATGACACTGCACAATAAATCGAGAACCATTGCTCCCCTTTTCTGAACAAAAAAGCGCGTTTCGCTTTTACGTACAATTAAGGAATTGGCAACCATCAACGGCAAAAAGATACCGACATTATAAAGGGCAAGCGGTTCAAAAAGCTGTTCTAAAAGGAATTCAGTCGGGATATAAGCAAGCGAAGCGAATAAAACATAAATAATAACACGGATGGTATACGGCAGTCTTTTGGAAACAAAAGATGTAAAAAACACGGTAAAAAAAGTAATAATGCCATAGGCAATCGCCAACACTACACTGTTTTTTAAACTGGTAGCGGCAACAATTACCGGGGCAACCACCAGTCCTCTTTCTAATACAGTATTGCCCAAAAACAATCCGTCTATCTTATCAAAAAAAGATTTATGCTTGGTATAAAAACGACTCATACCGTTTCACCTCCGGATTGAGCTGTCGGTTTTCTGCCCGGTTTTATCTTATGGAAAATTTTACTTCCCATGATATCGCAAAATTCACTCAAAGCATTCATCAGCAAAAGTGCAAACACAAAGCTACATTCTGCTTTTCCGAAACGGCGGAACAACATAGTGGTAAGTCCCAGCAAAATACCGAAAAGCAACTTTCCCGCGCCTGTTTTTGGTGTAGTAGTCGGATCCGACGCCATAAAGATAATTCCGAAAAATAAAACACCGGAAATCAATTCATACACAACGGACGCCAACCACCCGGTAGTAACCCGCGGAAAAACGAGCGCAAAAAGCAATACCATGGAAAAAGCACCGAACGGCAACTGCCATGACATTGTCCCCCGTACCAGCAAATACAGAGCGCACGCACACATAACCATAATGCAAGTAGTTCCCATCGGTCCCGGGAAATTGCCCAATAGAGCATCCGTGAAAGTAATTTTCGGAGCGCCGCCCATCTGCAAAATATAGTCTGCCGAAGTAGTTGTCGAAACATCAGTTGCGGATTCCAAACCGATATCGGCAAAAACTGCAGGATATTGTACCATGTATTTCGGCCAGCTGATTACCATAAAAGCCGCCGCAAATGCAGCAGGATTAAAAATGTTTTTCTCAAAACCGCCAAAAGGAATTTTCGCAACCAAAACAGCAAGCGAAATTCCGACACCTATCATCCAATACGGAGCAGACGCCGGCAGCATTAATGTAAATATCACAGCGGTAACAACAGCCGAAAAATCATATTTTTCCGGCTTTTTCCGTCCCAACAATAAATTCCCGATCATATCCAGACCAGCACTGAGCAATATCGCAAAGGCAAGCATGATCACTACACGCATACGATAAAAATAAACCGACATACAAATCAGCGGGATCAATGTAATGATAATATCTATCATATTTTTTCGTCTTTTACTTAAATTAGCATCCATAGTAAAGTAAAAACCGGTCTCTCCTTGTTAAGACAGCATTCCGAGGTTAACAAGAGAATGCCGATCCACCGCCTTTCTTCTGTATTCATTCCTGCAACACAAATATTTTTCAGAAAAATCCGTATATTGGTACAAATTTCAAATTTTCTCAATATAATATAATAACCGTTTTTTCTGAAAAGAGAGAATTTTTTTCAGAGCAATGTGTTTCTGCTCAAAATATCCGGTTGTTTCCGGATAGATAAACCGTCTTTTTTCCGTCAACTTTAATCCGGCGGCTATGATACAATAACGATTTACCGGAGGTCATCATGAAAATCGAACAAATTGACCCGCAAACAATCAAAGTTATTTTAACCCAGACCGATATGGACAGCTTTGATATCACCTATGACGATATGGATTACAAGGATCCGCATACCAAGCAAGTGATTTTGGAACTGCTTCGTCAAATAAAACAAGAAATAACCATCGATTTTAACAGCGGAAAGCTATTTATCGAAGCGTTTCCTTATCTTAACGGCGGCTGCGTATTATATATCTGCCCCATTGCCTTGGAAAATGAAAAGGCAGAACCCTCCGCTTCCGTTTCAAGGCGCACCGGATTTAATACTCCCCTGGTCTTTGAATTTGATGACATCAATCTGCTGACCGACACCTGCTCCAGACTGCTTCAGCAATACAATCATATCATTTTGAGAAGTGCCCTCTATTTGTATGAGAACAAATATCGGCTTTTAATTTATTCCTATTTTAAGCTGGATAATAAAATCATCAGCCTGGTAAAAGAGTACGGAAATTATATTGGAAAAGGAACAGTCCAATCCTCTATCGTAAGAGAGCACGCTAAATTATTGATTGAAAACAACGCAATTGAGACAGTATCACAATATTTAGACTAACCGCAAGCGATTGACTGCGGCACACACATGCTGCGCTCCGAACAAATAGGATCCCGCAACCAGAACATTCGCGCCGGCATTCAAACAAAGCGGAGCCGTCACATCGGTAATTCCGCCGTCCACCTGAATATCCAATTCTTTATCCAGCCGGTTTGCCTCCTGCCGCAAAGCCGCAATTTTCGGCAGCATATCCGACATAAAGCTTTGTCCGCCAAATCCCGGTTCAACCGTCATAACCAACGCCATATCAATCCCATTCAGATAAGGAAACAAAGCATCTGCCGGAGTGGCAGGCTTAATGGCAATTCCTACCTTTACGCCTAAGCTCCGTATTTTTTCGATAACCGTTTCGGGGCTATCGGCAGCTTCTAAATGAAACGTCAGCATATCTGCTCCTGCCTTCACAAAAGGCTCTGCATAAGTATACGGATCACTGATCATTAAATGAACATCCATAAAAAGATCTGTTCTTTTATTTAAACTGGCCAGAACCGGAACGCCTAAAGAAATATTCGGCACAAAATGACCATCCATCACATCAATATGCAGCATATCTGCGCCGGCTTGCTCCATTTTGAGCGCCTCATTACCCAAATCGGCAAAATCAGCCGCCAAAACAGAAGGGGAAATTTTTATCATAAAAAACAGCGTCGTAACATTGCCGAATCCCGACAAAATAACGCCATGCCCTGCCTTTCTTTTACTATTTCATTCACTTCGGCTTCATCTTCAGCCGACTTTTTTTGTCCATTGATCTGCTGCCGCCGATACAATGCGCCAACAAATATACCGATAATATTTTAACCTATTTTTTTAATATAGTCAACAATAATATGTGAACAATCCATCTTGACCGAAATGTGAAAGAAGATTATACTAATAACATTATAGTAAAAAACAAAGGATGTTTGATAAAATGGATTTAACCCTGACGGTATTGATTCAAGTATGTATTATGCTCATTCTGATTGCAGTCGGGTTTTTAACATATAAAGCCAAACTGATGAATGAAACCGGTCAAAAACAGCTTTCCAATCTTTTGCTGTATATTGTAATGCCCGCCGTGATTATCAACGCTTATCGCAAGGAATTCCAAGCTGATTTGCTAAGCGGATTGCTATGGTCATTCGCGCTCGCATTCGTCAGCCATTTCATCGCCATAGCCGTTGCGCATCTGCTGTTTCGCAAAAAAGAGGGAGACCGGCAAAACGCAATTAATCGGTTTGCCGGTATTTACTCCAATTGCGCCTTTATGGCCATTCCGCTGATTCAATCCCTGTTAGGTGACACCGGTGTTTTTTATGCAAGCGCCTATATTACGGTATTTAACCTGCTTTCCTGGACCCATGGCGTCTTTTTGATGTCCGGTTCCGCCACCCGTAAGGATGTGAAAAAGGCGATGCTGTCTCCGGTAATTATCAGCGTTGTAATCGGGCTGATTCTATTCTTCGGAAAAATCCCGCTTCCTCAGCTGATTTCCGCGCCGATTGAATATTTAGCGGCTCTCAACACGCCGCTCGCCATGATTGTAGCCGGTCTGGCTATTGCTCAGACAAACATTTTATCCGCTTTTTCCGATCTGAAAATATACGCAGTCACAGCGGTCCGTAATTTGCTGATCCCGCTGATTATGCTAGTGATTCTCCGATTATTGCCGCTGGACAACACGCTTCTGCTCTGCAATCTTATTGAAACCGCTTGCCCTACTGCCGCAATCTGTATTATGTTTGCGACAAAATATGATTTAGACGCCGCACACGCTTCCAAAATTATGGCAATGACTACCGTTCTATCCATCATCACCATCCCGCTTATGGTATTTCTTTTTCAAATCAGAAGGTAAATTTTATTGATTGCTGTGTCTGAAAGGGAGTGTTCTTTCGAAACGAAAGAACACTCCCTTTTATATTTTCTCCTCAATAAACTTTTTCAATACTGCTGCCTTGTCAGGCGACAATTTTGCCGTTGCCTGCAATTGCTCCAATGACGCCGACTTTAACTCTGATTTAGAGCGAAATTTCTTCAACAAATCCGCCGCTTTTTTCTCTCCGATCCCTTCGCATTCTCTCAGCTTTAATGCAAAACTCTCTTTGCTGTGCACTTTTTGCTGATAACTGATTGCAAAGCGATGCACTTCATCCTGTATATTCGTAACAAAATGAAAAGCAGCTTGCTTTGACGAAAAAGAAATTTCTCCGCCATCCTTGGCAATAGCGCGTGTCCGATGTCTGGAGTCTTTCACCATTCCGAACACCGGAATCGAAAGTCCAAACTCCGCAATAACCGGTAAAACAGCGGCGACATGGCCTTTTCCTCCGTCCAGCAAAATCAGATCCGGCAATCTGCCGAACCCATCCCCCTGGTCTTTTTCCTCGAAATAGCGATTCAAGCGGCGGCGGATTACCTCCTGCATGGAAGCATAATCATCCTGTCCTTCAAATCCCTTAATAGAAAATCGTTTATACCCTGCCTTATATGGTTTGCCTTTGACAAAAGTAACCATTCCTGCCACTCTGGCAGAATCCCCAAGATTGGAGATATCATATGCTTCAATATAATCCGGGGGAGAAACCATCCCCAGCATATTGCCAAGCTCATCCAAAGCAACCACTTCTTTTCCGGTTCTTGAAGTCCGCTGCAGCAGCTTTTCGTTGGCGTTGGACAGTGCCATTAAAACCAGCTTTCGCTGTTCTCCTTTTTGAGGAGCAAAAAGCCGCACCTTTTTGCCGGCAAGCCCGGTGAAGTACTGTTCTACCAGCTCCATATCCTCAAACGGTTCATCTATCACAATCAGTTTCGGCGGAGGATCCCCGGCAGAATAATACTGTGTTAAAAACTCGCGTTTGGTTTCATCAAGCTGTAAAATATCCCCCAACATGATGTCATCCTTGTCCACCAATCTGCCGCCGCGAAACTTCAAAACAGATACACATCCCACATGATAATTCTGAGTAAAAGCGATAACATCCTGTTCCTTTTCTTCTGATAAAATCACTTTTTGCGTCGCAGATATCCGCTCAATCGCCGTAATCCGATCTCGCAGCTGTGCGGCTAATTCAAAATTCAAATCTTCTGCCGCCGTCTCCATTTGCAGCTTCAAAGCAGAGATGGTATCTTGATTTCCTTTTTTAATGAAGTCCAGCGCCTGCTCTATGATACGATGATACTCGTCTTGTGTAATCCGTCCCCGGCAAACGCCCATACACTGTTTAATATGATAGTTCAGGCAGGGACGAGCTTTTTTAAATTCCTGCGGAAATTTCCGATGGCAAGTTGGCAACTGAAAAATCTTGTTTGCCTCATCCACTGCCTGCCGCACTACAAAAGAGCTGGTATACGGTCCGAGCAAATGTCCGTCCTCCGACTTCATCTTTTCTGCAGTGATACGGGGAAACGGTTCTTCGGACACTTTAATATAATGATAACCTTTTCCGTCTTTTAACAAAATATTATACTTTGGATTGTATTGCTTAATCAGACTGCATTCCAACACCAGCGCTTCAAACTCACTGTCAGTAACGATATAATCAAAATCATGAACATGCAACACCATCTGCCGCACTTTTTCGTTATGCCCTGCATTCTCCCGAAAATAGCTGGATACGCGGTTCTTCAGCGCTTTTGCCTTTCCTACATAAATAATCTTACCGGTATTGTCTTTCATCAGATAAACTCCCGGCATCATCGTCAAAGTGCTGACCTTTTCTTTTAAATAATCAATACGATGGTTCATAAGCGCCTCCTTCCCGCATCCGCGGCATAAAATTACCCCCGTCCGTTTTAGACAGGGGTATCACATATTCGAAAATATGTATTATTCGGCGAAACCGGATTCCACCAATTTCACCAATCCCGCAACAGCTTCCTGCTCATCCGTACCGTCTGCAATAATCCGAATCGTCGTACCGCCGACAATACCCAGTGATAATACACCCAGCAAACTTTTCGCATTTACCCGACGCTCTTCCTTTTCAACCCAAATGGATGATTTGAATTCATTTGCCTTTTGAATAAAAAACGTAGCCGGACGCGCGTGTAAACCAACTTGATTCTGAACAGTCACTTCATTCACGTACATAATCTACTCTCCTATACCTTTCATAATACCCCAAGGATCTTTCCCAAACAATGATACTATTAATATTATATCATAGAAAAAAACTTCGTCAATGACATATTGTATATAAATTTAAACAAATTAGGATTTTTCTTAGTTATTCCAATTCAAGATGAAAAAGAAAGCCTCAAGTTGTACATGTTATATAAAAAGTTTTCAACATTGTTGTAATACTACACGGAATAAGCAGTCGTTCTACTCTTCTGTCTGATCATCCGACGGAATTTGCTTTTGAAAAGTATCCAAGTATTTTCTATCCGCTTCAGATAATTCACACTGAGCAAGCATATCCGGACGCTTGCACAATGTTCGCTCCAGTTCTTTTTCTCTCCGCCAACGGTTAATATTAGCATGATGTCCGGACAATAATATTTCCGGCACCCGTTTTTCATGCCAAATCTCAGGGCGGGTATATTGCGGATATTCCAGCAAACCG
>ERZ827524.367-NODE-367-length-60824-cov-216.761145_pt1 | contig 60824 bp, 58 predicted proteins | sample MGYA00519702_ERZ827524 | MGnify/ENA primary metagenome ERZ827524 (study PRJEB31778, sample SAMEA3449341) | human gut metagenome | biome: human gut; feature: human-associated habitat; material: faeces | place: United Kingdom | collected 2010/2012 ...
AAATGTATAAAGATGTTCTATTAAAACTTTGGAATATGAAAAGTAAAGATGAAAAACAAAGCTTTATCTCAAAATTTATTGATACTGTTACATTAAAGAAAAAGAAAGACGGAAGTTTTGAAATAGAAAAAGTAAACTTTAGAAGTAGCTTTATTGAACAGATAGACAAGCTATATGATAAAGGAATTGTGGATGTTCCTACTATGATAGAACGAGATGGAAAACTTGAAGATGCTAAAGTTAGTGTAAATATGAATAAAGAACAATTAGAGGATTATATAGGAACATTGAAAAAAGAATTAGATATTAACTATATGGATTTGGGAGAATATTACTTCCATGATGATAAGATTGACGAAATTTATGATACTAAAACAGAAGTTACAAAGATTAGAAACAGAGCTGTAGAATTTAAGATTAAGAAAAATCAAAAGATTATAAGATTTGTAGCAATAAAATAATTTAAAAACTTCTTGGCAAAACCAGAAGGAAAATTACGATTAGGCATTGTTACTCATATTACTACAAAGAAAAAACATAAATAATTGTTGCAATAATTCTAGTAGTAAATATTCTATTGCAACAATCAAATTAACGAGAACAAATTTATATTTGCGATAAGCTAATATAAATTTTGTAGCGAGTTAATTTGAATAAATTTTATCCCATTTGTGAGAAAATTTATTGCCTCGCAGAGCCCCCGAGTTTTGATAGCATGTCAAAACTCATAGGGGGTTAGGACTTATGACAAGGTCAAAGTCCTATGCTTCGAAGCAAGTTCAAGGAGGTGCTTATATGGAACAAGAATTAGCCTATTCTTTTCACTTGGGTAGTGATAAGAACAAGAGCAGATTAGCAAAGAAAGTATCAAAAGGAAATGTATCTGGTACTACCTCTTTTTCAAATAATGCTATACAAAATGCAAAAGATTTATCAAAAGCTAACAAGCATAACTTACGTGATTATGATAATCAAAGAGAACTAATTACAACTATATATGGAACTAATGATATTGTAGAAGATGTTAAACAAGTATATTTAGACGAATTTGAACAAGCCAGAATTGAATATAATAGCAAGACAAGAGCTGACAGACAAGTTAAAGATTACTTTCAAAAAGTGTGTGATTCTCAAAATGATATTGCATGTGAGATTATTATTGAACTTGGAGATATGGATTTTTGGCATAATTTAATGAGTCACTTTCATAAAAGAATAACTTATGATAATGACCAAAATTATAAAATAGTTAGTGATGACTTATATAAAAATGGCATATTTGATGATAACGACAATGAAATTGCTAATAATATTTTAAGAAAAGTAACTATATCAAATGAAAAGAAAGCAGAAAAAAATAAGAAAAGAAACAATGATACAAGATTTTAAAATGGAGGTAATAGAAAATGGAACAAAAAAAAGTAAAATATTTAATAGATATGATTAATAATATGGACATTAAAGATAAATTAAGACTAGCAATATGTATGAGCCAAAGCAAATGGTCTGGACTTATATATAATACCAAAAAATATTATGAAAAATTTGATAGTATGTTAAAAGATATAGATGAAGAATATAGAACTACACTTATAAATTTTGGAAAATATAAACTTGTAATGTTTGCAATGGCTAAACTTATGGAAATGGAAACTACAGAACAAAATAAAGTTGCACTATATTTATTTAATAGCATTAAACATTAGAGTGAAAAAAGGACAAGCGAATTTTTGACAATTTTATGTAAATATGGTATAATTATAAGTGATGAAGCATTTTGTTTTACAACGTTTCATCATGTAGGAAAAATCAACTTTAGACAGGGCAACTGCCCAAGGAGGAATTACTATGGCAAGCATTAAGATTTTATCACCCAAGGTTGAGGAATATGTTCTCGTGGTATCTATCCCACTTGAATCTCCGATCCTCATCGTAAAGAACCAGACCATCGGCGAAGCAGAAGAATCGTTTATTTCCAAGAGAGATAAGGAGAGTAACCATAGAAAGCAGGTTGAATTTGACAGAGCAAGAGCACTTCTAAAGTGGGCAGCTTGTTGCAATGCTAACCTAGTGGAAATGCACAACGCAGACCACAAGCTCAAGGTTTACCTCAGTTTCTTCTCAATGGAAGATATGATTCAGTTCCGTGACTCTATGGCAACAAATGTTTCTGGTGCAACGATGAAGTAAGCCTAAGCCATCAAAAAAGATATATCTTTCTCTCACTTAAGTGGGAGTTTTCTTTTTTAATATAATTATTTTAGATATTTTATATCTGTATCATTTAAAATTTGCATTTGTGAAATTGCAATTTTATTTAATTTTTCAAGCCTTTCACTTTGTTTTAATCCTTCATTTATAAAAACAGAATTTAAATTTTCCAAATTTGCTAAGCATATCAATTCATTCATTGTTGCATAATCTCTTATATTCCCATTTAAATTAGGATTTTTATCACGCCATTGCCTTGCAGTCATACCAAATAAAGCCATATTTAAAACATCTGCTTCTTCAGCATAAACAAAGTTTATTTGAAATTTAGTTAATTCTTTAGGTACTAAATTCTTCTTTATAGCATCTGTATGTATTCTATAATTAATTTTTGAAAGTTCTCTTTTAGCATTCCAGCCTATTTGCTTTTGTTCTTCTGCTTTTAATCTTTCAAATTCTTTTATCAATAACAGCTTGAATTTTGGACTAATCCACATACCAAACTCAAAAGCAATATCTTTATGAGCATATGTTCCTCCATATCTTCCAGCTTTTGAAATTATTCCAATTGCATTTGTTTTTTCTGTCCATTCTTTAACACTAATTTTATAGCTATTTAAACCTGCTTGACTTTTAATTATGGCGAATTCGCCATAATTAAAATTAGGATTATGAATTTCTTCCCAAATGCCTAAAAATTCAATGGTATTCCTATTTCTTAACCAGTCTGATACAAAAAAATCCCCATCTTTTGATTTAAGCATATCTGTAATAGATATATAATCTTCATCATCAATTTTTATATAAGTTATCTTTTGATTTAAAACATTTAATTCTGGCATATTATAACCTCCTTTTTGAAATAATAATTAATTTGTTTTATTGTATCAAACAAAAGTTTTTAAATCAATGCTATTTGAAAAATTTGTAAAAAAATAATTTTCCTGTTTTTTATTTTTATATCTTGTAAAAAAATATAATTTATGTTAAATTATAAACAATAAATCGAATTATATAAGAGTGCTTGAAACAAAGTAAGTTATTTTTTCGCATACCTGTTTCGTAATCGCTCCATTAAGTAAAATCGTTGCACAAATGTAACGCTAATGATTAAATCAATCTAAAAAGATTGATTTTTTTTGGTGCTACTTCTATATACCGATGAACATACTTATCCTATACCTGTACAAGAGGTGGTTTTTATGGGATTTATATTATTTTTATAATTCTATTGTCAAAATCTTTTTTTTATATTAAAAAGGTCCTTTAATTGTTTGAGCTTTGTTATTGATATATCATAGGAAATGTGCTATACTAACTATTGATAAAATAATATGAAATTATGGAGGAAATATGGGTTTTTTTGATAAATTAAAACAAGGGTTAAGTAAAACTAAAAGTTCAATTGATGAAAAACTAAATAATGTATTTAGCAATTTTAGAAAAGTAGATGAGGAACTTTTAGATGAATTAGAAGAGGCATTGATAATGTCTGATGTTGGAGTAGAAACTTCTAACAAAATTATAACAAATTTGAGAAATAAAATAAAAAAAGAAAAGATAGAAGACGAGCAAGCTGTAAAGCAAGCTCTAAGAGATGAAATTAAAAATGTATTAGAAGAAGTGGACAATACTTTAAAGTTAGAAACAACTCCATCTGTGATATTAGTAGTAGGCGTAAATGGTGTTGGCAAAACTACTTCTATAGGGAAAATAGCTAACAGACTAAAGCAGGATGGCAAAAAGGTAGTTGTTGCAGCAGCAGATACCTTTAGAGCAGCAGCAGTAGAGCAACTTGAAATATGGGCCAATAGAGCAGGATGTGACATAGTAAAAAGAGAAGAGGGAACAGATCCAGCAGCAGTTGTTTACGATGCTGTAAAGATAGCAAAAGAGAAACAAGCAGATGTCTTAATATGTGATACAGCAGGAAGATTGCACAACAAGAAATATTTAATGGACGAGCTTGTAAAAATAAAAAAAGTAATAGACAAGGAATTACCAGAAGCTTCTAAGGAAGTTTTAATGGTTTTAGATGCTACAACAGGGCAAAATGCAATATCACAAGTAACAGCATTTAAAGAGACAGTAAATATAACAGGACTAGTACTTACAAAATTAGATGGAACAGCTAAAGGCGGAGTGGTTATAGGAATTGTTGCTGAAAACAAGGTGCCGGTAAAATTTATTGGAATTGGCGAGCAAATAGATGATATGGAAATATTTAACAGCAATGATTTTGTAAATGCATTAATATAGCCAAATAAGCAATAGAAGATAAGCTTAGAAAGGAATGAGATTAAAATGACAAAAATAACAACCAAAAAGGATAACAAAAGAATTATAATTGTACTAGCATTTATACTATTGGCAATTTTAATTGGCTATGTATTATTTAGAGGTAAATATCTGGAAGTACTAGAAATAGGGGAAGAATATGTAGAAATATTTTGGAAAAATATAAAATATACGGCTATAGCCTTTAGTGCAAACTTTATAATATTATTTCTATTAATATATTTTACAAATTTAAAAATAAAAAAAGGATTAAAAGCTTTTTTTGATGATGATAAAAAGCCAATGCCGAAGTTAATAAATAAATCCATTGCAGTTATAAGCTCAATAATAATAAGTACTTTTACAACAAATATAATGCTAAAAAAAATAATGCTATGTTTTAATAGTGCATCTTTTGAAATTGAGGACCCGATATTTGGATATGATATCAGTTACTTCATGTTTAAAAAACCATTTATAGAATTTATGCTTATATATATAATGCTTCTCATAGTAGGGTTAACAATATATACCATATTGTATTACATAATTTCATTTAATATGTTTTTTGATGGAATAAATAGAGAAATATTGAAGAATAACCATTTTACAAAACAATTGGTTTTTCACACTATTGTAATAGTTATATTATTATCAATCCTAACATATGTAGGAATACAAGATATGGGAACAAATAAATTTTTAACATTAAAAGGAGAAACAGCATATTCAATATATGGATCTGGTTTTACAGATGTAACAATAAAACTTTGGGGATACAAAGTATTAACAGTAGTAATGGTAATTTCAATAGTTTTGGCAGTTATATTCTTCAAAAAGGGAAAAGTTAAAAATGTAATAAAAAGTATAACAGCAGTTCCAGTATATTTAATAGGATTACTAATAGTATTAATAATAACCCAAACTTTTCTTGTAAAATCAAATGAGCTAGACAAAGAAAAATACTATATAAGTAAGAATATAGAATTTACCAAAAAGGCTTATGGCATAGAAATAGAAGAAAAAACAATAGCTAATAATGAAACATTAAGTGCAAAAATAAAAGAAGAAAATCAAGAAGTAATTAATAATATTACAATAACAAGTAAGGAAAATGTATTAAAGAACTTAAATATGTTACAAACAGCAAAAGGATATTATTCATATAGGAACAGTAATATTGCAAAAGTTAATTTAAATGGTAAATTATCATTAGCATATATAACACCTAGAGAAATATCAGAAAACATTGGTACATACAACGATAAAATGTATGAGTACACACATGGATATGGGATAATAGTTACAGCAGCTAATAAAATCAATGAAGAAGGGGAAATAATAAATCTTCAAAAAGATTTTGAAAGCAATGAAGTAATTAAGATAACAGAACCAAGAATTTACTACGGATTACAGACAAATGAACCAGTAGTAACAAACAATAAAAATGGAGAAGAATTTGATTATCCAAAGTTAAATTCTAATACGGCTGAAAATGCAAAAAAAACTTACGATGGAAATGCAGGACTTCAACTTAATTTTATTGATAGATTTATATTAGGAATAAAAGAGGGAAATATTGGATTAGCTCTTTCAACAAATACAACAAAAGAGAGCAAAATATTAACAAACAGAAATGTTATAAAAAGAGCTAAAACGTTAATGCCATACTTATTATATGACGAAGAACCATATTTGGTAGTAAATAAAGAAGGAAAATTGGTTTGGGTAATAGATGCATATACTACTTCTAGTGAATATCCATATTCTCAAATGTCTACAATTCAAACAGATTTATTAACAAAGCTAGATATAAATTATATAAGAAATTCTGTTAAGGTTTTAATAGATGCATATGATGGAACAACAAAGTTTTATATTACAGATAGAGCAGATCCTATAATAATGTCATATAGAAATATATATCCAAGTTTATTTGTAGACAAAGATGAACAAATTGAAGAAGATATAAAGAATCAATTTATATATCCAAAATTTTTGTATAAAATTCAAGCAAATATAATCACGAGATATCATAATATACAGCCTGATGTTTTATATAGAGGAGATGATATATGGCAAATAGCAACAAATGTTACAGGAAAGACAACTTCAAAGACGGGAACGGAAATAGAGCCATATTATACAATGGTAAAGACTATTGATTCGGAAAATGCACAGCTAGGTTTAGTAATTCCATATACACCATATAAAAAACAGAATATAATATCATATACAGTAGGAACATATGAAAATGGAACACCAAAATTAACGATATACAAATATGCCTCAGATAGTAATGCAATAGGAACAATGCAATTAAATTCATTAACAGAACAAGATGAAAACATATATAGAGAAATAGAAAAACTTAAGGTTACAGGGACAAAAATAACAAAAAATACTATAGTTGTTCCAATTGAAAATACATTATTATATGTGCAATCAATTTATCAGCAATATACCAATGAAGACAATTCTTTACCATTATTAAAAAAAGTAGTTGTTGCATCAGGAAATAAATTTGCTATAGGAAATAATATAGAAGAGGCAATAAATAATTTGTTATCTCAATCAGCTTTTGACATAGAAATAGAAAGTACAGAAACTATAGAAGAAACAATAAAAGCAATAATAAAGGCAAATGAAAATTTAGAAAAATCTAATAATAGTAATGATTGGGAAATGATTGGAAAAGATATGAAAAAATTACAAGAACTAATAAAAAAATTAGATTTATTAGTAAAAAATAATAAAGAATAAATTTAATTAGTAAAATTGAATAAAAAAGCAAAAAAAATCCACTCTAATAATGGGTGGATTTTATGTTTGAAAAGAAAAAAGAGGAAAAGGAATTAATAAAAAGATTAGATAAAATAAATTATACATTATCTCAAAATAATATATTAGAATTAATAGAACTTTTAGGTAACAGGAAAAAGTTTTTCTTTAGAAATTTTTGGTCTGGAATTATCAAAGGCATTGGTACAGGAATAGGTTTTACTATATTAACAGCTATATTATTAGTAGTCTTACAAAAAATAGTTGCTCTAAATCTTCCTGTAATAAGTGAATACATCTTGGATATTATAGAAATAGTAAAAATAAAAATGTTATAAAAAATCGTAAATACTATTTATTTTTTTTTAGAATTTATATATAATAGAAAAAAACAAAGAGGAGAGATATAGATGAATTTACCCAATAAGTTAACAGTATTTAGAGTTATTTTGGTATTTGTAATATTAATAATTTCACTTATAAATATGCAAGGAACAATATTAGGAATACCTATTAATATGTTCATAATAGATATAATTTTTATCATAGCATCTATTACAGATAAATTAGATGGTTACATAGCACGATCAACAAACCAAATAACAACATTTGGAAAATTTTTAGACCCAATAGCAGACAAAATATTGGTAATTGTTTCAATGATAATATTAGTTGAACATTCTAAAATACCTTCTTGGATACCAGCAATAATAATAATGAGAGAATTTATAGTATCTGGATATAGATTGATTGCGGTAGAAAAAAAGGGAGAAGTTGTTGCAGCAAGTATATGGGGAAAATTAAAAACGGTTACACAAATGATTGCAATTATATTGGCATTTATTGATACTAATCCATTTGGAGCAATATTTACGAATTCTTTAACAGGATACAATTTCGCAATAAATTTAATAGTAACATTAATGATGATTATATGTGTTATAGCTACAATCTTTTCAGGTTGGGACTATATTAAAAATGGAAAGGATTTATTGAAATGACATTACAAGAAGCAAAAGAAAGGATTAATGAATTAAAGCCTAAAATTGAATATTATACTATAAAATATTACGAAGATGAACAGGTTATAAGCGATTTTGATTTTGATACATTAATGAAAGAATTAAAACAAATTGAAGCGGAATATCCACAGCTTATAACTGCTGATTCTCCAACGCAAAAAGTTGGGACAAGTCCTATAAAAAAAGGGTTTGAAAAAGTAACACATAAAGTTCCACTTCAAAGTTTACAAGATGTTTTTTCTTTTGAAGAAGTCAGAGAATTTGATACAAGAATGCAAAAGTTGGCAGAAGAATATAATTTACCATTGGAATATGTTGTAGAAACAAAAATTGATGGATTATCTACTGCACTAGAATATAAAAATGGAATTTTTGTACAAGGAGCGACAAGAGGAAATGGTCTTGTAGGCGAGGATGTTACAGATAATTTGAAAACAGTAAGAAGTATACCACATAAACTAAAAGAACCTATAAATATAATTGTGCGTGGAGAAATTTTTATAGGAAAAAAGGAATTTGATGAGCTAAATGAAGCAAGAATGGCAGACGAGGAAGAAAGATTTGCAAATGCAAGAAATGCGGCTGCTGGTTCACTTAGACAGTTGGATAGCAAAATAACTGCACAAAGACCTTTAGATATATATATTTTTAACATTCAAGAGACGGAAGATAAAACTATAACTACACATTATCAAGGACTAGAATATCTTGAAAAAATAGGATTTAATGTAAATCCTGTAAAAATATTATGCAAAAATATAAATGAAGTAATTAAGGCTATAGAAAAAATAGGTAAGGACAGAGAAAGTTTGACCTTTGGAATAGATGGAGCAGTTGTTAAAGTAAATAATTTAGAATTAAGGGAAAAAATAGGAACAACATATAAAACACCAAAGTGGGCAGTAGCGTATAAATATCCGCCAGAAAAAAAAGAAACAAGAGTTAAAGATATAATATGCCAGGTTGGCAGAACAGGTGCAATAACGCCAATGGCAATTTTAGACACAGTAAATGTAGCTGGCTCAAATATTTCTAAAACTACATTACACAACGAGGACTTTATAAAAGAGAAAGATATAAGAATAGGAGATACTGTAATAATTCAAAAAGCAGGGGATGTTATACCAGAAATTGTAGAAGTGGTAAAAAGTAGAAGAACAGGAGAAGAAAAACAATTTAAAATGCCTAAGACTTGCCCTGTATGTGGTGCAAATGCTGTAAGAGAAGAAGGAGAAGCAGTTATACGTTGTATAGGTGTTGAATGCCCTGCAAAATTGTACAGAGGAATATTACATTTTGTATCAAAAGATGCAATGGATATAAAAGGTTTAGGAGATGCGGTAATAGATGAATTAATAAGTAGAAAGTTAATAGAAAATATTGCTGATTTATATAAACTAACGTTAGAAGATTTGAAATCATTAAAAAAAGATGGAAAGAAATTTGCACAAAATTTGATAGATTCAATAGAAGAAAGCAAAACAAGAGATTTATATAGAGTAATAACTTCTTTAGGTATTAGACATGTAGGAGTAAAGCTTGCAAAAAGCTTGGCTAAAGAATATACGACAATGGATAATTTAATAGATGCTGAACTAGAAGAACTAAAACAGAAACAAGATGTTGGGTTAATAACAGCAGAGAGTATATATAATTTTTTTAAACAAGAACAAAGTATAGACTTAATAAATAGACTAAAACAAGCAGGAGTAAATATGCAGCTGAAACAGGAACATGGCACAGATAATAGGTTTGATGGAAAAATTTTTGTTTTGACAGGTGCCTTAGAAAAATTTTCTAGAGAAGAGGCAAGCGAAGTAATAGAAAAGTTTGGTGGAAAAACTTCAAGCAGTGTCTCTAAAAAAACAGATTATGTTTTAGCAGGGGAAGATGCAGGAAGTAAGTTAAAAAAAGCAAAAGAGCTTGGAATAACAATTCTAACAGAAGAAGAATTTAATAAAATGATTAAATAAAAAGGAAATGAGAAGAGATATGGAAGGTAAATATACATTTAAAGAATTTTACGAAAACCTAGAAAATGGATATCAAATTTACTATACTTATGTACGTAACAGATACCTAATATTTAAAACAGCTGAAAACTGCTACACACAAAAACTATTGAGCAAAGCAGAAAAAAATCCGCAACCTGCCCATGCAATGCTTACATTTAAAAGAGTAAAAGAAATGTTCCCACATATGGAAGAAATAGAGTATAAAGTAATGAACACTTGACATAAATAAGAAAATGATGTATAATAAGAATCCAACAAAAAGTCCCTTAACGGGCAAAGGATTAACTTGTATTTCGCGCAATTAATCCTTAGAAAGGAGGCAATATGCCTCAAAGCGAAAAAGTTAAAATATTTGACCAGCTTTGGCGACTGGTCAAACTTGGAGAGTTTGTTGCTCTCCAGGAGGAAAACTTTTTGACTCTCTCCGTATCCGGGGAGAGCAGAGAGGAATCGTTGCACAGAGCAGATCTGCTCTGTGCAGTGATTAGGGCAATGCGATCACCAGCAACAGTACGGCAATTGCTGGTGATCGCAGTCAACGATCGCCTTGTGAAGGTCAGGGCGATCGTTGACTTGGGGTAACATAAAGCTGTTGCCCCAAGAAAAAAGAAGGAGGTGAGGAATGAATTTTCCTCATCTCCGATATTATATTTTAGTAGGTATTACATTAACAGTTTTATAATTAGTATAAATAACCATGCCAGGCTTTGCTTTAGGCATTTTTTTTACGTTTTTCTTCAAAGTATAATCAACAGGTACATTAGATGAATATTTAGACTTACTGTAATATGCAGCTATGGCAGCACACTTATTTATAACTTCCTGTGGAGGCATTTTTCCATCAGTCTTTAATATTAAATGACTTCCATGACTATCTTTAACATGAAACCAGTAGTCATTTGAGTTAGCTAATTTATGAGTAATATATTCATTTTGTAAATTGTTTTTTCCAACAAAAATGGTAAATTCATCTATTGCATATTTTATTACTTCAAAATTCTTTTTTTTGTTAGAAGTATTTTTTACTTTAGAAGGTTTTACAAGTATACCAGAAATTTCATCATACACATCATTTAATTCTTCAATTGAGAGTGCATTATTTACAGAATAAATAACGCTTTCTATGTACTCAATTTCTTGCTCAATTTCAAATTTTTGCTTAGTTACAATTTCGTAAGTTGATTTTAACTTGTTATATTTTTTAAAAAACCTTTTAGCATTTTCACTTGGAGAAATTGAACTATCCAAAGGAATTGTTATTATTTTGTTCCCTTCATAATAATTTTCTAAGTCAACACTATTAATATTATAATTGTTTATACGATATAAATTGCTTATAATTAACTCGCCGTATAATTTATAAGTATTCATCTCATTGCATTCTTTTAGCTTTAAATTAACATTTTGCAATTTTGTTTGTAGCTTTTTTATATTGTTAAGTAATAGTTTTAATATATTATTCTTAAAATTTTTAAAGTTTTCTGCATCTTCTTTTCTGGTGTAAAAGTCGTCCAAAAAGAAATTAATAGACAAATTGCTTTCTTTACTTCCATTCTCTAGATAGAAATCTTTATCATACAATGCACATATAATATTATTTGAATTTAGATTATTTATTAAATTACAAATATAATTGTATATAATAAATAAATTTTGGCTATTTATTTCACAAGGAATATTTAATAGAGTGCAACAATGTTCAATAAAATTTCTACTAATTCCAGTAAACATAGCAGAAAAGCAAGTCGGTAAATCGCTATTTTTATCATTAAATAATTCCTCAAAGTCATCAAAATTATTATAAGACAATAAATCTAACTTATTAGAAGTAGGAAATAGATATTTGAATTTAGGCAATATATCTCTATTTGAACCATTAGAAGTAGATAAATGTCTTAAACTATTTATTATAATATCACAATCATCAAGCAAAATGACGTTGCTATGTTTTCCCATAAGTTCAACTATTAGTTTTTTGGTTGTAAAATTATCAGACATATCTAAATCTTCAAATTCAATAACAACAACTCTTTCTAAGCCTAAAGAATAAATTCGAGAAATCCTAGTGTTTAACAAATACTTTCTTAAAACCATACAGAAGTTAGAGGCAACAAGAGGATTAGGCTTTGTATTTGTTGTTAAGTTAATTCTATAATTAGCAGAGGAAATATTTATATTAAATGCATATTTTATACCACTTACATAAACACCAATTAAAACCTCATCAGAAGATGGGCAAAAAATTTTATCTATCTTTCCACCAACTAAAGAATTATTTAATTCATATACAACACTTTTGGTAACTAAACCATCAAAGGCCATTCTAAATCACTCCATATACTTTAAAAACTTTTGAGAAAATTATAACAAATTACAGAGGATTTGTAAACTTTCTATTGACATTAAAGAAGTTTGTGCCTTATAATACTCTCATAGAGGAAAACTTCAGGAGGGTGCAGAAAAATATGAATAAAAAAAGTGTGTTTTTTTCTTCGAATTTAAATTATGACACTATAGATGACGAAAAAATAGTGGATTTTGTTAAATCTGGGGATAAATGTGCGTTAGAGTATCTTATTAACAAATACAGAAACTTAGTAAATCTAAAGGTTAATAGATATTTTATAATAGGTGCAGAGAGAGAAGACATTGTACAGGAAGGCTTAATAGGTTTATTTAAAGCTATTAAAAATTTTAATACAGCCAAACAAAACTCTTTTAAAACATTTGCTAGTTTATGTATAGAAAGACAATTGATAACTGCTATAAAAACTTCAAATAGGCAAAAACACATGCCACTTAATTCATATTTATCACTAAATCAGGTGGCTTATGAGGGAGAAGACAATGACACAGAGTTAATAGATACATTTGATTCAAAAACAATAGAAGACCCACTTGAGACTATAACAAAAAGAGAATATTATGCAAGAGTAGAAAGCACTATAGACAAAATGCTTAGTGATTTTGAAAAGCGAGTGTTAAATAGATATATAAAAGGCGAAAGCTATGTACAAATTGCAGAAAGACTAAATGCACCGGTAAAATCAGTAGATAATGCAATACAAAGAATAAGAAAAAAAGCGACAAAAGAAATAACAGAATAGAATGTGCATATATCATATATGCACAAAATATGCTTCTATAGCTCAGTAGGTAGAGCACAGCCATGGTAAGGCTGGGGTCGCCGGTTCGATTCCGGCTGGAAGCTCCATTTTATGCATTAAGAAAGGAACGTGAATAAATATGAAAATGGGAATAGTTGGACTTCCCAATGTTGGTAAAAGTACATTGTTTAATGCTATTACAAATGCAGGAGCAGAATGCGCAAATTACCCTTTTTGCACTATAGAGCCTAATATTGGAGTTGTACCAGTACCAGATAAAAGATTAGATGTTTTAGCAGAAATGTATAAAACACAAAAAATAACACATGCAATAGTAGAATTTGTTGACATTGCTGGCTTAGTAAAAGGAGCAAGCAAAGGAGAGGGTCTTGGAAATAAGTTTTTATCACATATAAGAGAAGTAGATGCAATTTGCGAAGTAGTAAGATGCTTTGAAGATAGTAATATAACACATGTTGATGGAACTATTAATCCAATAAGAGATATTGAAACAATAAATTTAGAGCTTGTTTTTGCTGATATTGAAACAATTGATAAGAAAATTGAAAGCGTAAAGAAAAAAATAAAAGCAGACAAAAAATTTCAAGAAGAACTAGATTTGTTAGAAAAAATAAAAGATACACTGGAGCAGGGGAAACCGGCTAGGTCCTTGGATTTTACAGATGAAGAAATAGGCTTACTAAAGGAAACATTTCTACTTACAATGAAGCCAATACTGTATATTGCAAATATTTCTGAACATCAAATTGAAAATATTGAAGATGACAAATATGTAAAACAAGTTATTGAGTATGCAGAACAGGAAAATGCAGAAGTTGTTCCACTTTGCGTTAAAATAGAAGAAGAGCTTGCAAGCCTAGAGGGACAAGACAAACAAGAAATGATGGAAGCATTGGGAATTAAAGAATCTGGACTAGATAGAGTTATACAAAAAAGTTATAATCTATTAGGACTAATGTCTTTTTTAACAGCAGGTGAGCCAGAGGTAAGAGCATGGACTATAAAGAAAGGTACCAAAGCCCCACAAGCAGCCGGAAAAATACATACAGACATAGAAAGAGGATTTATAAGAGCAGAAGTAGTCTCATATGATGACCTTATAAAAGAGGGTTCAATGAGTAATGCAAAAGAAAAAGGTCTAGTGCGTTCAGAGGGCAAGGAGTATATAATGCAAGAAGGAGATATTGTTTTATTTAGATTTAATGTGTAAATAATTGCACGAAATACAATATTAAATTATTTTAATGACATACAGCACACTAAGCAACATAAATCACCTCATTTCATATTATGTAATATGGAATGAGGTGATTTAGATTGAATTGGTTTGAGAGCTTAACACCAGTTATGCAAGCAATATTAGCTACGATCTTTACGTGGGCTGTAACGGCTTTAGGAGCTCTTATTGTATGTTTTTTTAAAGAAATGAATGGCAAGATTTTAGATACCATTTTAGGTTTTAGTGCAGGAGTGATGATTGCAGCATCTTTTTGGTCTTTAATTGCACCAGCCATAGATTTATCGGCAGAACTTGGCTACATAGCTTGGTTGCTACCAGCACTTGGCTTTGTGCTAGGAGGAATGTTTGTATTAATATCAGATGGTTTCTTAGACAGGATGCTAAAAGCAAAAAACAACTTAAAAAGTTCAACATCTTTAAAAAGAAGTATACTTTTAATATCTGCTATAACTATTCACAACATACCAGAAGGAATGGCAGTTGGAGTAGCCTTTGGAGGAATTGCAAATAATGTTCCACGGAATGACAATAATTGGAGCTATTATGTTGGCAATTGGAATAGGCATTCAAAATTTTCCGGAAGGGGCAGCAGTTGCATTACCATTAAGAAGAGAAGGTTATTCAAGATTTAAGAGTTTCATGATAGGGCAAGCGTCAGCATTAGTGGAACCAATATCTGCTGTAATTGGCGCAATACTTGTAATATATATAAGGAGTATAATGCCATTTTTACTTGCATTTGCAGCAGGAGCAATGATTATAGTGGCAGCAAGAGAATTGTTACCAGAATCTGTTAAGGAACACAAAAATCTGTCAACACTTGGACTTATATTAGGTTTTGTTATAATGATGATTTTAGATGTAGCATTAGGATAAAAAAATTGTAAAAAAGGCTTGACTATGTGCGACAAAAATAGTACAATTAATTATGTAAGAAGTTATTTAAAGGTAATTTAAAAATATATGTCGAAAGAAGAGGTAAAAGATATGTCAAATGTATTAAAAAAGACTTTATTAGTTTTAGGTGTAATAATATTAATAAGTGCAGTAGCATTACCATTAATTAGCAAGGTAAAAGCAACAAACGAAGACTTGGACTTGAATTCACTAATTGATGATGGTGACGACAACAATACAGCAAACAATAATACTGAAAATTCTTCTAATAATACAACCGATGGAAATACGGAAAATACAAATGTAACATTAAATGATAAAGACAACAAAAATACTAGTGAAAATACAATACCAAAAACAGGTGTTACGGAAGATATTACAGTAATAGGTTTTATTGTTGTATGTGTTGGTTCTGCTGTATATGCATATAGAAAAGTAAGAAGTTATAATGTATAAAATTAAAGATAATAAAAGATAAAAAGATGATTTTTGTATAATGCAGAAATCATCTTTTTTTATGTTGTAGGTGAATCTTGATTGAACGTCATGTAAAATTAAAAAATAATATTTTTTTCAAAAAAGGATGCAAAAATATATTAATGTATGATACAATGTAACAAGTAAATTTTAAATAAAGGAGAGTGCAAATATGTCCGAAATAAAATACAAAAGAGTATTGTTAAAACTAAGTGGAGAAATGCTTGGAGGACAAGAAAAAAGGGGAATTGACATATCTGTTTTGGATGAGATAAGTAATCAGATAAAAAGAATGTTAGAAGCAAAAGCAGAAGTGGCAATTGTAATAGGTGCAGGAAACTTTTGGAGAGGTAAAAAAGAAGATGAAATAGAAAGAACAACATCAGATTATATAGGAATGTTGGGAACAACAATGAATGGATTAGCTTTACAAAGTCGATTGCAAAAAAATGGTATTGACGCAATATTACAAACTGCAATAAAAATGGAACCAGTAGCTGAGCAATTTTCTAGAAGAAGAGCTGTAGAATATTTAGAGCAAGGGAAGGTTGTTATTTTTGGAAGTGGAACAGGTAATCCTTATTTTACAACAGATACTGCAGCCGCTTTAAGAGCAGCAGAAATAAATGCTGATGCAATATTAGTTGGAAAAACAATAGATGGTGTATATTCAGATGATCCTAAAATTAACTCGACAGCTATAAAATATGATAATATAACATATCAAGATATTTTAAATAAAGATTTAAAAGTAATGGATTTAACAGCAATATCTCTTTGCAAGGAAAACAATATACCATTAGTAGTATTTGCATTGCAAGAACCAGAAAACATTATTAAAGCCATTAAAGGCGAAAAAATAGGAACATTAGTAAATTAAGAAAGGAAAATGAATTTATGGAATTTAATGAATTTGAAGAAAGAATGGAAAAAACAATAAGTGTATTTGAGGAGAATTTATCAGAAATTAGAGCAGGAAGGGCAAATCCAGCAATCTTGAATAAGATAACAGTAAACTATTATGGAACAGCAACACCAATAAACCAAGTGGCAGGAATTTCTGTGCCAGAGGCAAGATTAATTGTTATACAACCATGGGATGTTAGCTTATTAAAAGAAATAGAAAAGGAAATTTTGAAAGCAGATATAGGAATTAACCCAAATAATGATGGAAAAGTAATAAGACTAGCATTTCCAGAATTAAATGAAGAAAGAAGAAAAGAAATTGTAAAAGATATAAGAAAATTAGCTGAGGAAGCTAAAATATCTATTAGAGCAATAAGAAGAGATGGCATAGATTCTGCAAAAACAAAACAAAAAAATTCTGAAATAACAGAAGATGATTTAAAAAATGCAGAGACACAAATGCAAAAATTAACTGATAAAAAAATAGAAGAAATAGAAAAAATATTAGAAAATAAAGAAAAAGAAGTAATGAGCATATAAAACAATTGGGAGGCAATTAATAATATGGAAAAAAATTTACCTAAACATATTGCACTTATAATGGACGGAAATAGAAGGTGGGCAAAAGAAAGAAACTTAGATATTAAGCAAGGACATTATGCAGGTGCAGAAAATTTAGAGAAGATTGCATTATATGCAAATAAAATTGGAATTAAATATATGACAGTATATGCTTTTTCTACAGAAAATTGGAAAAGGTCAGAGGCGGAAGTAAAAGGTTTAATGCTATTGCTAAAAGCATATGTAGAAAAAATGCTTGCAAAAACCAATTCAAATAATATAAAAATAAACATATTGGGAGATATTTCTAAATTGGATATATCACTTCAAAAAAGCATAAATAGAATATTAGACAAAACAAAAGAGAATACAGGGCTAACATTAAATATTGCTTTTAACTATGGTGGTAGAGATGAGATAGTTAAGGCTACACAAAAAATATCAGAAGAAGTAAAAAAAGGCAATATAAATGTAGAAGATATAGATGAGAAAATGGTTGGAGATTACTTATATACTAAGGGGCAACCAGATCCAGATATAATGATACGAACAAGTGGAGAATTAAGATTAAGTAATTTCTTACTTTGGCAACTAGCATATACAGAATTTGTATTTTTAAATAAGTACTGGCCAGATTTTAATGAAAAAGACTTGGACAATGCTGTAGAAGATTTTCAAAAAAGACATAGGAATTTTGGAGCAAACTAAAAAAGAAAGGTAAAATAATTATGAATTATAAAAGAGTTTTATCAGGAGTAATACTTTTTCCAATAATGGCAATTATTTTTATTTTTGGAAATACATATTTTGTAGATACTTTAATAAGTATTATAGCAATTATGGGATTATATGAATATTATAATGCATTTAAAACAAAAAATAAGCCTGTTGCAGTTATTGGATATATAGCAGCAGCAATGTTAGCAATTATTCATGTAATTCCTATTGACATAGCGTTAAAAGTAATTGCAGCAATAATACCAATATCTATATTAATATTATTTTTAAAAGTAATATTTAGTAATATGAAAACAAATATTAGTGATATATCAATTACTTTTTTTGGAATCTGTTATATAGTAATTTTTATAATGTTTATTCCGTTGATAAGAGAAAACCTAGCAAATGGTAAAATATTAATATGGTACGTTTTTCTTACTGCTTGGGGAACAGATATATTTGCATATGTAGTTGGAAAAAGAATAGGAAAACATAAATTTACCGAGGTAAGTCCCAATAAAACCATTGAAGGATGTATTGGTGGAGTGATAGGAGCAGTCCTTTTATCTATGGTATATACTATTGTATGTAATAAAATATGGAATTTACAAATAAATTATATTTTTATAACCGTAATAAGTGTTATACTTAGCATAATAGGTCAATTAGGAGATTTGGCGGAATCAAGTATAAAAAGATATACAGAAATAAAAGATACAAGTAACTTAATACCAGGACATGGAGGAATGTTGGATAGAATAGATAGTGTATTATTTATAGCACCTATTGCATACTTTTTATTATCATTTATTTAATTTTGGAGGTACGCTTTGATTAGTTTTTTAATAAATGCAATTAAAATAGTCTTTATCCTTGGCTTTCTTGTTTTTATTCATGAAGGTGGACATTTTATAATAGCAAAACTATGTAAGGTAAAAGTGAATGAGTTTGCAATAGGCTTTGGACCAACAATATGGAGTAAGCAAGGTAAAGAAACAAAATATGCTTTAAGACTTATACCACTTGGTGGTTTTGTAAGTATGGAGGGAGAAGAAGAACGTTCTGAAGAAGAAGGTTCTTTTAGTAATGCCTCTATACCAAGACGTATAGCAATTGTTATGGCAGGAGGAACAGTAAATATAATTTTTGCACTAATTGTATATTTTACTTTGATGTCTTTTACAGGTAATAATATATCTAATATTGTAGATACAACTATACCAGGTTATAGTGCAGAAATTTATGGAATAAAAAGTGGGGATAAGATTTTAAAAATAAATAATCATAAAATAAGAACAAAAAATGATTTAGATGAAGAAATTAGAAATTGCAATGGAAATGAACTAATAGTTGAGGTAGAAAGAAACGAAAATAAAATTGAATATAAAATTGTACCAACAGAAGAAAAATACAATTACACAGGTATTGCATTAAAATATATTGAAAACAGCCCTTCAACGGAAATACTAGCGGTACAAAAAGATAGTCCAGCGGAAAAAGGAGGACTAACAAGCGGAGATGTAGTTTTAAAAATAAATTCTATAGATGTAGAAAACGATGCAGAAAAGTTAGTAGAAAATATAAGCAAATCAGAAACAAACATAATACAATTTACTGTGCAAAGAAATAATGAAATTAAGGATTTTAATATAGAGGCAGAAGAAAAATTTAACTATTATTTAGGAATCAATTTAAAAATGGCAGAAAATAACTTTACTAACAATATTTATTATGCGTTTTGGAATACAGGTGATTTCTTATTTTCTATAATAGATAATTTAAAAATGCTATTTACAGGTAAGGTAGCAGTAAATCAACTAATGGGTCCTGTTGGAATAGGAGAAGTAGTTGTTGAAACAAAGGGTATAAGCGAATTTGTAAACATATTGGCTTTAATATCTATTTCTTTAGGAGTAACTAATTTATTGCCATTCCCACCGCTAGACGGTGGAAAGGTGGTGATTTTATTAATAGAAGGAATTAGAAAAAAACCATTAAAAGAAAATGTTGAACTAAAAATACAAATGATAGGCTTTTGCATTTTGATAGGCCTAAGTATTGTAGTAACATATAATGACATTTTAAGAATTTTTTAGACGAATTGATTTTTTAAAGACTATTAGAACAAGGTGAAAATAATGGAAAAAACGATTAAAGAAGTATTTAAGGACTATAATTCAAATAGTTTTGAGTTAAACGAAGCAAAAATAAAAACAGTTAATGTATTTAAAAAAACTGGAAGGATAGAGCTGATATTAATAGCAGAAAAACAAATAAAAATTTTGGATCTAATAGCATTTGAAAGATATATAGAAAAAAGGTTTGGATTCAAAGAAACCATAATAAAAATAGAATATATTAAACTTCCACCTTTTACAATAATAGAAGAATGGAAAAATATAATTGAATACATAGCATATAAGTATCCATTAGCAAAAGCATTGCTAATGGGCAGTATAGTAAATGTAGATGGTAATAATGTAAATATCAATTTAGCTCTAAAAGGAAAAGACATATTAGAAACTAGACGATTTGATCAAATAATTGCAGAAACTATGATGAATTTATACAATCAAAAATGTAATGTGAAATTTGTAGAAAAGCCACTTGAAGATATAATGTTACATCTACAAGAACAAAACAAAAAATTAGAGGAAGAATATATCTTAACAATTAAAAATCAAGAAAAGGAAAGCAAGAAAGAAAAAATAGAGGAGAAAAAAGAAGAAATAAAAGAATCTCCTAAACAAGTTATAGAAGAGAAACAAGAAGAGAATAGCCCATTAATATATGGAAGAAGTGTAAAACTAAAGGAAACTTTAGTAAAAGTTGCAGATTTATCTGTTGATAGTGGACGTGTATTGTTAGATGGTGAAATACTAAATATAGATTCCAGAGAGCTTAAATCTGGCAAACTTTTAGCAATGTTTGATTTGTATGATGGAACAAGCACAATTACGTGCAAGGCTTTTTTGGAAAAAGAGAAAGCAAAGGAAATATTGGGAAAACTAAGTGGAGTCAGAGGTGTGAAAGTAGAAGGTACAGCACAATTTGACCCATTTGCAAAAGAACTTGGTGTTATTGCAAACACTATAATAGAAGGTAATGGAATTAAGCGTGAAAAAAGGGAAGACAATGCTCCTATAAAAAGAGTAGAATTACATATGCATACACAAATGAGCCAAATGGATGGAATGACTTCGGCAAAGGATTTGATAAAAAGAGCTGTAAAATGGGGAATGAAATCTATAGCGATAACAGATCATGGTGTTGTACAAGCCTTTCCAGAGGCACATAAATATTTGGAAAAAGACCATCCAGATATTAAAATTTTATATGGAGTTGAAGCATATTTAGCACCAGATAAAGTATCTCCAGTATCTTTTTCTAAAAATCAAAGTTTAGATAATACCACGTATTGTGTGTTAGACTTAGAAACTACTGGAATTTCTTTCAGAACAGAAAAAATAACAGAAGTCGGAATAATGAAAATAAGAAATGGAGAATTGCTTGATAGTTTTTCTTGTTTTGTTAATCCAGAAAAGCCAATACCCCAAAAAGTCGTTGAGGTAACTAACATTACAGATGATATGGTAAAAGATGCAGATACAATAGATAAAGTTTTACCTAAAGTGATTGAATTTATAGGAGATAGTGTTTTAGTAGCTCATAATGCAGACTTTGATATTGGATTTCTAAAATACAATGCAACAGCATTAGGATTAAAATTAAATAATACATACATGGACACTTTGAAGTTAGCAAAAGAATTATTTCCTCAGTATAAGAAATATAAGCTAGGTATTATTGCAGAAAATCTTGGTATAAAAGTTGATGTAGCACATAGAGCCTTAGACGATGTGGATACTACAGTAAAAGTTTTCAATATAATGTTAGATATGTTAAAAGAACAAGGAGTAAAAACATTAGATGACATTGACAAAAAAGAATCGGGAAAAGCAGATTATAAATCATTACAGACATATCATGCTATAATTATTGCGAAAGACTATGTAGGACTTAGGAACTTATATAAATTAGTTTCGTATTCACATTTAGATTACTTCTACAAAAAACCAAGAATATTAAAGTCTTTGTTTAAGAAATATTCTGAAGGATTAATATTAGGAAGTGCCTGTGAACAGGGAGAAATATACAGGGCAATTGTTGCAGGCAAGACAGATGAAGAAGTAGAAGAAATTGCAAATGATTATGATTATTTAGAAATTCAACCAAATGGCAATAATATGTTTATGGTTAGAAATGGAACTGTGGCAAACGTAGAAGCTCTACAAGAAATTAATAAAAAGATTGTAGAGATAGGAGAAAAACTACAAAAACCTGTTGTAGCAACATGTGATGTTCACTTTATGGATCCGCAAGATGAAATATACAGAAGAATATTAATGGCAGGACAAGGGTATGATGATGCAGATGAACAAGCTCCTTTATATTTAAGAACAACAGAGGAAATGCTTAAGGAATTTGAATATCTTGGCGAAGAAAAAGCATACGAAGTAGTAGTAACAAATACAAATAAAATTGCAGATATGTGTGAAAATATAAGCCCAATATCTCCAGAAAAATGTCCACCACATATTGAAGGTTGTGAGCAAACTATTAAAGATATAGCTTATAAAAAGGCACATGAATTATATGGAAATCCATTACCAGATATTGTAGAAGAAAGATTAAGTAAGGAATTGGATTCTATCATAAAAAATGGTTTTTCTGTTATGTATATTATTGCCCAAAAGTTAGTTTGGAAGTCAAATGAAGATGGATATATAGTAGGTTCAAGAGGTTCTGTTGGTTCATCATTTGCGGCATATGCAACAGGAATAACAGAGGTAAATTCTTTACCACCACATTATAGATGCCCAAAATGTAAACATTCTGATTTTACAGATTATGGATATGCATGTGGATATGATTTGCCAGATAAAGATTGTCCGGAATGTGGCGCTAAAATGGTAAAAGATGGAATAGACATACCATTTGAAACCTTCTTGGGATTTAATGGGGATAAGGAACCAGATATAGACTTAAATTTTTCAGGTGAATATCAAGCTAAAGCACATAGATATACTGAAGTAATATTTGGCAAAGGAACAACATTTAAAGCGGGAACAGTAGGTACAGTAGCAGATAAAACAGCATATGGATATGTAAAAAAATATTATGAAGAAAGAGGAATACCTGTTAATAATGCAGAAGTATTAAGGATAGCACAGGGATGTACAGGAATAAAAAGAACAACTGGACAACATCCAGGAGGAATCATAGTTGTTCCAAAAGGAAGAGAAATATATGAATTTACACCTGTTCAACATCCAGCTGATGATCCGAATTCGGATATAATAACAACACATTTTGACTATCACTCAATAGATCAAAACCTTTTAAAACTGGATATATTAGGTCATGATGATCCAACAATGATAAGAATGTTGTATGATTTAACAGGAATTGATCCAACTAAGGTTCCGCTTGACGATAAGGAAACAATGAGCATATTCAGTTCTACAAAGGCATTAGGAGTAACACCAGAGCAAATACATAGTGAAGTAGGTAGTTATGGTGTACCAGAATTTGGAACTAAGTTTGTAAGAGGAATGCTTGTAGATACTAAGCCTACAACATTTGACGAGTTGATACGTATATCTGGATTGTCTCATGGTACAGATGTATGGCTTGGAAATGCACAAAGCCTTATAGAAGAAGGAACCGTAACACTGAATGAAGCTATATGTTGTCGTGATGATATAATGATATATCTAATAAAAAAAGGAGTACCTCCAAATCATGCATTTAAAATAATGGAAACAGTGCGTAAAGGAAAGGCATTAAAAGACCCAGCTAAATGGGCAGAATATGTTGCAATGATGAAAGAAAACAAAGTACCAGAATGGTATATAAAATCATGTGAGAAAATTAAATATATGTTTCCTAAAGCACACGCAGCAGCTTATGTAACAAATGCCTTTAGGATAGCATGGTTTAAAGTGCATGAGCCAAAAGCTTATTACACAGCATTTTTTACAATAAGAGCAGACGAATTTGATAGTGATGTTATGTGTTATGGCAAAGAAAAAGTAAAGAATAAAATGAAAGAAATAGATTTACAGGGGAATGCGGCAACTACGAAAGATAAAAATATGTATGCAATACTAGAATTGGTACTTGAAATGTATGAAAGAGGAATAAACTTTTTACCAATTGACTTATACAAATCACATGCTACAAAATTTCAAATAGAGGATGAGGGAATTAGGCCTCCATTAAATAGTGTACCTGGATTGGGAACTGTAGCAGCTCAAGGTATAGAAACAGCTAAAAGAGATGGCAAGTTTATGTCTATAGATGATATGAAAATACGTTCTAAAATAGGTAATTCTGTTGTGGAATTATTAACTAAAATGGGATGCTTAAAGGGAATGAGTCAAAGTAACCAAATGAGTTTGTTTGGATAAAATAAGGAGAAGAAGATGCTAAATATAGAAGAAATATTTACAGTTAAGAATATAGTAATATATTTAATAAGCATTAATATAGTTACTTTTTTAGCAATGTTTATAGATAAAAAAAGGGCAGAAAAAGGAGAATGGAGAATAAAAGAATCAACCTTATTGGGATTGGCAATGTTGGGAGGCTCAATAGGTGGAATTACGGGAATGTATGTTTTTAGACACAAAACAAAAAAACTAAGATTCTCAGTGGGATTTCCTGTAATATTAATAACAGAAATTGTACTGGCAATTTATTTTGTGATTAATATGTAAACTCAACTTAATTCTACGGTTTTCATAAACAAACGACAAAAATCGACTGTGAATAAATAATGAAAATAAAGTGCCTATTTGTAGTTATTCACAGACTTATCCACATTATCCACAGTATTACAAAAGTCATATTTTGTAAACTAATTTGTAATAATAGTGTAACATAAGACAAAAAATGTAATAAAATGGAAATAAGAACGTAAAATTATTGTTGACTTTTGACTGATAAATTGGTAGAATTTATTAAGTTATATAAAGAGAGGAAGTATGCAAGATGGCTGATTTAACAATGGATAAGATAGTTAGTTTATGTAAAAATAGAGGATTCATTTTTCAAGGGTCAGAAATATATGGTGGATTAGCAAACACATGGGATTATGGACCTCTGGGAGCTAGATTAAAGAATTCAATTAAAGATACTTGGAGAAAAAGATTTGTTCAAGAAAGAAAAAGCAGTTATGAAATAGATGCGGACATACTAATGCATCCAAGAGTATGGGAGGCTAGTGGACATGTTGCAGGCTTTTCAGATCCACTATTAGACTGTAAAGAATGTAAAACAAGACATAGAGCAGATAATTTAATAAGCGACTTTAATCCAGATGCACATGCAGAGGGAATGACACAGGAAGAAATGCTAGCATATATTAATGAAAATAAAATTCCATGCCCAAAATGTGGTAAATGCAATTTTACAGATATAAGACAATTTAATTTAATGTTTCAAACATATAGAGGTGTAACAAACGACAGCAAAAGTACCATATATTTAAGACCGGAGAATGCACAGGGAGAATATGTTAATTTCTTAAATGTTCAAAGATCAACAAGAGCTAAACTACCATTTAGTATTGCTCAAATAGGTAAAGCATTTAGAAATGAAATTACACCCGGAAACTTTATATTTAGAACAATTGAGTTTGAACAAATGGAATTCCAAACATTCTGTAAAGAAGGTTCAGATGAAGAAATATACAACTATTTTAAAGAATATGGAAAAAAATACTACATGGATTTGGGCTTACCAGAAGAAAAGCTAAGATTCCATGATCACGAGAAACTAGTTTTTTATGCTAAAGCAGCTTGTGATATTGAATATTTATTTCCTTCAATTGGTTGGGGCGAAATAAATGGAACTCATAATAGAACAAATTATGATTTATCAAGACACCAAGAGTTTTCTGGAATAAAACAAGAATATCTGGATCCAGAAACAAACGAGAAATTTATTCCATACATAATAGAGTCTACATATGGTTTAGATAGAACTGTATTAGCAGTATTATGCCAAGCATATGAAGAGGAAGAAATTGCAGAAGGAGATGTAAGAACTGTTCTGCATTTGCACCCAGCAATTGCTCCATATAAAATGGCAATATTACCATTATCTAAAAAATTAAGTGATAAAGCAAATGATTTATATACAAAACTTTCTAAGAAATTTATGTGCGACTATGACGAAGCAGGAAGTATAGGAAAAAGATATAGAAGACAAGACGAAGTTGGAACACCTTATTGTATAACGGTTGACTTTGATACATTGGAAGACAATACTGTAACAATAAGAGATAGAGATACAATGGAGCAAATAAGAATAAACATAAATGAAATAGAAAATTGGATGAAAGATAAATTCGAATTTTAATAACATTCTAAAGAAAAGTGAGGAAATTATATTGGAAGAGAAAAATACAGCAAATGCAAAACATAAAATATCTTTTATGAAAAATGTTTTAATACTTATGTTTTCAGAAGTAGCCGTAAAAGTTATGGGACTTATTTATAAATTAGTAATAACTAATATTGAAGGATTTGGAGACACAGGGTTAGGCTATTATTCATCTGGTTACCAAATATACTCTTTATTATTAGCATTGTGCTCTATTGGAATTCCATCTGTAGTAAGCAAACTAGTATCGGAAAGACTGGCAATAAATGATAATGCAGGAGCGCAAAGAATTTTTAGAATAACTATGAAATTGTTTGCTGGAATAGGTTTATTCTTTTCTGTGACATTATTTTTATTTGCAGATTTAATAGCAACTAAAATACTAAATGTTCCGGATGTTAGTTATGTTTTAAAAGTACTTGCACCAGCAATAGTATTTGTTGCCGCATCTTCAGTATTTAGAGGTTATTTCAATGCACAAAGCAATATGAAACCAGCTAGTGTTTCCTACACATTGGAACAGTTTTTAAACTGTGTTTTAAGCATTACATTTGTGTATGCACTTATAGGCAAAGACGCATATATAATGGCTGCAGGAGGAAATCTATCAACAACGATATCTGTTATATTAACTTTTGTTTACATCTTTATATATTATAAAAGACATAAAATTAAGTATGCAGAAGAAGAATTAAAGAATTCTCCAGAATATAACAAAACAAGTAAACAATTGTTAAAAGCAGTATTAGCCTTTTCAATTCCTATTACAATAGGCTCTATAATATCAGTTATAACTTCTGTAATAGATACAACAACTGTTAGTAACTGTATACAAATAGCTTATTCGGGAATAATAAATAGTAAAGGGGCATTAGAACAATTGGCGATGCAGAAAGCGGGAATACTTTCAAAAGTAGACACATTAGTAAATTTACCGATTGCAATAAATATAGCGCTTTCTACGGCGTTATTACCGGCAATTTCACATTCAGTGGCGCAAAAAGATTTTGATACTACAAATAAAAGATTATCTTTTTCTGTATTTATATCAATTCTAATTATAATACCATGTGCAGTTGGCTTTATAGTTTTAGCAGAGCCAATATTAAAATTGATATACCCATCTGCTTCTGATGGAGCTTGGGTTTTAAGACTTGCATCTATTTCTATGATATTTATAGCATTAAGCCAAACTATAAATAGTGGACTGCAAGGGCTTAGCAAAGTTTACATACCAGCAATTGCCTTGGCTGTTGGAGCTGCGGTTAAACTTATTTTGAACGTTATTTTAATAAGTAATCCTTCAATAAATATATATGGAGCTCCAATAAGCTCTATAACATGCCAAATAATAGCATTTTGCATATCATATACATCATTAAAAAAATCTATAAAATTAAATATGGATTTTAAAAGAAATGTACTTAAACCAATCCTGGCTGGCCTAATTATGGGACTTGTAGTGTCTTTAAGTAATTATGGATTAAACCTAATTACTGGTCAAACAATTTCTACATTAATATCTATATTAATAGGCGTTGCTGTATATATAATATCGGTATTATTATTAAAAATATTAACAAAAGAAGATATATTTATGCTTCCTTTTGGAGCAAAGATATACAATATATTAGAAAAAAAGAAAATATATATGTAAATTAAACTAGAAGAGGAAAAATATAATGGAGAAGATTAAATATTTGTTTAAAAGAATATTAAAATTAGACTATTCAAATATGATAAAAATAGCAAAGGCCGTTTCAAAAAAGACTAATAAAAATCTTTTGTTTATCTTATTTGATATGACAAAATGTGGACTAAAATATCAAGCAGGATATTACGACTATCAAGAATTTGAATTTTATAACCTAAATAAAGAACAAAGGGAAACATATTTAACAAGAGGAAAAAATAATGAAATAATTAAGAAATTCAATGATAAATCAAAATTTTATATATTTGATAATAAAGAAGAAATGTATAAGATTTATAACAAATTTCTAAAAAGACAATGGATGGTTTTAAATGAAAATAATTATAATGATTTTCTTGACTTTTTTAAACAAAATAAAGTAATTATAGTTAAACCGATAGATGGCGAAGGTGGCAAGGGAATTGAAAAATATGAATATATAAATGATGAAGAATCTAAAATAGTATATAGTAGTTTATTATTTAAGAAACAATTATTGGTGGAGCAATGTATAAAACAACATCCAGATATGAATAAACTTTATAACAAATCTGTAAACACATTAAGGATGTTTACATTTTATAAGGATGGACAAGCGTACTTTTTACAAGCAATACTAAAAGTTGGAAATGGTGGTGTAGTAGATAATTTTTCAAGTGGTGGAATGTACACTTATGTAGATGACGAGGGAACTGTTTATGCAGAAGCAATTGACCAAATGGATAATAAGTATTATAAACATCCAATATCAAATGAAACTATAGTAGGCTTTAAAGTACCTATGTTCAAAGAGGCTGTGAGCATGGTAAAAGAAGCAGCTAAGGTGGTACCAGAAATGGGATATATCGGATGGGATGTGGCAATTTCAGAGGATGGACCTGTATTAGTAGAGGGGAATTGCTATCCTGGAGTTTTCCAAGTAAAACCGAGTTTAGTAGAAAAAAAAGAAGGAATAATACCAAAATATAATAAAGTTATGCAAATTTTTGGAAACTGTTATAATGCTAATAACTCAACCATACAAAGGAACAATTTTAATTGACCATCCTATGAGGGATAAACTATATTTAATGAAATTTTAAAAAAATATTTACTTTTTTTACATTTTTGGATATAATATTGATGTTTCAAATTATTTGAGACATCAATTTTATTTATGATTTTATTTTTTCAATAAAATATAAAAATTTAATAGGAGGTTTTTTATGAGTCACAAGTATGTTTACTTATTTAAAGAAGGAAATGCAGGCATGAGAGAACTACTAGGTGGAAAAGGTGCAAATTTAGCAGAAATGACAAACTTAGGATTACCAATACCACAAGGATTTACAGTTTCAACAGAAGCTTGTACAAAATATTATGAAGATGGAGAAAAAATTTCTAAAGAAATTGAAGAAGAAATCTTTGAAAATCTAAAAAAATTAGAAGAAATTACGGGAAAAACATTAGGAGATGTAGAAAATCCTTTATTAGTATCTGTACGTTCAGGAGCTAGAGCATCTATGCCTGGAATGATGGATACAATATTAAACTTAGGTTTAAATGATAATGTTTTAAAGGGAATGGCAGAAAAAAATGAAAGATTTGCATATGACAGCTACAGAAGATTTATTCAAATGTTTAGTGATGTTGTTATGGAAATACCAAAACCATTCTTTGAAAAAATAATAGATAAAAAGAAAGAAGAAAAAGGTGTTAAACTAGATACAGAATTAACAGCAGAAGATTTAAAAGACTTAGTTGCGCAATTTAAAGCAATATATAAAGAACAAAAAGGTGAAGATTTCCCTCAAGATTCAAGAGTTCAATTAATGGAAGCTGTAAAAGCTGTATTCAGAAGTTGGAATAATGCAAGGGCAATAACATATAGAAGATTAAATGATATACCAGGAAGCTGGGGAACAGCTGTTAACGTACAAGAAATGGTATTCGGAAATATGGGAGATGACTGTGGAACAGGTGTTGCATTTACACGTAACCCAGCTACAGGAGAAAACAAATTATTTGGTGAATACTTAATGAATGCACAAGGTGAAGACGTTGTTGCAGGTATAAGAACACCACAACCTATAGAACAATTAAAAGAAACAAACCCAAAAGCATATGAAGATTTTGTTATGTATTCTCAAAAATTAGAAAAACATTACAAAGATATGCAAGATATGGAATTTACAATTGAAAGAGGAAAACTATTCTTCTTACAAACAAGAAATGGTAAAAGAACTGCAAATGCTGCATTACAAATAGCTGTTGATTTAGTAAATGAAGGAATGATAACAGAAAAAGAAGCTGTTTTAAGAGTAGAACCAAATCAATTAGATCAATTATTACATCCAAATTTTGATCAAGCTGCATTAAAAGCTGCAAAAGTAGTTGCTAAAGGTTTAGCTGCATCACCAGGTGCTGCAACAGGAAAAGTAGTATTTACAGCAGATAAAGCTGTTGAAATGTATGAAGCAGGAGAGAAAGACCTTATATTAGTTAGATTAGAAACATCTCCAGAAGATATTGATGGAATGAATGTATGTCATGGTGTTCTTACAGTTCGTGGAGGTATGACATCACATGCTGCAGTTGTTGCACGTGGTATGGGAACTTGCTGTGTAGCAGGTTGTGGAGAAATAATTGTAAATGAAGAAGAAAAATATTTCACATTACCTGATGGCAGAAAAGTTGCAGAAGGAGAATGGATTTCACTAGATGGATCAACAGGAAACGTATATGGGGAAAGAATAGAAACAGTTCCTGCATCAGTTTCTGGAAACTTTGCAAAATTAATGGGATGGGCAGATCAATACAGACAATTAAAAGTTAGAACAAATGCAGATACACCAAGAGATGCTAAACAAGCATATGAATTTGGAGCTGAAGGTATAGGATTATGTAGAACAGAGCATATGTTCTTTGCACCAGATAGAATTGCCGCAATAAGAGAAATGATAGTATCTAAAACTCCAGAACAAAGAGCAAAAGCTTTGGCGAAAATACTTCCAATGCAAAGAGGAGACTTTGAAGGATTATATAAAGAAATGAAAGGTTACCCTGTAACAATAAGATTCTTAGATCCACCTTTACATGAGTTTGTTCCACATGATGATGAAGATATAAGAGCATTAGCAAAAGAAATGGGATTAACATTTGAAGAATTAAAAAATATAGTAGAAGGATTACATGAATTTAACCCAATGATGGGACATAGAGGATGTCGTCTTGCTGTAACATATCCTGAAATTGCAGAAATGCAAACAAGAGCTGTTATAGAAGCTGCTATAAATGTAAATAAAGAAGGAATGAATGTTGTTCCAGAAATAATGATTCCATTAGTAGGAGAAGTTAAAGAGTTAAAATACGTTAAAGATATAGTTACTAGAGTTGCAGACGAAGTAATTAGAGAAGCAGGAGTAGAACTAAAATATCTAGTTGGAACAATGATTGAAATACCAAGAGCAGCATTAACAGCTGATGAAATAGCAAAAGAAGCTGAATTCTTCTCATTTGGTACAAATGACTTAACACAAATGACATTTGGATTTAGCCGTGATGATGCAGGTAAATTCTTAGGAGATTACTATGCAAAGAAAATATATGAATCAGATCCATTTGCTAAATTAGACCAAGTAGGTGTTGGAAAATTAGTAGAAATGGCTGCAAAGATGGGAAGAGCAACAAGACCAGATATTCACTTAGGAATATGTGGCGAGCATGGAGGAAACCCCGCATCAGTTGAATTCTGCCAAAGAGTAGGATTAGACTATGTATCTTGTTCACCATACAGAGTGCCAATCGCAAGATTAGCTGCTGCACAAGCCGCAATAAAATATCCTAGATAAATAGCCAAAAAGGACGTAAATATTACGTCCTTTTAGTATTATTAAAGTAATCTATAAAAAATGTAGGAGCGATTTTAATCGCCCGCACTTTGAAGATTCTAAACCTCTATTTTACATTTAAAGTTCTATTTTAGGTTCATACATTTCTAACCACATATTAACTTGGCACAAATAGGCCATAAGCTGAGGTCCTGTCATCAACTGTCCAAACCATGGTCTAGAAAATGATTTTCCATCTGTATTTAAAATCTCCCAAACATATTCTTTATTAAATAAAGTATTAATAGGAGCATCAGGCTGTTTCATTATATTGGTAAGCATTTCTTTTACTTTGTTTAAATATGTTGGGTTATGGGTTTTAGGATAAGGACTTTTCTTTCTATCAACTATTTCAGAAGGTAAACTATCTTTCATAATATATCTTAACAATCCCTTTTCTCTACCATTTAAAGCTTTTATTTCCCAAGGAATGTTCCATACATATTCTACAATTCTATAATCACAAAACGGAACTCTCATTTCAAATCCATTATACATACCCATTCTATCAGCACGTTCCAATAAAGTTTGCATAAACCAATTTAAAGTCAAATGAGAGATTTTCTTTTTTTCTAATGTTTCTTTAGAGTCACTACCAATTAAACTTACTTCATTAAGGCTTTCATTATATCTATAATCAATATATGCTTTTAAATCTACTTTTTCACTAATTTGGTTATTAAGCAAAGTCTGTCTTTCTTGTATTGCAATAGACCAAGGGAATGTATTACTACTTAAAGCATCTTCTCTAAAGAACCATGGATAACCAGCAAAGATTTCATCTGCACATTCGCCAGTAAGGGCAATAGATGCTTCTGGTTTTACATTTTTGCAAAATAATAATAATGAAGAATCTATGTCGGCCATTCCAGGAACATCACGAGCAATCATTGCCGCTTCTAGAGCATCTGCTAATTCAGGAGTATCTAAAACTATGTTGTGATGTTCTGAATATAGCCTTTTACTCATTAATTCTATATAGTAATTATCTGAATTGGGCTGAAAATCGCTTTTAACAAAGTTCTTATCATTATCCACATAATCTACCGAATACGTATCTAATGGCTTTAAATCATTAACCTTATAATAATTTGCGGCATATAAGGAAATAATACTAGAGTCTAATCCACCAGAAAGAAAAGAGCATACTGGTAAATCGGAAACTAGTTGTTTTTTTATACTATCTTCTAACAAATACTTTATGGTTTCGCAAGTTTTACCTAAACTGTCAGTATGAGGCTTGCTTATCAACTTCCAATAACTTTTAGAATGGAAACCTCCATCGCTATAAATACCATAGTGTGCAGGTTTTATCTCATAAATATCTTTAAAAACGGTTACTCCTGGAGTGTGAGCTGGACCAATTCCAATTAATTCACATATTCCCATGGAATCCATTTTGGGATTAACATTAGGAAACTGAAACAATGCTTTAATTTCCGAAGCGAAAACAAAAGTATTATTTATAATTGTATAATAAAAAGGCTTGATGCCAAAATGATCTCTAGCAATGAATAGAGAATTTTGATTTTTGTCAAAAATAGCAAAAGCAAAAACACCATTTAATTTATTAACAAAACTTTCTCTAAAATGAATATAACCTTTTAAAATTACCTCTGCATCAGAATTTGTAGAAAAACAGAAATCATATTGTTCAAGTTCAAGTTTTAATTCCTTCAAATTATAAATGTTTCCATCATACACAATAACATATGTATTTCCCTCAAAATTAAAACTTATGGGTTGATTGTCGCCACATAAAATAGTTCTAAAACCTAAAGCAATATTGTCACCAATATAGTACCCGTCTTTGTCAGAACCTCTATGCATAAGTTTATTATTCATATTCATCAAAATCTCCTGTGAATTCATAATTTTTTCTTTGACGTTAAAAAATCCTACAATACCACTCATTTTACAAAATCCTTTCAAAAATATCTATAAATATTATATGCAATAAAAATAGATTGTATGTCTGTTACAAAAAAAGGAACGTCCCTAAAGTGACAAAATTTGTTGCTTAATTTTGTTTTTATATGTATAATATACACGAGGTGAATATAAGCAATGGTTATAGGAATAGAGGGTTTGGTCGGTGCTGGTAAAACTTCTATATGTAGAGAACTTTTAAATATAATTCCAAATGCTGTATTACTGCATGGTGGAAATTTATATAGAGCAATTGTCTATGCTTTACTACAAGAGGAAAAAAATATTTTAAAATTAAAATTCAAATTAAAAAAAATAGATATAAAAAGATTAATGGAGAAGTACAAAATTGACATTAAGATGGAAAATAATGAGTCTGTTGTATATATAGATGGAATAAAAATAAGCGAAGAGGAACTGCAATCTAAAGCTTCATCATTGGCTGTTTCTATAGTTGCTGGTTTGGCAGATAATACGAGATTATTTGAATATGCAAAAGAATATATAGATAATTTAAAGTCAGAGTATAATGTTATAGTATCTGGAAGAGCTCTAATGGAGATATATCCTAAACAGGATTATCATATTTTTATTACAGCAGATTTAGAGGAACGTGTAAAAAGAAAATGCATACAATATAACGGATATGAAATAGAAAAAGAAGTGAGAAAAAATATAATTAAAAGGGATAAATTACAAAAGTTAGCAGGATTTTATAAAATATATCCTAATACAATTACTGTTGATGTGACAGAGTGTAAAAGCGCAAAAGAATCAGCTGAGAAAGTATATAGTATATTTTGTGAAGAAGGAGTAAAAAATAATGGAGTACATTAATAATAAATTAGAAGAATTTAAAAGATATATAAGAGCTAAAAATGTTGCAATAATAGGATTAGGAGTAAGTAATATACCATTAATAAATTACCTATATAATTTAGGTGCCATAATTACTGTATTTGACCAGAAAACTGAAGCAGAGTTGAATGAAGAAGCATTGGAAAATGTAAAAGCAAAAGGATTTAATATAATTACGGGAAAAGAATGTTTAAAGGAAGTACAAGGATTTGACATTATATTTCGTTCTCCTAGTGCTCTTCCAACAATTCCAGAATTAGTTGAAGAGGTTGAAAGAGGTGCTATACTAACATCAGAAATAGAGATGCTTTTAAAATTAGCCCCTTGCAAAGTAATTGGAGTAACTGGAACAGAGGGAAAGACCACAACTACTTCTATCATTGCCGATATTATAAAAAAAGCAGGATATAATTGCTACTTAGGTGGTAACATTGGTAAACCTATATTTGTGGAAATAGACAACATAAAACCAGAAGATGTTATTGTTATAGAACTAAGTAGTTTTCAATTAATGGATATGGATGTGAGTCCAGAAATTTCAATAGTAACCAATATATATCCAGATCATCTAAATGTACATAAATCATATGAAGAGTATCAAGATGCTAAGAAAAATATTTTTAAATATCAGACTGAAAATGGACTTTTAATTTTGAATAAGGATAATGATATTACATATAGTTTTAGTAAGGAAGCCAATGGCAAAGTTATATTATTTAGTAGCAAGGAAAAATTGGAAAATGGATACATATATGATAGAGATGATGAAACAATAAAGTTTTGTAAAGACGGAATAAGAAGACATATACTAAAAAGAACAGATATAAAATTAAGAGGCATACATAATTACGAAAATATTTGTGCAGCATTAGCTGCTACTGCTCCTTTAGTAAGCATAGAAAAGCAAACAGAAGCAATAAAATCATTTAATGGTGTTGAACATAGACTAGAATTTGTAAGAGAATTAGACGGAGTAAAATACTACAATGATTCAATAGGAACGAGTCCAGCAAGTACAATAGCAGGATTAAATGCATTTGACGAAAATATTATTTTATTAGCTGGTGGTTCAGATAAAGGATTAGATTACAAAGAGGTTGGAGAAAATATTGCTAGAAAGGTTGGAATATTAATTTTAACCGGTCCGACAGCAGAAAAAATAGAAGATGCAACTTTAAAAGCAAAAAATGGAGAAAATGTAAAAATATATCACTGCGAAAACTTAAAAGAAGCAGTAGAATTATCTAAAAATGTTTCTACACCAGGTGATGTAGTACTTTTATCTCCAGCAAGTGCTAGTTTTGATGCGTTTAAGAACTTTGTAGAAAGAGGTATTAAATTTAAAGAATTAGTAAATAATCTTAAATAGTAACTAATTTTATTAATAATACATATTATATCTTGAATAAAAAAGGAGGTATAATATGTATTATTCTAATTATGAAGACTATATGAGAATGGTTTTAGGTTACCCGATGGAAAATACCAATTCTACATATAGAAATGATAATAATTGGTATTCTGCACAAAATAATGTAAATTCTTTAATATCTAATCCCGAAGAGCTTTATCCAGAAATATATAGAAAAATAAATCCTGCAGTATGTCAAATGTGTGATAAAAATGTTGAGCCATTAACTAAAGAATTATTAGAACAGATGACGGAACAAATATATAATACAGTTGAAGGAGATGTTAATACAGTAGTAAATATAAATGTAGAAGCGGGAAAAAGAGTAGACAATAGAGGAATAAAGGAACCTGCCAAAGCAGAAGTTAGAGAAAAAAGACAAAGAATAAATAATCCGCTTCTAAGAGATTTAATAAGAATATTAATATTAAATAGAATTTTAGGAGGAAATCGTCCGCCAATGCCACCTCCACGACCACCATTTCCAGGAGGGCAAGGAAGACCACCAAGAATGCCATTTACAAATAATCCATATGTAATTTAAAAAAATTTCCAATATATGCAAAATATCTTTGCATATATTTTTTTTATTTGTTAATAATAATATTATTATTTCTCATAAATTTATGAAAGGTGGTATATTATGAAAGTAAGAGAATGTATGTGTAATAATGTTACATGGGTAAAACCTACTGATTCTGTATGTAATTGTGCAAAGTTAATGAGCAATAATCATATTGGATGTATTCCAGTATGCGACGATTCACAAAACGTAGTTGGAATAGTTACAGATAGAGATATAATACTAAGAGGTGTGGCTTGTGATAAAGATGCAAAAAATACGCCTATAAGTGAAATAATGACTTGCAAAGTTTGTTCTTGCACACCAGACACTCATGTAAAAGAAGCGCAAAATATGATGAAAGAAAATCAAATACGCAGAATACCCGTTATGGAAAATAATAAAATAGTTGGAATACTTACATTGGGTGATTTAGCTGCAAATCCTGATGTAAATAATTCGGAAGTTACAAACACATTAGAGGATATTTGTAATTGCAATAAGAAAAATGCAGAATAGAAGTATTGATTTATGGGTAAGAACCTTTACTTGCCCGTAAATCAATAAATAATGCAAAAGGAGTACATATATGGTAATAGATATGAATTATTGGAGAAAAGTAATAAAAAGAATATTTATTTTCTTTTTAACAATAATAGGGGTATGGTTAGGCTTTAAATTGTCAGTATTTTATATGCCATTTTTAATTGCTTTTATTATATCCTTACTTTTAGAACCAATTATAAAAGTGTTGATGAGAAAAACTAAATTAAAGAGAAAGACAAGTGCTATTATTGTTTTTATTTTAGCGTTTTCTATAATAATAGGATTGCTTACATGGGGAATAGCTACACTTATCTCGGAAATTTCAAATATATTAGGAAATATTAATCAATTTTTAGATAAGGGATATTCCTTTATACAAAATACAATAAAAAGTTTTAATTTTGAAAAAATTCAGATATCAGAACAAGTGAAAGCCACATTGCAAAGTTCTGCAACCGAGTTCTTAGGAACAATTACAGAGTGGGCCAAAAATGTATTAACATCAGCAATGGGCTTTATAACGTCTATCCCGACAATAGGCATATATGTTGTAATTACCTTTTTAGCTTTATATTTTATATGTGTAGATAAGGTATATATGTTGGATCAATTAGAGCATCATCTACCCAAAACATGGGTAAAAAAAATAGGTATTCATATAAGAGAATTGATAAAAACATTAGGCAGATATTTAAAAGCACAGGCAATCTTAATTTTAATTTCTTTTGTTATATCTCTAATTGGACTGTATATATTTCATTTTATGGGGTGGGGAATAAAGGTACCGCTGATTGCTGCATTGGGGATAGGATTTGTTGATGCTTTACCAATATTTGGCTCTGGAACTGCTATGTTACCATGGGCAGTATGGTGTGCAGTAAATGGAAACTTGAAATTGGCTATTGGATTACTAGTTTTATGGGCAATTATGAGTATAGTAAGGCAATTCATAGAGCCAAGAATAGTAAGCGGACAGATAGGGATACATCCAATATTTACTTTAATAGCAATGTATACTGGTTTCAAAATTCTGGGAGTAATAGGAATGCTATTAGGACCAATAATATTAATAGTATTAGAAAATATATTTGCAACAATGATAGATGACGGAGTATTTAAATCTATTTTTGATAGATAAAACCACCTCTACAAAACTGTAGAAGTGGTTACAAAATTATCATCTGGTGGATATACATACTCTTCAGAAGGATTAGATGCTTTATTTATTTTGGTAATCTTAATAACTGGAATTTCTCCATGGTAATTGCCTTTGGTAATTGTTCCTTCTATTTCTATCCATTCATTGTCTGCATAATTTTTAATTTCTGGGGAGGAACATAAAAAACCAACTACTACAGCTTTATAATCTGAAGAAATTATCATATTTCTGCCAAGAACAAATTGATCTTCTGAAAAATCATATAATCTGTAAACAAAACCTGTAAATTTAATATTTTGACCAACGTATAGGTCTAAATTATCATGAACATTTTTTAAAACATTAGTATAGTTAGAACTATTTAATTCATACAACTCACATTTTTTCAAGGAATCATTTGTTTTAAATGTACTTTTACTTACAAGAGTAAAACAAACGTATATAATAAGCAAAGAAATTGTTACTATAAGTATTCCTAAAATTGTTTTAGAGATTTTATCTCCATTTAATTTTAAATTATAAATAAACATTACAAATCCCCTTATATATAAAATTTTCTTAGTAAATAATTATGTTTTAAAAGTAAATATATGCTATAAAAGACTAAATTTAATTTGTAAATTATGGATGGCTTTGATATTAATGCTAGACTTTTAGGACGGTTTGTGATATATTATGATAGATAATAAATAGGAAGGAAGTATAATAAGAATATGTTCGGAAAAATTTTTAAAAGCTACAGTGAAAAAGAAGTAAAAAGGATTATGCCAACAGTTGAAAAGATTAATGAATTAGAGCCTGAAATTTCTAAATTATCTGACTCGGAATTGAGAAATAAAACAAATGAATTTAAAGATAAATTAAAAAATGGTAGTTCATTAAATGATATATTACCAGAAGCTTTTGCAGTTTGTAGAGAGGCTTCAAAAAGAGTGTTAGGAATGAGACATTTTGATGTTCAATTAATAGGAGGAATTATATTACATCAAGGAAGAATAGCAGAAATGAAAACAGGTGAAGGTAAAACTTTAGTTGCTACATTACCTGTATATTTAAATGCTTTAACAGGCGAAGGAGTGCATGTTGTTACTGTTAATGATTATTTGGCTAAAAGAGATAGTGAATGGATGGGTAAATTGTATAGATTTTTAGGTTTATCGGTTGGCTTAGTTATATCTGGAATGAATCCAAAAGCTAAGAAGGAAGCATATGCGTGTGATATTACTTATGGCACTAACAATGAATATGGTTTTGACTATTTAAGAGATAATATGGTTATATATAAAGATCAACTTGTTCAAAGAAAATTGAATTTTGCAATAGTTGATGAGATTGATAGTATTTTAATTGATGAAGCACGTACTCCTCTTATAATTTCTGGTAGAGGAAAGCAATCATCGGATTTATACAAAAAAGCTGATAAATTTGTAAGAAAGTTAATCCCAAAAGTTATAGTAGAAGAAGATGCAAAAAACTTTGTACAAGCAGAGGATAACGAGAATTATGACTATATAGTAGACCTAAAAGCAAAATCAGCTTCGCTAACACAAAAGGGTATAAAAAAAGCTGAAGAAGAATTTGGATTAGAGAATTTTAATGATATAGAAAATTCTGAAATTGTTCATAATGTAAATCAAGCTCTTCGTGCACATGGTGTTATGAAGAAAGATATTGATTATATTGTTAAAGATGGTGAAGTTTTAATTGTTGACGAATTTACAGGACGTATTATGTATGGTAGAAGATATAACAATGGATTACATCAAGCTATAGAAGCAAAAGAAAATGTAAAAATAGCAGATGAATCTAAAACTCTTGCAACAATAACATTCCAAAACTATTTTAGAATGTATAGTAAATTATCTGGTATGACAGGTACTGCTATGACAGAAAAGGATGAATTTGAAGAAATATATAAATTGGATGTTATTGCGATACCTACAAACAAAGAAATGATTAGAAAAGATAATTCTGATATTATATTCAAAAATGAAAATGGTAAATTTAGAGCAGTTATAAATGATATCAGGCAAAGTCATGAAAAAGGTCAACCAGTTTTAGTTGGTACAATTTCGATAGAAAAATCCGAAAAATTAAGTGAACTATTAAGAAAAGAAGGAATAAAGCACGAAGTTTTAAATGCAAAATATCATGAAAAAGAAGCGGAGATTATAGCACAAGCTGGTAAATATGGTGCAGTTACTATAGCAACAAATATGGCTGGACGTGGTACTGACATTATGCTTGGTGGAAACAGTGAGTATTTAGCAAAAGAGGAAATGAGGAAATTAGGATATTCAGAAGAACAGATAAATCAAGCAACAGCATTTAATGAAACAGATGATCAAGAAATTATCGCTTCTAGAAATAAGTTTAAGGAATTACAAAATAAATATAATTCATTGATAAAAGAAGAAAAGGAAAAGGTAATAGCAGCAGGTGGTTTAAAGATAATTGGTACAGAAAGACATGAATCTAGAAGAATTGATAATCAGTTAAGAGGACGTAGTGGACGTCAGGGAGATCCTGGAGAATCTAGATTCTATATTGGGCTTGATGATGACTTAATGAAAATATTTGGTGGAGAGACAATTACAAAATTGTATGATACTTTAGGTGCCGATGAAAATATGCCAATAGAATCTAAGTTGATTTCAAATTCAGTTGAATCTGCACAAAGAAGAGTAGAAGGAAGAAACTTTAGCATTAGAAAAAATGTATTAAATTATGATGACGTAATGAACACTCAAAGAGAAATAATATATAAACAAAGACGTGAGATTTTAGATGGAGAGGATTTAAAGGGAAATGTATTAGGCATGATAAAGTCTTTAATAGAAGATATAGCTACTCCATATTTTGCAGATGAACATATAAATAAAGAAGGTTTATTACAAGAATTGAATGCTAATTTAACAATTACAGAGTTGAATTCTTTACAAAAACCAGATGTGCATTTAAAAGAAGTTATAGAGGAAGCGGTAGAAAAAGCAACAGCTATTTATGAAGAAAGAGAGAATGAAATCGGTTCAGAAGAATTAAGAGAGTTAGAAAGGGTAGTAACATTAAAAGTTGTTGACGAAAAATGGATGGATCACATAGATAATATGGATGAATTAAAAGATGGTATCGGCTTACGTGCATATGGTCAAAAGGATCCAGTAGTACAATATAGAATAGAAGGATTTGATATGTTTGACCAAATGGTATTAGACATAAAAACCGATGTAGTCAAATTTTTAATGCATGCAAGAAAAAGAGAAGGAGACATAAAAAGAGAAGAAACTGTTAAAATAACAGGAGAAGGATTACAAAATTCAGCAATTAATAATTTAGATGGAACAATGGCTCCAAAAACATCAACTCCACAAAACCAAACAGTTATAAATAATGAGCCAAGAATAGGAAGAAATGACCCATGTCCATGTGGCTCTGGTAAGAAATACAAGAACTGTTGTGGTAAATAGCTCGCAAACCCGCATAAATAAAGGGATTGTTAAAAATAGAAAAAATGATAAATTTGTCCACAGATGACAATTTGTCCACGATTTGTCCACATAGTATAAATAATGTGGACAGAATTAAAAAATAAGTAAAAAGGATGCAGACAAGATTTTTAAATGCCGACATCATTTTTGCTTGTAGTGATTTTTGACATATTAATATTAATTTGTTATAATTTAAATGTAGTAAATCAATTAGTCATTCGCGTTTTACTACCAAATAAACAAGTGTTTAAAGGAATAATGAAGAGCCTTAAGAATCTCCTCATGAATGACAAAAAATATACACATTAATTCTGTGATTGTTTTTTGCGTTGTATTCATGAAAGGAGGTTCTTTTTATATACAATCACATTTTAGATTAAGAGAGGATGGTAGAAAATGAAATCAAACGAACATGATTTTTATAGTGAAATAGCTAATTGGTCTTTTGAAGATATAAACTATACTAGCGAAGTAATTACAAATTGGATTTATGAAGATGAAATAAAAAAACGTGTAAAAGAAAATACAAAAATTTTAGATTTGGGAACAGCAGCAGGAGAAAAAGTGCTTAAAAATTTTCCAAATTGTGCTGAAATATTGGGAACAGATTTCTCAGATGAAATGATAGAAACAGCTAATAAAAATTTATTACAAAGTGGAAGAAAGAATATTTCATTTAGAGTTATGGACAATCTAAAAATGGATACTCCAGATAATTACTTTGATTTAGTAACAGCGCGTCATACAATAATTGATCCGCTGCAAATATATAAAACATTAAAAAAAGGTGGGCAACTTGTTATAAGAGGTGTTGATAAATTGGATTGTTGGTCTTTAAAAAGAATGTTTAAAAGAGGTCAAGCATATCACGATGTTAAGCCTATAAGCTTAATAGATTATGAAACAATAATGGATGCAGGATTTAAAGAAGTAGAATTAATTCCACTTCATGTAATAGAGTACTATAAAACAAAAGAAGATTTATATGCTTTACTAGTTAAAACTCCAATATTAGATGACTTCTCTGAAAAATCATTTAATGAATATGAAAGAAGAACAATAGAGAAGGAAATGTTTGAAAAATATGTTAAACAAAACACTACTGAAAAAGGCATCAAATTAATCAGAAGATATTATGGAATAATTGGAAAAAAATAATAATTACTAGTATGAATGCTAACAGTGTTTGTTAGCGTTCTTTCTATTTATAAAAGAGCAAAATAATGATAAATATAAGAAATTTTACTAAAATTTGAAGATAAAATAAATAAGGTTTAATTTGGTCGAATTCGAGCAAATTGATTGTTTAGTAATATAAAAGATAGTATAATATCTAATATAAATTAGCTAAAAATATTAGGATAAGGAGGACAAAACATGGAAATTGGAAATGAGAAAAATATTTTGTTTTATAATGATGAAGAAGGCAATACAAAAGTAGAAGTACTATTAGAAAATGAAGATGTTTGGTTAAATGCAGAAGCATTAGCAACACTTTTTAATGTTAAGCGACCAGCAATTACGAAACATATAAATAATATTTATGAAGATGAAGAACTTGAAGAAGGAAGCACATGTTCCAAAATGGAACATATGGGTAACAATGGAAAACAAGTTTATAATACAAAATATTATAATCTTGATATGATCATTTCAATAGGTTTTAGAGTTAACTCTAAAAAAGCAATTAAATTTAGAACTTGGGCAAATAAAATAATTAAAGATTATATGGTTCAAGGTTTTGCATTAAATGATGAAAGATTTTTAAAAGCAAAAAAATCTGATCAAGAGTATTTTAAAAGATTACTTGAAAGAATTAAATTAATTCGTACAAGCGAGAGAATGTTTTATCAAAAAATTACGGATATATTTGCTGAATGTTCTATTGATTATGATAAAAATAGTGATACTGCAATAACTTTTTATAAAACTATTCAAAATAAATTTCATTATGCAATTACTGGAAACACTGCTGCTGAAATAGTTTATAAAAGAGTGGATTCTAAAAAAGAAAATATGGGACTTACTACCTGGGAAAATTCACCTGATGGGAAGATTTTAAAATCTGATGTAATTATTGCCAAGAACTATTTAAATGAACAAGAAATTAAAAATTTAAATAATTTAGTAAACTTATTTTTGGATATCGCTGAAAATAATGCAGAAAGAAGTATAACAATGTATATGGAAGATTGGAAAAATGAAGTAGAAAATGCCCTAAAAGTTTTCCATTATGAAGTTTTAGAAGGAAAAGGAAAAATCTCACATAAGCAAGCAGTCGAAAAAGCGGAAAACGAATATGAAAAATATAAAGTTATACAGGATAAGAATTATGTGTCAGATTTTGATAGACTATTAAGTGAAACAAAACAAATTGAAAATAAATAAATTGCACATTGGATAAAAAGGCAAAAATTAATATAATCATATTAGATGGCAAGAAAAATATAGTATTTTCAATACTTTTATGGGCTTTGAACCATTGCCATAGTGATAGTGGTAAAAGTATGATATAATTAAACTAGGGGTGATAGTATGAAAGTAAGGAATAATTATAATGAATGCTTAACAAATTTAGCTTGTTCTATAAGAAAATATTTTGAGTTAGACTATAAGCATAATACAATTGATTATATAGATAAGATACTAAATGAAAATAAACCTAAAAATGTTGTAACAATACTATGTGATGGAATGGGGTCTAATATAATGGATAGAATTTTATCCAAGGATTCTTTCCTTTTAAAATATAGGATAAAGTCAATAACTACTGTGTTTCCAGCAACAACTGTTGCGGCTACTACATCTATGATGACAGGCTTAAACCCAGTTGAAACAGCTATGCTAGGTTGGGATATGTATTATAAGGATATTGATAAAACAATTACAACGTTTATGAATTCTGAAAAGGGTGATGAAGAATATACTCCATTACAAGAAGCAATTGAATATAAAAACAAGCATATGATTACTAAGTCTATAATGGAAGAAATTAATGAAAAAGGAAAAGATTCAGGATATATTTTATTTCCGTTTGGAAAAAATCCATATGTCGACATTGAAGACTTATACAATAAAATAGAAACATTATGTAATGAAGAAGGGAAAAAATATATTTATGCATATGATACAGAACCAGATCATACAATGCATGAACTTGGAACTGATGCACATGAAATAAATGAAATTGTTGAAAATATTAATTTTAAAGTAGAAGAACTAAGTAGAAAATTAAAAGATACAGTAATATTTGTTGTGGCTGATCATGGACATAAAAATATAGAAAACATAATGCTTAGAGATTATCCCGATATAGTTGATTGTTTAGAAAAAAATACTTCGATTGAACCAAGAGCAATAAATTTTTTCATAAGGGAAAATAAAAAACAAAAATTTGAAGTGTTATTTAATGAATATTTTAGTAACGATTTTGATTTATATACTAAAGAAGATGTGATAAATTCTAATCTGTTTGGTAAAGGTAAAGAAAATGAAATTTTCCGTGATATATTAGGAGATTATCTTGCAATAGCAAAAACAAACAAAACATTATTATATGGTGGCTCTGAAATATTAAAGTCTCAACATGCAGGGTACACCGACGATGAAATTTATGTACCTTTAATTGTAATAAATACAAATAATATATAAATAATTTTAGATACGTTTATAGATACGTTCTGCTAGTAGAGTGGAGTGTGACCGAGTGTAGTAAAGTGCATAAAAGTGCAAGTTTAAAGGATAAAATGCTCTAAAGTGGAGCAGAATGGCACATAATAAAAAGCCTTGTGGGTCTGGTAAGAAATACAAGAACTGTTGTGGTAAATAACCTCGCAATCCCTTATAAAATAAGGGATTGTCAAAAATAGAAAAAACGATAAATTTGTCTACAGATGACAATTTGTTCACGACTTGTCCACATAGTATAAATAATGTGGACAGAATTAAAAAAATAAGTAAAAAGGATGCAGACAACATTTTTAAATGCCGACATTCTTTTTGCTTGTAGTGATTTTTGACATATTAATATTAATTTGTTATAATTTAAATGTAGTAAATCAATTAGTCATTCGCGTTTTACTACCAGATAAATAAATGTTTAAAGGAATAATGAAGAGTCTTAAGAATCTCCTCATGAATGTAATATTTCTAAAATTTTTAATAATAAAAAATAGAATTAAAGTCAAAGCATATTGAGCTCTATACTGATGTAGACAATGTCACCAATTTGTCGCCAAATAAAGGAGGGATTGTTAATGAAAAAAATTTATTTTGCAGCACCATTATTTAATGAAATGGAATTAAAAAGAAATGAAGAGTATACTAATCTATTAGAACAATGGGGATATGAAGTTTATCTTCCACAAAGAGAGGCTGGTCTTTCAGCTCAAATACTTAAGGATGAAAAAAATGATAAATTAGAAACTAATAAAAGAATATTTAACACTGACCTACAAGGTATAAAAAATAGTGATATATTAATATTTTTCCTTGATGGAAGAGTTCCAGATGAAGGAGCATGTGTTGAACTAGGAATTGCCTATGCATTGGGGAAAAAATGTATAGGATACAAAACTGATGATAGAAATTTAGATTTTACAGGAGATGATAATTTATTCATAGAAGGTTGCATGGACTTTAAAGTTATGCATAATATAATTGAGCTAAAAAATGAATTGGAGAAAAACTAAAATATGATAATTTGTATTAAACTTGTTATTATCTTATTAATAATATATTCTTTGTTTTTCCTTGTAAGAGCTATAATATGTATTAATAAAGTAAAAAAAGAAAAATCTAAACGAGAAAACAAAGATTCCGTAAAATGCAATAAGAATATAATAATTGCAATACCATGTTTAAGAGAGCAAAAGTGTATAGAAGATACAATAAAATACTTCACAGAAATTGCAAAAGATATTCCAATTATTATAGTAACCACTCAAAAGGAAGTTAAGGAAAACATAAAGAATGATATTCTAACACAGTATATAATAAAAAATAAAATTCTCCCTAAATATAAGAATGTGTATTTAATTGATTATCCATTTACAGAAGGGTATATGGCTGATCAATTAAATTATATGATTGAGGAAATTAAAAATAAAATAGATTTAGAACATACATACTTAGCGTTGTATAATGCTGATAGCAGACCAAGTGAAAGAACTTTTAATGAGATAAAAGAAAAGATATCAGAAGGACATAAGGTAATACAACAATATTCATATTGTTTGAAAAACTATAAAGAATTAAATAATATATTAAAGGGGTTCTCGATATATCAATCAAATTTTGAAATGAAAACAGGATTAATAAATAGTATTTTAAATAGCAAACTATTATATACACACGTAGTTGGACATGGTTTAATTATCAATATGAAAACATTAAATGAATTAGGAAATTTTAACACAAAATTTTGGTGTGAAGATATATATCTTGGATTACAACTAAAATTTAATAATATAAAAATTACGCCATTATTAACATTGGAAAACATGGAAACACCAAGTTCCTTAGAAAATTTGATAAAACAAAATTCTGTATGGTTTAAAACAACTAGCCAATTTTCAAAAATTTATAAAGATATTATAAAAAACTATAAAGTGACAAATAAGCTAAATGGATTAATAGGGTGCTTTAACGAATTTAGATGTGCTTTAAACTGGATTGGATTTCCTATAATCTTATTACTATCGATAATAGGGGCATTAATATTAAAAAATTATCTTATAGTTTTATTAATTATAGCTAGTTATTTATTGTATATTTGTATAAATACAAAAATGACGATAAAACTGATTAATATATTAGATGAACAAGATTATAAAACTAGTTTAAAAATAATTTTCTTTACTGCTATAGCTACTGTAATATCAAACATAGGACCCATATATTCTATAATTTCAAATAAAAAAGTAAAACATAAAACAGAAAGGTAGACTAATAATGAGTATTGGAAAGATTGTAATACTTGAAGGAACTTCATGTGTGGGTAAAACTACTTTGTGTGAAAGTCTAGCAGCTCAAGGTTGGATAGTACTTCCAGAAGCAATTAGATATTTAGAAGATGAAACGGGAAAAGTAGGGGATGAAGCATCTCCTATTCCTGACTCGCAAGAAGAGTAAGAATATTATCAAGACCAATTATTTAGAGTAGAAAAAGCAAAGTTAATAGAAGCAAATAAATTAAGACAGCAAGGTAAAAACGTTATAATTGATAAAAGTGCAATTGCTACAGTTGCTACGGCAAAAGCTTTTGAGGTTAAAAAAGGGTTTGAGGGAACCTTTAGAAGAGCATATTTAAAGTATATTGACTTGCTACAAGAATTAAAAAACAGAGATTTAGTAGAATGTGATGTTTTTATGTTATTAACAGCAAATTATGATACTATATGCAAAAGAAATAAAATGCGCAATCATGTATTAGATGGAATATGGATTGATGAAAATACAATATCAAGCCAAAGAGGGATTCTTGAAAAAATGATAGAAGAGATAGTTGGTTGTATTAGCAAAAATAATATGAAAAAAGTAATATTAGACACAAGTAATTTAGGCAAAAGAGATGTATTAGATAGGTTTAATAATATTTTAAATAGATGTGAAAGAGAAAAATTCAAAATAAAATAGGAGAAGCATATGATAGATTTGCATGTACATACTAATTATTCAGACGGAACATGGAATTTAAAAAAATTGTTAGAAGAAGCGGAAAAAGCAAAAATAGAGATATTATCTATTACAGACCATGATACAGTTAAAGTATACAAAGAACTAGAAAAAATAGATTATAAAAAAGTATATAGTGGCAAAATATTATCCGGTGTAGAATTTAATACAGTATATGATGGCGTGGCATTTCATTTATTAGCTTATGACTTTGATTATAGAAAATTAGAACCATGGATATATGAAAATTATGAAATTAAAAAGCCTAATTTGCAAAAAGAATTTGAATATATGGTACAAAGCTGTAAGAAGAACCATATAAAAATAGGAAATTTGTTTTATGATAAAGAAAAAGGATGGCCTATAGATGTAATTTTTTCTGAAATAAAGAAGTATGAAGATAATAAGAAGTTTTTTAAAAAAACAGAGTGGAATAATATTGATATTTTTTTTAATTCATGCATAACGAATAAAAATTTCCCAGTATTTGTCGACTTTAGTATTCATTATCCAAGTGCAGACAAGGTTGCAAAAGCTGTAAGAAATGCAGGAGGTAAATTATTTATAGCACATATATATAGATATAATTTAGAACAGCCTATTAAATTTTTAGATTTATTAAGAATTGACAAAATAATAGACGGAGTAGAAGTTGAACACTCAAACTTTACAAATGAACAATCTAGTATATTAAAAGAATATTGTAGATACCATAGACTTTTAATGTCAGGAGGAACAGATTGTCATGGTGAAAAGAAAATAGATAGAAAAATTGGTATAGGCTATGGAAATATGAATATAAGTAAACATGTATTAGATGAATGGAAATTATAAATAAGACATGGATTTGAAATGTGCATCTAATTTTTAAAAATATTGTGTAGGGGCGAACTTGTTCGACCGCTAATGTATTAGGAGATAAAATTCAAGATGGATGCCACGAAATTTCATTTTATTTAATAGAAAAATATGAAATATTTAAGGCAGTAACATCAATATGTAAAAAAGGTATAGATAATAGTTATTATCACTCATTTATACTTAATGATGAAAATAATGTTTATGTAAGAGTACAGACTATTTGTAGATGAAGCACACAACTTTAAAAATTTATATTTATATACAAAAATGCTTAAAAATGGTATAATAGAGATAGTCGATGGAAAGAAAAGTGATCGGTTATGGATATGATAGAAAGTTATACTTTAAAATATAATTTTGGAGAATGGAATGCTAGAATAGAGAAGTATTTAAATAGATTATTAAGTAAAAGTACAGATTACTTTGCTAATCAATTTAATAATGGCGAATTAGAAGGTACAAATAGTGAATATGTTACAATGCTTGAATCAATATTTAATATTGAAGAATATTTATATTATAATAAAAATAACATAAAAAAATTTAATGAATATCATCAAAAAACAGGGATTTCTTTTACAAGATTAATTAACAGTGCAATAAAGGAATTTTTTGAAAATATATAAAATACGGCAATTTAGATACTATCTAGATTGTTGTTTTTTTATTATAGATTTGTAACAAAAATGTAAAGAAAATTTAATATTTTTTAATAATGTGTATTGTTGTATGTTTTTCGGTTTTATGATAAAATTTTAATGGATATTTTAGATATAGTTTAAGGATGGAATGTCTATGGATTTTGAAATACAAAGTATAACATTAAGTAATGCTCTTAATGTTATGGAAAATATAAATGAATTAAGTGATGATGAAATAAGTGCAATTGAAGAATTAAGATTATCTGTAAGAAAAGAATTTTTGGAAAGAAGAGGAGATACAACATTTGAACAAGAAACAAGTGAAGTACTACAATATTTACATGGATTAAAGAAATTATTTATTACAAATGCATCTAAAGATAAAGATGATAGAATTAGTATAAATTTAGACAATGGATTGACTGAACAATTAGAAATTTTACATTTAAAAGGTATTGATTTAAGTGAAATGGATTTAGGCAAATTTTTTAGAGAGCATAAAAATCTTTCTAATGTAAAATTAGCAAATTGTAATATTTCTAATTTGAGATTTTTGGATTTTTTACCTAAAGATCTTCATAGTATTTCATTAGCTAACAATCCTCTTCCAGTAAAGTATGCAGATTATATTTTGAGACTTAGACAAGAACGATTTAGAGGATTAGATATAAGTGGCTGTAGTGAAATTTTAGAAGAGTTTGAAAAAAGAGGATATGAGTTTTCATCATTTTTGACACAAGATAGAGGAAAATTAGATGGAAAACAATTTTATGATGCATTTCAAAAAGCCTTATCTTCAAAAGAATTTACAATAAATGATATGAGTCAATTATATCAATATATTGATTTCTTTTCTGATAAAAGAGCAAAAGAACAAAGAACTGTTTATATAGATGATATAGATGATTTAAGTGAAGAATATATAGAAAATATAAATCTATTTGCAAAAGGAGAAAATACCACTTTAATTTTGACTCCAGAAAAGGCACAAATGTTAAAAGGTATGGTATCAAAAGAAATAAATGTTCAACTTTTAATTAAAAATGCATCAGAATTATCTGTAGAACAATTAGACGAATTAAATGAGGTTTTTTCGTTAAGTAGTATAAAAGTAGATGATCCAGAACAATCTTTAAGTAAGCAACAGACAATTCCTTATGATATTGATACATATAGAAAATGTAGAAGTACGATAGATGAGTTATTACAGGGAATAGATTTAAATATTGATGCACCAGATAGAGATAAAAAAATATTTGGAGAAGTAATTAAAAGACTAGCCGACCACATGAGTTATGATTATGCATCATTAAAAAAAGAAAAATTGGAAGAACAACAAGCTATTGAAGAAATTAATAAACAATTAGATGAAGAAGGAATAAAAGGCTTTCAAAAGCAAATTGCAGCAATGACAAGATTGAATGCAATGAGAGATGAAAGAGATAGTAGAACATCTGTAGTTTGTAGAAACATGGAAGGTGGCTTAATCAATAATACCTGTGTTTGTGCTGGATATGCAGAGATCGTTAGAAATGTATTTGCTTGTTGTGGAATTGACGCTAAATATATTAGTGGACCGAACACAAGAACAATGGAATCTGGACATGCATGGAATCAAATAAATTTAGATGGGCAGTGGTATAATTTAGATTTGACATGGGACAGAGATTCTATTGTTGACGGGAAACAAACGGAGTACACATTAAAAAGTGATAGAGATTTTGGACATACAGTATATGATAGCAGTAAATCAATTAAACATAAATGTGATTTTTCATTAGAAATAGATGAAGTAGAAACATATATTCATGGAGATAAACATATAAAAAAAGATGAAGATAAAAAAACAAGTCAATTACAAGTACTAGAAGATACACCAAAAATTAAATACTATCTTCCAGGAAAGGCAAAAGGAGAAATAAAGGTTGCAGATTTATCAGATGAACAATTAAGAAAAGGTGGATTTTTAAAAGTATTAGAAAGTGATTTGACTGAAACTGATATAAAAAAGAGCCATGCACTACTAGCAAAAACAAAGGCAGAGAGAGAACAAGCAGCTATATCGGTGGAAATGGAGGATACTTATGATAATCGCTAAATTGGAAAATAAAGATGTTGAAGAACTTACTTTAAATTTTAAAAATGCACTAGGAGAAGTAATACAATACAACACAACATATTTTGAAGATTTAGAAAGACTAGAAACGATTACATTAAATGGTTTTGATGTAAATAATGACTTAATTGAAAAATTAAATTGTTTAGAGAAATTGAAAATAATAATTTTTAATCATTGTAAATTTATTTGTGATGACAAATTAAAAAATGATATAGAAAATATAATAATAACATATAGTAATATAGCTAATAGTAATATTTTTGAAGAACAAGAAAAAATAAAAACAATTGAACTGATAGGAATTGATGAAGTAGATATAAATAATCTTACTGAAATGAAAAATTTAGAAGAAATATCAATTTATAATTCTAAAATAAAAAATTCAAAAAAAATTAGTGATTTTGCTAATCTAAAAGTTTTAAGACTTGATGGAAGTTTAGTAGATGAACCTAATTTTAGGGATTTAATAGATAACAATATTGAGTTTAGTTATAATGAAAAATTTTATTTAGAGGGGTAAAAACATGAATTATAATTTATCAGGAAAAAATGATAGTGATAAAAGAAAATATGAAGAATTTATTGCACAAGAAGAAGAAAAATGGACTAAACTTTCTGAAGAAATAAAACAATTAAGAACCAGCAAAGAGGGAACTTTTCAAGAGAGAAGTATGGCAATATTAGAAAAACAAATCCAAATGGAAGAAATTGATAGAGGGATTGTAGCTAGAGAACAAGCAATTGCAGATTTATATGTTAGAGAAATGCAAAATACTTTGATGGAGAAAAAACAAAATAACGAAATATCAGCTCAAGAATTTGCAAATGAAATGAAAAACATAAGAGAATATAGATCAATGATTAGTACAAAAAATTCTATTGAAGATTATGACAGAGAAGATACAATTTTAGATATGAAACTAAAATTGGAATACATGAAAAAATCTTTAGGTAAAGTTCCAAAAGAACAAGCAGACAAAAATATTGCAGCCATGAGAAAAGAAAAAGAAGATAATGCTGAATTTAGACAAGATGAAGAAAATGATTTAATAGATCAAAAATTTAAATATGACAAAAGAAATTTATATTATCAAAGAAATGTTGGAGAGATAACAAATGAAGAATTAAAACAAAAAGAAAGTGAGCTGGAACAGAAAAAAGGTAAAGTTCCATTAGATAAGGATTTTAAACAAATCTTCGGTGAAATGGCTACAAGGTATTTACAAGAAAGAGGAAAAGAACAATCTAATAGACCTTATGAGAGAGAAACAAGTAAAAGACTTGATTTTAGTGTTTCTGCTTTATGGGAAAAAAATGCTAAAGAGGATATGAATGAAGAACATAAATATGCTATAGCACATTATGTACCAGGTCTTGACAATAAAATAACTGATTATATTTTTAAAACACCAGATGGAATGGAGTCATTAGAATATGCTGGTAAACAGCTAGGAGAAGAATATGCAAAAGGACTAGATGATGAAAGAGCAGATTTAGCAAGGCAATTTGCTATGTTAGAGGTACAAGGTCTCAAAGGAGATTTTGAAAATCCTTATGATTGTGGTGTTGAAACAAGTGGATATGATAATCCAAAAATGTTATTGCAATTTGAAAAAGTTAATGGATTAAATATAGAAGAAATAGAGGAAACTATAGGGTTGGATACAACTACTTTACATCAAGATGTTTTTGTTGCGACTTATGAAATAGAGGATTATGATTTAGATTTAAAAGAAAATGTTATGAAACCAATAAAAGAATATTATAGAAAGAATGAAAATGGGGAATTTGAATTAATAGGTGGAACAAGTGAGAGAGGATATACAAAATTAACTATTGATGGATTTGATTTTACAGTAGAAAGTAGTCAGATAATGCAAGGAGATACAATAGAAAGTGTAACACAAAAGGAACTTGGAGATAAATTTTTAAAAAGCGAAATAGAAAGTTCAATGAATAATGGAAAGGTTACAGAAGTATCTCAAATAACAGATTGGGACTTTTTAGAAGATTTTGTTAAACAAACTGGACATGATGATTGGAATTTGAGTGGACGAGCATTTCTTATATCTACATTAGATAAAGATGGTAATGAAGATTTTGATATTATATTTCAAGATAATGCAGATGCATTTCATAGTTTAGATGGAATAAAGCCAACTGAAAAAAGCGGAAGAGAAATGTATACAACTACAGGAAGAAAATTAGTTTCAGAACAAGGTGCATTAGATGAACTTGATAAAAGATCATCATTAAAGGAATTTGTTACAAAAGATGGACATAGATATTCCATAACACGAGATAAAGAGGGAAGATTAGGATTTAATGAAATATTTAGAGAAAATGAAAATGTAATATCTTCCAAACATGTAGATACATATACATATTCAACAGATGATTTAGTGCAGGCTTATGGAGAGGCAGAAATTAATGATGAAGATGTTAAAAGAGCTTATGAAACTATAGAAAGAACAAAAGCAGAAAGAGAACAAGCACAAAATAAAGGAAAAGAAAATAATTTTGAGGGGAGATAATAAAAATGAATGTAGCTACTCAAGAAATGTATTCTGAGGTATATAGTATATTAAATTTATTAGGAAATAGTTATATTGCAAAACTACCTAAAAGCTTATTCAAAATGATAGAAGAAGAAAAGTCTAGTACATATAATCCACAATATAGAGAAGATCAAAGCTTAAATGAGCAAAATATAAAAAGAGAATCACTATCTATGATTGCATTGTTTCACTTAAATTATTGGTGTAACTCTGACGAAGAAAAAGAACAATTAAAACAATTATTCAAAAACAATGAAGAAAAGCATCAAGCAGAGATAAGAGAAAAATATAATCCAGATAATTTATTTAAGAATCGTAAACAAGAAACTATAGTAGAAACACAGCCTATTGCTAATGAGGTTGCTATGGTTGAATATAAGGAATCTATATTTAAAAGATTTATAAATAAAATAAAAAGTATATTTCATTTTGCATAAAAGAATATTATAAAAATTTATAAGACAAGGAGAATTAAAAACAAAAAGTATAGCAATAATCTTCTTGTCTTTGCTAATATATTAAGTATTGATGATAGGAGATAAAATGGATTTAGAAACAAAAAAACTAATAGATAATGGAACTATAATATGTGGAAGAATAATACAAGAAAATGGAATTGTAAGATTTGAAAGAGTAGAATCATCACAAATAGATAGTATTCCAGAAGATGAAAGAGGATTTGCAACAGCATCTATGGGAAGGGCTGTTTTTACAATTGATAAAGATGGTTTAATTCATAATTTCAAAGGTGTTGATTCACACTTATCTACATCAGAGTTAGGTCCAATGGACTTGGTAAATGCAAGATCTATTGAATATGCTCCAAGAACAGATGGATATAAAGTTAGTGCAGTAGTTTTTAATGACAAAAAACCAGAAATTAGAATTAATGGAACATCTCCATTGGAAGATATAGAAATTGAGGGAGATATAAATAAAAGATTAGCAGAAATGGGAGTAAAAGTTCCTACAATTAGCTATATAAGAGAAATTCCACAAGACTTTAGTATAAAATATGGACTTCCAATAAAAGTAGATGGTAGTTTAGATGAGTTTGAATCTGATTATGCTTTAGAAGATGATGAACGAAAAAAAAGATTGGGAGAAATTTATGGTAGTAATTATTCTCAAGAGTTAGGAGAAAATCAAAGACCAGAAAGTATGAGAGAATATTTGCAAAGAATAGGATTTTTATCATCTCCAGAGGTTCAAGCAAATGTTGAATCATTGGGATATTCAATGCAAGATTTTATTAATGCAGTAGATAGTTCTTATTCAAGAGGTCAAAGATATGGTCAAGCAGAAAGAATTATGGGTAGCCCTTTTAGAATTTCAGATTTAGAAACTTGTATAGCAAATGGTAACACAGAACAATTACAAACTATAATGGACTTTTCAGAAAAGCAAAATGGTAATTTTACAGAGCAATTAGCAGAAGTTTTTGGAAAAAATATAGCTGCACTTATGAGCAATGGTTGGGAATGTGAAAACTTAATACATAGACAGGATTTTTCACTTACAGGAGAATTTTGCGATGATTCATATTTTGATATATTTAAAAAACAAGCAGAAATGAAAGAAAAGTATAAAACAGAACCATACAAAGCAGATGCATTAATGGGAGAAATAAGGCGAAAATATACAGGACAAGTTATGCATATTGCATCATGTATTAAAGTCGTTCAAAATGCTATGTCGATGACAGGCAAAAGTCAAGAACAAATTGATAGCATATTAGAAACATTTGTAGGAAGTTTTGCTAATAATTTAGATTTACAAAAAATTGGACAGTTATTTCAAATTGATGAAAAAGCTGTAGAAGAAATCTTAATGAGGGAATTTAGTGTAGGACAAAATTGGAAAAAATGGCTGGACAAGATCGAAAAGAAGGTTTAGTTATGGATGAGGCAATATATAATTCACATATTGGAAATGAAGAATTTTATGCTAAAGTTTCTGTAATGATTACTGAAAGAATAAAGATTAGACAAAGTCAAAAAGAAAAAGATAAGCTTGAAAATAATAGTCATGATTTAGTACAAGCTTATGGAAAAACTGAAATTAATGGTGAAGATGTTAAAAAAGCTTATGAAACAATAGAAAGAACAAAAGCAGAAAGAGATCAAACAGGAAAAAAAAATAATTTTGAAGGAAGATAAAAATGAAATTATCAGAATATTGCAATAAAAAAGAAACTTTATGGTATAAAATAGAACAAGAAAATGTTGAAAAATTAATTAAATATATAAATAACAATATAGATGATGACTTATTTAAAATTGCTAATACTAACAATAATCTAGAAGTATTTAATAAATTAAAAGTATGGCTTTTTAAATTCTATAATAAACAATTATTAGATGGATTAAACTATATTGAAGCAGATTATGAAAGATTTAAAAAAGGCTTGATATATTCACTAATATTAGGAGTAACTAGAAATAAATCAAATACAGATTTATTATATGATATTTTAAAATCAGCTAATATTATAGAAAAAATGATTGCATATGAAGATGATACTTATGAAATTATTTCAAAAGACTTTGGGAATATACAATTTATGAAAGCAGAAGATAGTTTTATAAATGATAAAGAAACATTGGATTTTATAAGAAAATTAGGAGATAAAATTCAAGATGGATGCCACGAAATTTCATTTTATTTAATAGAAAAATATGAAATATTTAAGGCAGTAACATCAATATGTAAAAAAGGTATAGATAATAGTTATTATCACTCATTTATACTTGATGATGAAAATAATGTTATTGATTTTACAGCTAATTTAATTATGCCGAAAGAACAATATTATTTATTGCAAGAAGTTAATGAATTAAATTGCATAAATTATAAAGAATATTTAGAAGAAAAAGATAATTCTATAAAGTTTGATGAAAGTAAAACATTATACAATCTTTTAAGAAATGCCATATATAAACAATATTTAGAGGAGTAATTAAATACACATGGGAAAGAAATATGTTTCACCAGAAGGAACAAGACATATATTATTGCCTAAAGATATTATTGAAGGAAATATTGACAAAAGTAAAATGCGAGATGATGTGAAACAGTCATTAATTTCACTTTCAAAAAGATTAAAAAGTATAACTCCAGAACAATTTAAAATGCTTAGTCAAAAGCCAGAGTTACGAGATACGTTTATCTGTTTAAGATGGTTAGCATATTCGGTTGGTATATTTTCTAATGAGTACATAGATCCAAATACAAATCATAAAAAAAATGAGGTATATATGAATGTGACACCAAGATTATTTACAAAAATAGGTGGAGCAAGTGTTATGAATTTTTCAGAGCACTCTTTAGTAAAAATTGATAGATGAGAAGGAAATATCAATCAAAGAGAATTTGATAAAAGAATGAAATTTCAGCATGATTTTTATAAAGAATATGGAGAAGAAAGCTAAAGAAGGAGAGATTGATGATGGAATTAAAAATTATGTATTTTGTGCATGGAACTACAGTTGATAATGCTGCTGGAAAATGTAGTGGCTGGAAACAAGTTGAACTAACTGATTTAGGAAGAGAGAGAGCAATAAAATTAGGTGAAATACAAAAAGATGCAGGTTTTGATGTGATATTTACATCAGATTTGATAAGAGCAATTAATTCAGCTAAGTTGGCTTTTCCTAATGTAAAGCATATTCAAGATAAGAGATTAAGAGAATGTAACTATGGAGATTTAGATGGTCAAGACAAGTCATTAGTTATTTATGAAGAACATATAGAGAAACCTTTTCCAAATGGAGAATCTCTAAAGGATGTAGAAAGAAGAATTGATGATTTTATAAAATTTCTAAAGGATAATTACCACGGAAAAAAAGTGGGAATAGTTGCTCACAGAGCACCACAGTTAGCATTTGAAGTTTTAACGAAAAATATATCTTGGGAAGAAGCAAATAGAAATGATTGGAGAAAAGCAAAAGCATGGCAACCAGGCTGGGAATATATAATTAAATGAAATATGAAGAAACAATTTCTTGGAAAAATAGTAAAAATATGTGAATTTTATAGTTGAAAAAATGGTCCATTTTTCACTTGACAAATACAAGTTTTCTTTTTTACTTAAAAATATTCAAATATCATTAAAAAAAATAAAAAGTATGGTATAATGCAAAAAGATTTCTATAAAGGGGAGAAAAAACAATGCTTAAAAATGTTGAAGTATTATACCATAGTAGTATAAAGATAAAAGACAATAAAATTATTTATATAGATCCATTTAAAATAGATAAAGATTATAATGATGCAGATATTGTTTTTATAACACACGACCATTTTGATCACTATTCTGAGGAAGATATAGATAAGGTTATAAATGAAAATACAACTATTATAATACCAGAAGAATTGTTGACAAAAATATTAAGAAAAGGGATAAATAAAAATGCAGTTATAACAGTAGAATCCAACAAAGAATATATGGTACAAGGAATTAAATTTGAAACAATACCAGCATATAATACAAACAAAACTTTTCATCCAAAAGAAAACGATTGGGTTGGTTATATCATTACACTAGATGGTATTAGATACTATATTGCAGGAGATACGGACATTACAGAAGAAAATAGAAAAGTAAAATGTGATGTTGCTTTTGTTCCAGTAGGTGGAACATATACTATGAATTATAGTGAGGCAGCAGAATTAGTGAACATTATAAAGCCTAAAATTGCAGTTCCAATTCATTATGGTAGTGTAGTTGGAACAAAACAAGATGCCCCAAACTTTATAAAATTATTACACTCAAGTATAAAAGGTATAATTTTAATGAAACAATAAATGAAAGAAGGAACGAATAGTGCAATTTTCAAGCAAAGATATTCAATTATTTAATGAAGCATGGATAAATGTAGAAGATAAAAATTATACAAATGATGAAGTGGAAAGATTTAAGATAAAAGTTACAGACTTTATAATGAGTAAAAGTATTAAAGATATTGATAAATACAATAAGAAATTTAGTAAATTATTATAAGGATTTAGTTATGAATAAAGAAGAAATAATAAAATATTGTTTAACCTTAGAAAATACATATAAAGATTGTCCTTTTCCAGATGACTTTGAATCTGTAACAATGAAACATTGTAAAAATAAAAAATGGTTTGCATTATTAATGAATGTAAATAATAAGTTATACCTTAATGTTAAAACAGATCCAAATTATTCTGATATATTGAGAAATACTTATAATTATATAATACCAGCTTATCATATGAACAAAGAACATTGGAATACGATTATTATAGATAAAAATGTTGATGAAACATTAGTAAAAGAGTTAATAGACCAAAGTTATGAATTAACAAGATAAATAGAGAAACTATATCCTCTTAATGGAATATTTGTAAATATTGAATACGAATTACATAATGGAGAAAAAATTAGATTGTTGAAAGATAATAATATTTATTTAGGGACTCAATTACCTAAAGCTGATAACTCTGGATATTATGGTATAATAGCAGATAATGATTACATATTAGTAGGTAAATATGATAACAACTATCAAAATGCCAATATTATTGTTTATAAACAAAGAAAAAGTAATTTGAAAGTGAAATGAAATTATGGCAATGTGGAACTTATACTATAAAAGATGGAAAGCAATATAAAATTCAAACAAAAGATTTGTGTAAACAAGCAAAATTAGCTAATATAAATTTTAAAGCAAATAGTTAAACAAATATAGTAAGTTATCGCTTACTTTAATATGTATTTATTAGTAGTAATAGGAGAACAAA
>ERZ827524.372-NODE-372-length-60582-cov-9.923637_pt1 | contig 60582 bp, 64 predicted proteins | sample MGYA00519702_ERZ827524 | MGnify/ENA primary metagenome ERZ827524 (study PRJEB31778, sample SAMEA3449341) | human gut metagenome | biome: human gut; feature: human-associated habitat; material: faeces | place: United Kingdom | collected 2010/2012 ...
CATCGGGCATTATCTGAACATAAAACACTATCAATAAGTTGGAGTCATTACCCGCTTTGTGAAATGACCAAAAGTTAATACGAGGCATTCATGAAACGAATTGCGTTTGTGGGTACCGTCGGGGCAGGAAAAACAACGTTATTTAATGCGTTGCAGGGGAATTATACCCTCGCAAGAAAAACACAGGCCGTGGAATTTAATGATAAGGGCGATATTGATACGCCGGGTGAATATTTTAGCCATCCCCGCTGGTATCACGCCTTAATTACCACGCTACAGGATGTGGACATGCTGATCTATGTCCACGGCGCGAATGACCCGGAAAGTCGGTTGCCTGCCGGGTTGCTGGATATTGGCGTCAGCAAACGGCAAATCGCCGTCATCAGTAAAACGGACATGCCAGATGCTGACGTCGCCGCAACGCGAAAGTTATTGCTTGAGACGGGCTTCGAAGAGCCGATTTTCGAGCTAAACAGCCACGACCCGCAAAGCGTGCAGCAACTGGTGGATTATCTGGCATCTCTCACCAAACAGGAGGAAGCAGGTGAAAAAACTCATCACAGCGAATGATATTCGTGAAGCACACGCGCGCGGCGAACTGGCAATGTCCGTGGTTCTGCGCGCCAGCATTATTACCCCGGAAGCTCGTGAAGTGGCTGATCTGTTGGGTTTTACCATCACCGAATGTGATGAATCGACTGCGGTAACGACGTCCGTTCCCGCCAGCGTGCCAGCCGATAAAACCGAAAGCCAGCGCATCCGCGAAACCATCATCGCCCAGCTACCGGAAGGCCAGTTTACCGAAAGCCTGGTCGCGCAGCTGATGGAAAAAGTGATGAAGGAAAAACAGTCACTGGAGCAGGGTGCAATGCAGCCGAGCTTCAAATCGGTGACCGGCAAAGGCGGCATCAAAGTGATTGATGGCAGCAGCGTCAAGTTTGGTCGTTTCGACGGCGCACAGCCACACTGCGTCGGATTAACGGATCTGGTCACCGGAGACGACGGCAGCAGCATGGCCGCCGGTTTTATGCAGTGGGAGAACGCCTTCTTCCCGTGGACCCTCAACTATGACGAAATCGATATGGTACTGGAAGGGGAACTGCACGTTCGCCACGAAGGCGAAACCATGATCGCCAAAGCAGGCGATGTGATGTTTATCCCGAAAGGCTCCAGCATCGAATTTGGTACGACATCCAGTGTGAAATTCCTGTATGTCGCCTGGCCGGCTAACTGGCAATCCCTATGAAAGATTTCATCACCGAAGCATGGCTAAGAGCGAATCATACGCTTAGCGAAGGCGCAGAGATCCATCTCCCTGCGGACAGTCGCCTGACGCCCTCTGCCCGGGAGTTACTGGAAAGCCGCCATCTGCGCATCAAGTTTATTGACGAGCAGGGCCGCCTGTTTGTTGACGATGAACAGCAGCAGCCGCAGCCCGTTCACGGGCTGACCAGTAGTGATGAACATCCGCAGGCGTGCTGCGAACTGTGCCGCCAGCCGGTGGCGAAAAAGCCGGACACGCTGACTCACCTGTCGGCGGAAAAAATGGTTGCCAAAAGCGATCCGCGCCTGGCTTTTCGCGCTGTTCTCGACAGCACCATTGCGCTGGCAGTGTGGCTGCAAATTGAACTGGCGGAACCGTGGCAGCCGTGGCTGGCGGATATCCGTTCGCGTCTTGGCAACATTATGCGTGCCGATGCGCTGGGGGAACCGCTGGCCTGCCAAGCGATTGTCGGGCTTTCTGACGAAGATCTGCATCGGCTTTCTCACCAGCCGCTGCGTTATCTCGACCACGATCATCTGGTGCCGGAAGCCAGCCACGGGCGCGATGCGGCGTTGCTAAATCTGCTACGCACCAAAGTGCGGGAAACCGAAACCGTAGCGGCGCAGGTCTTTATCACCCGCAGCTTTGAAGTATTACGCCCGGACATTTTGCAGGCGCTGAACCGCCTTTCCAGCACGGTCTACGTGATGATGATCCTGAGCGTAACGAAGCAGCCGCTAACGGTGAAGCAGATCCAACAACGACTGGGGGAAACGCAATGATTATTGAACGTTGTCGTGAACTGGCGTTGCGAGCGCCCGCCAGAGTAGTTTTTCCGGATGCGTTAGATCAACGTGTGCTGAAAGCTGCGCAATATTTACATCAACAAGGTCTGGCAACGCCCATTCTGGTCGCCAATCCGTTTGAACTTCGTCAGTTTGCGCTCAGTCATGGCGTGGCGATGGACGGGCTACAGGTGATTGATCCGCATGGCAACCTCGCAATGCGGGAAGAATTTGCTCATCGCTGGCTGGCCCGCGCGGGCGAAAAAACGCCGCCGGATGCGCTGGAAAAACTTACCGACCCGCTGATGTTCGCCGCAGCAATGGTCAGCGCCGGTAAAGCGGATGTCTGTATCGCGGGCAACCTCTCTTCCACGGCGAATGTGCTGCGTGCCGGATTACGCATTATCGGCTTGCAGCCAGGCTGTAAAACGCTCTCATCCATTTTCCTGATGCTGCCACAGTACAGCGGTCCGGCGTTGGGTTTTGCCGATTGCAGCGTGGTGCCACAGCCGACGGCGGCGCAGTTGGCGGATATCGCGCTTGCCAGCGCCGAAACCTGGCAGGCCATCACCGGAGAAGAACCGCGCGTGGCGATGCTGTCGTTTTCCAGCAATGGTAGTGCCCGTCACCCCTGCGTTGCCAACGTCCAGCAGGCGACAGAAATCGTCCGTGAGCGCGCACCAAAGCTGGTAGTCGATGGCGAGTTGCAGTTTGACGCCGCCTTCGTGCCGGAAGTGGCGGCGCAAAAAGCGCCTGCCAGCCCGCTACAGGGCAAGGCCAATGTGATGGTTTTTCCGTCGCTGGAAGCCGGAAATATTGGCTACAAAATCGCACAACGACTCGGCGGATATCGTGCCGTCGGGCCATTGATACAAGGACTTGCCGCGCCGATGCACGATCTCTCTCGTGGTTGTAGCGTGCAGGAAATTATCGAGCTGGCGCTGGTGGCAGCTGTGCCGCGTCAGACAGAAGTGAACCGCGAAAGCAGTTTACAAACACTGGTTGAATGAACGGTCCCGTTCTGGACCCTGATAAAGAGGAAAGCACAATGGAAGCATTAGGAATGATCGAAACCCGGGGCCTGGTTGCACTGATTGAGGCTTCTGACGCGATGGTTAAAGCTGCGCGCGTCAAGCTGGTTGGTGTTAAGCAGATTGGCGGCGGCCTGTGTACTGCCATGGTTCGTGGTGATGTTGCAGCCTGTAAAGCCGCGACCGATGCAGGTGCCGCAGCGGCACAGCGTATCGGCGAGCTGGTATCTGTACACGTTATCCCGCGTCCGCACGGCGACCTGGAAGAAGTGTTCCCGATCGGCCTGAAAGGCGATAGCAGCAACCTGTAATCACCCTGTGTGACGTCGATTCGGGCGTCACGCTCTCTCCTTTATCATTTTACCTTCTGCGGAGGGTAGGGGGAGCTTTTACCTGAAATACGCCACGGAGGCGGGTATGAAACTGGCAGTCGTCACTGGACAAATTGTTTGTACCGTACGCCATCACGGACTGGCGCATGACAAATTGCTGATGGTGGAAATGATTGATCCACAAGGTAATCCTGACGGGCAATGCGCCGTCGCCATCGACAATATTGGCGCGGGAACCGGGGAGTGGGTGTTGCTGGTGAGTGGCAGTTCCGCCCGCCAGGCGCATAAAAGCGAAACGTCACCGGTCGATCTGTGCGTGATTGGCATCGTCGATGAGGTGGTGTCTGGCGGTCAGGTCATTTTCCACAAATAAGGCAGAACATCATGAATCAACAGGATATTGAACAGGTGGTGAAAGCGGTACTGCTGAAAATGCAAAGCAGTGACACGCCGCCCGCCGCCGTTCATGAGATGGGCGTTTTCGCGTCCCTGGATGACGCCGTTGCGGCAGCCAAAGTCGCCCAGCAAGGGTTAAAAAGCGTGGCAATGCGCCAGTTAGCCATTGCTGCCATTCGTGAAGCAGGCGAAAAACACGCCAGAGATTTAGCGGAACTTGCCGTCAGTGAAACCGGCATGGGGCGCGTTGAAGATAAATTTGCCAAAAACGTCGCTCAGGCGCGCGGCACACCAGGCGTTGAGTGCCTCTCTCCGCAAGTGCTGACCGGTGACAACGGCCTGACTTTAATTGAAAACGCGCCCTGGGGCGTAGTGGCTTCGGTGACGCCTTCCACTAACCCGGCGGCAACCGTAATTAACAACGCCATCAGCCTGATTGCCGCGGGCAACAGCGTCATTTTTGCCCCGCATCCGGCGGCGAAAAAAGTCTCCCAGCGGGCGATCACGCTGCTCAACCAGGCGATTGTTGCCGCAGGCGGGCCGGAAAACTTACTGGTTACTGTGGCAAATCCGGATATCGAAACCGCTCAACGTTTGTTCAAGTTTCCGGGCATCGGCCTGCTGGTGGTGACCGGCGGCGAAGCGGTAGTAGAAGCGGCGCGTAAACACACCAATAAACGTCTGATTGCCGCAGGCGCTGGCAACCCGCCGGTAGTGGTGGATGAAACCGCCGACCTCGCCCGTGCTGCTCAGTCCATCGTCAAAGGCGCGTCTTTCGATAACAACATCATTTGTGCCGACGAAAAGGTACTGATTGTTGTGGATAGCGTAGCCGATGAACTGATGCGTCTGATGGAAGGCCAGCACGCGGTGAAACTGACCGCAGAGCAGGCGCAGCAGCTGCAACCGGTGTTGCTGAAAAATATCGACGAGCGCGGAAAAGGCACCGTCAGCCGTGACTGGGTTGGTCGCGATGCGGCGAAAATCGCGGCGGCAATCGGCCTTAAAGTTCCGGAACAAACGCGACTGCTGTTTGTAGAAACCACCGCAGAACATCCGTTTGCTGTGACTGAACTGATGATGCCGGTGCTGCCCGTCGTGCGCGTCGCCAACGTGGCGGATGCCATTGCGCTGGCGGTGAAACTGGAAGGCGGTTGCCACCACACGGCGGCAATGCACTCGCGCAATATCGAGAACATGAACCAGATGGCGAATGCCATTGATACCAGCATTTTCGTTAAGAACGGACCGTGCATTGCCGGGCTGGGGCTGGGCGGGGAAGGCTGGACCACCATGACCATCACCACGCCAACCGGTGAAGGGGTAACCAGCGCGCGGACGTTTGTCCGTCTGCGTCGCTGTGTATTAGTCGATGCGTTTCGCATTGTTTAAGGAGTAACCGATGGCGCACGATGAACAATGGCTCACCCCACGTCTGCAAACGGCGGCAACGCTGTGTAACCAGACGCCCGCCGCGACGGAATCTCCGCTGTGGCTGGGGGTGGATCTGGGCACCTGCGATGTGGTGTCGATGGTTGTCGACCGCGACGGTCTGCCGGTGGCGGTATGCCTCGACTGGGCCGATGTGGTCCGCGACGGCATCGTCTGGGATTTCTTCGGTGCGGTCACCATTGTTCGTCGCCATCTCGACACCCTCGAGCAGCAATTCGGTCGCCGTTTTAGCCATGCGGCGACCTCTTTTCCTCCAGGTACGGACCCGCGTATTTCCATCAACGTGCTGGAATCTGCCGGACTGGAAGTGAGCCATGTACTGGATGAGCCAACCGCAGTCGCGGATCTGCTGCAACTGGACAACGCCGGTGTAGTGGATATCGGCGGTGGCACTACTGGTATTGCCATCGTGAAAAAGGGCAAGGTGACGTACTCGGCGGATGAAGCGACCGGCGGACATCACATCTCTCTGACTCTCGCCGGAAATCGTCGTATTTCGCTGGAAGAGGCAGAGCAGTACAAGCGCGGTCACGGTGAAGAGATTTGGCCCGCGGTGAAACCGGTGTACGAAAAAATGGCGGACATCGTCGCCCGGCATATTGAAGGGCAGGGCATTACGGATTTATGGCTGGCGGGCGGCTCTTGTATGCAACCGGGCGTGGCGGAACTGTTTCGCAAACAATTCCCGGCGTTACAGGTGCATTTACCGCAGCACAGTTTGTTTATGACCCCGCTGGCGATCGCCAGTAGCGGGCGAGAGAAAGCGGAGGGGCTATATGCAAAATGAATTGCAGACCGCGCTCTTTCAGGCGTTCGATACCCTGAATCTGCAACGGGTAAAAACATTTAGCGTTCCACCGGTGACGCTTTGCGGTCCGGGCGCGGTGAGCAGTTGTGGGCAGCAAGCGCAAACGCGTGGGCTGAAACATCTGTTCGTGATGGCAGACAGCTTTTTGCATCAGACCGGGATGACCGCCGGGCTGACGCGTAGCCTGGCCGTTAAAGGTATCGCCATGACGCTCTGGCCATGTCCGGTGGGCGAACCATGCATCACCGACGTGTGTGCAGCCGTGGCGCAGTTGCGTGAATCAGGTTGTGACGGGGTGATCGCGTTTGGCGGCGGCTCGGTGCTGGATGCGGCGAAAGCCGTGGCGTTGCTGGTGACGAACCCGGATAGCACGCTGGCAGAAATGTCAGAAACCAGCGTTCTGCAACCGCGCCTGCCGTTGATTGCCATTCCAACGACCGCCGGAACCGGCTCTGAAACGACTAACGTGACGGTGATTATCGATGCGGTAAGCGGGCGCAAACAGGTGTTAGCCCATGCCTCGCTGATGCCGGATGTGGCGATCCTCGACGCCGCATTGACCGAAGGTGTGCCGTCGCATGTCACGGCGATGACTGGCATTGATGCGTTAACCCATGCCATTGAAGCGTACAGCGCGCTGAACGCCACACCGTTTACCGACAGTCTGGCGATTGGTGCCATTGCGATGATTGGCAAATCGCTGCCGAAAGCGGTGGGCTACGGTCACGACCTTGCCGCCCGCGAGAGCATGTTGCTGGCTTCATGTATGGCGGGAATGGCGTTTTCCAGTGCCGGACTTGGGTTGTGCCACGCGATGGCGCATCAGCCAGGGGCGGCGCTGCATATTCCGCACGGTCTGGCGAACGCTATGTTGCTGCCAACGGTGATGGAATTTAACCGGATGGTTTGTCGTGATCGGTTTAGTCAGATTGGCCGGGCGCTGAGAACTAAAAAATCCGACGATCGTGACGCTATTAACGCGGTAAGTGAGCTGATTGCGGAAGTCGGGATTGGTAAACGACTGGGCGATATTGGTGCGACATCTGCGCATTACGGTGCATGGGCGCAGGCCGCGCTGGAAGATGTTTGTCTGCGCAGTAACCCGCGTACCGCCAGCCTGGAGCAGATTGTCGGTCTGTACGCAGCGGCGCAATAAATGCCGGATGCGACGCTTGCCGCGTCTTATCCGGCCTTCGGGATTGCACATGTAGGGCGGATAAGACGTTCACGCCGCATCCGCCAATAAATAACAACTAACAGGGAGTAAAGGCGATGGGAATTAACGAAATCATCATGTACATCATGATGTTCTTTATGCTGATAGCTGCCGTAGACAGGATCCTGTCGCAGTTCGGCGGTTCTGCTCGTTTCCTCGGTAAGTTCGGTAAAAGTATCGAAGGATCCGGCGGTCAGTTCGAAGAAGGCTTTATGGCAATGGGCGCTTTGGGCCTGGCGATGGTTGGTATGACCGCGCTGGCACCTGTTCTGGCCCACGTACTCGGACCGGTGATTATCCCGGTTTACGAAATGCTCGGCGCAAACCCGTCAATGTTCGCCGGAACACTGCTGGCGTGCGATATGGGCGGCTTCTTCCTCGCCAAAGAGTTGGCGGGCGGCGACGTAGCAGCGTGGCTATACTCTGGATTAATTCTCGGGTCGATGATGGGGCCAACGATTGTGTTTTCCATTCCGGTGGCGCTCGGCATTATCGAACCTTCTGACCGTCGTTATCTGGCGCTCGGCGTGCTGGCGGGCATTGTGACCATTCCGATTGGCTGTATTGCCGGTGGTCTGGTGGCTATGTACTCCGGTGTGCAGATCAACGGTCAGCCAGTGGAATTCACCTTTGCGCTGATCCTGATGAACATGATCCCGGTACTTATCGTTGCGGTGCTGGTGGCGCTGGGGCTGAAATTCATCCCGGAAAAAATGATCAACGGCTTCCAGATCTTCGCCAAATTCCTCGTTGCATTGATCACCCTCGGTCTTGCCGCTGCGGTAGTGAAATTCCTCCTTGGCTGGGAACTGATCCCGGGCCTTGATCCTATCTTTATGGCCCCTGGCGATAAACCCGGTGAAGTGATGCGCGCCATTGAAGTTATCGGCTCGATCTCCTGCGTTCTGTTAGGGGCGTATCCGATGGTGCTGCTGCTGACTCGCTGGTTTGAAAAACCGCTGATGAGCGTCGGTAAGGTGCTGAATATGAACAACATCGCGGCAGCCGGCATGGTGGCAACGCTTGCCAACAACATCCCGATGTTTGGCATGATGAAGCAGATGGATACCCGCGGCAAAGTCATCAACTGTGCCTTCGCCGTTTCCGCTGCTTTCGCCCTGGGCGACCACTTAGGCTTCGCCGCTGCCAACATGAACGCCATGATCTTCCCGATGATTGTCGGCAAGTTGATCGGCGGCGTAACGGCGATTGGCGTGGCGATGATGCTGGTGCCAAAAGAAGACGCGACCACGGCTAAAACCGAAGCGGAGGCGCAATCGTGAACACTCGCCAGCTACTGAGCGTCGGTATCGATATCGGCACCACCACCACCCAGGTGATCTTCTCCCACCTGGAGCTGGTTAACCGTGCGGCGGTGTCGCAGGTGCCGCGCTACGAATTCATCAAACGCGAAATTAGCTGGCAAAGCCCGGTGTTCTTTACCCCTGTCGATAAACAGGGTGGTTTAAAAGAAGCGGAACTGAAAACCTTAATCCTCGAGCAATATCAGGCTGCGGGCATTGCGCCGGAAAGCGTTGATTCTGGTGCCATCATTATCACCGGTGAAAGCGCGAAAACCCGCAACGCTCGCCCGGCGGTGATGACGCTCTCCCAGTCGCTGGGCGATTTTGTCGTCGCCAGCGCCGGGCCGCATCTCGAATCCGTGATCGCCGGTCACGGTGCCGGGGCGCAAACCCTTTCTGAACAACGGCTGTGTCGGGTACTGAATATCGACATCGGCGGTGGCACCGCGAACTACGCCCTGTTCGATGCCGGAAAAATCAGCGGCACCGCCTGCCTCAATGTCGGCGGTCGCCTGCTGGAAACCGACAGCCAGGGGCGCGTGGTTTACGCTCATAAACCGGGGCAGATGATTGTGGATGAGTGCTTCGGTGCAGGCACCGACGCCCGTTCGCTGACTGGCGCGCAGCTGGTGCAGGTTACCCGGCGGATGGCAGAGCTGATTGTCGAAGTGATTGACGGAACGCTTTCGCCGCTCGCGCAGGCATTGATGCAAACCGGTTTGCTGCCCGTAGGTGTTACGCCCGAAATCATTACGCTTTCTGGCGGCGTTGGCGAATGTTATCGCCACCAGCCCGCCGACCCGTTCTGTTTTGCCGATATTGGCCCGCTTCTGGCAACGGCGCTGCATGACCATCCGCGCCTGCGTGAGATGAACGTGCAGTTTCCGGCGCAAACCGTGCGCGCCACGGTGATTGGCGCGGGAGCTCATACCCTTTCGCTCTCTGGCAGCACAATCTGGCTGGAGGGCGTACAACTGCCGCTGCGCAATTTGCCGGTGGCGATCCCGATTGATGAAACGGATCTGGTGAGTGCCTGGCAACAGGCGCTGATTCAGCTGGATCTTGATCCTAAAACTGACGCGTACGTGCTGGCGCTTCCCGCCTCGCTGCCTGTGCGTTACGCCGCGGTACTGACGGTCATCAACGCGTTGGTCGATTTCGTCGCGCGTTTTCCGAATCCGCATCCCCTGCTGGTGGTGGCCGGGCAGGACTTTGGTAAAGCTCTGGGCATGTTGTTGCGCCCACAGCTACAACAACTCCCGTTGGCAGTCATTGACGAAGTGATTGTCCGCGCGGGGGACTATATCGACATTGGTACGCCTCTTTTTGGCGGATCGGTTGTGCCGGTGACGGTGAAATCACTCGCATTTCCTTCCTGAATACTGTAGTTATCATGCGTGGCGCGGGGTGGCGTGGTGTTAGTGGGATTATATCCGGCTGTGTATCCGGTGAAAGTGAATGGCCTGTATAGCAAAACCCGGCGCAGGGCCGGGTGTATGGTTCGTGTTTACTGCTCCGCAGTTTCAAGCGGTAGCTCTGGCTGTAATAACTCGATAGTATTATGGTGAAGTTGTTTGACAATTGGCTTCGTTTTTCGCACTAAAGATAGTTGCTGCCCTGCGTGGTGACTGCTGTGATTGTACCTATTTAAAAGCTCAGTAACCGCGTTCACATCCACGTCACCGTGATCCAGTTCATTGAGAAGCCTTTCTGCGTCCTTTTTTAAATCCTCCTGTTTTGTCAGCATGAGTAAATGCTCTTTTAACTGGCGGTTTTCTTCGCGCAATGCGTCCCATTTGTCGTAAAGAACACCAGTCACCTTAGGCTGAAATTGCGCGATAACTACAATACTGTCACGCTCGCCCTGTTTGCCTATAAACTCATAACCTCTGACCTTAGAGTGATTGCTAAGTGTTTGATTATTATCAACTTCGATTTTTTTTCGAAGATGAATAATATTCATTCTCATTAAATCCTCGACCTTTTTGATGATCTCAAAATGGTCATACGGGTGTTTCTTATTTGCCGGAAGATTCGCGTTCAACAGGTTCATGATGTCAATTGTTGTCATCCGTGCTCCCGTAAGGTCGTTTGAGATTAATTCGTTCATGTACTACCTCACTTGTGTTGCCCTAGTCAGGACATCGGATATCACCTCCTTTAGTTGTTGCGATTCTTAACTGAATGGTTATCAAAACGCTGCGTTAACATCATTGATATGTATCAAATTTGTTTTGTGACGCGACAATGCCTTGTGAATATCAATAAAAAACCCAGCGCTATGGCTGGGCTTCGCTTGATGGCTGGTTTTGTAGCTAATCGTTGGCTTTAAGGGTTAAGCAACAATATTAATCCCGCTCCTTGTCGCTGCCTCTTTGACGATTTTCCCCTCGTCCTCCAGTTTAGCTAACGCCTTGTACATCCAGTGGCGGCCTGGTGCGCCATGCAGCTTGCCATCTTTGCCGATCTTACCGAATGCATGTAACGCTAAATCGTCGATAGTCCCCTTGTATCCGCCTTGTTCCTTAAGCCATTGCTCAAGCTGTTCTACTTTGAATTTTGCCGGACGTCCGCCCGCCGCTTTTTGTTGTTTAGCTGGTTTTTCTGCAATATCGCTTTTGTTGTTTAGCTGGTTTTTCAACATATCAATCTCAGCCTTTAGCGCCTCGTTTTCTCTGGCTAGTTCTTCGCAACGCTTGATAAATTTTTGTTCCATGCCGTCCGGGCTATCAACGTGCGCCGTACCCATTACGATCTTCCCGTTGCTATCGAAGATGACAGCTTGCCAACCGACTGCGGCGAGCATTTTAAACACATCATCAGCGGTCTTGTTTGTTGTATCGCGACGCCCTTTAAACTTGTGGCTAGCAGCGCCTTTGCCTTTGAAGCCCATTGCCTCAGCGACATCTTGCCGCGTCATCTTGCGAGCGCGCTTGTTCATGCCTAACTCAACCCAATCCATGTATTCCATACATTACCTCAATTTGTCGCTAAACGTTTTGCTTTCTAATTTATCAACAAAAAATCGGGTAATGGTAGCCGCTTTGATGGGAAGTTGATAGGGATCAAAAAACCCGGCGCGGGGCCGGGCGAATGTCAACCTAAAATTCAGTGTAACCCTTTTTGCTCATTGCGTAATTGTGCCCGTACATATAAGCCTTGTCATATGGGAGTTTGCTTTCACTGCGTCCGTTAAGGTACGGCGCAACAACATTAAAGTCCTTATTGCTGTTGGCTTCCATAACATCAACACACCCATGAATCACGCCTATAGCCAGTGTGTCACTAAATCCATAGCCGTATTCGTTGCTGTCGTATTTCATTTTCTCTTTCAGCTCCATAGCGACCGCCTTACACTCGCCATAATAAGCGCTTTGTTGTAGCGGGGCGCTTGTGCATCCAACCAGTGCCAGTACCATCAAGATGATTGCAATTACCTGTTTCATGGTCTTATCCTCCATCAGTGAATAGTCGGTGCTGCCAGGTTGCCATTTAGCGCGGCTGTTGCGCCTTCTTTCATTGCTTCGTAAAGAGCATCAGCAATGTCGTGTGATAGTCCATATTTGTCGTCGATGATCTGCTCTAAAGTCATTTTCCGGAACAGTAACCGCCAGTCAGTTCCACCAGGATTTCCCGCTTTCGCCCTGCAAACAGCCTCGACGCTATTGTGGTAAATCCAGCCAACCAGAACATTTAGCGGCATCAGCACGGCGTGTACGTCGTCAACATCCACAGCGAATAACTCGCGATCGTCTGCATCGACTGGCTGCAACCCGAAGTCGCTATACAACCAAAGGTAAGTCGCCATTGTGAGCGTATGGATAGCCATAGCGTGTGCCGTCGCAGGTTCCTCGCTAATACTCGGCATCTGCATAATCGCGCTTATCTGGCGCTTGGTGAACGTCATTAATTCCTTAGTGTCTGCAATAGCCAGGCTGTTAATCGCTGCCTCTTCCAGCATTTCCGGGAATGTCTTTTCTCTGTTCATAGTGCCCCCCTTAAAACTCCACGCTAATAACAAACATCATCACCATCAGTAAAATCACTTCCCACCGCTTCATGATTTCACCTCCTTTTGTTGCTAAACCTTGTTGCCCCTTGTTTAACTACAAAATACTCCCGATTAGGCTATGGATAAAATGATTTAGGTCAATTTATTGGTTGATGATTTGGGTGTGATGGTGTTTGTCTACAAATTGCATGTTAGGCAACAAATGATGAAACCAGGGAATGGCGGTTATAATGTCAGCGGGGATTGTGAGAAAGGCCTGGGTAGGTTGCTAACTGCCTGGGCTTTTGTTCTGGCGCGTGTACGTGAAATCTGGCGATCTAGCAGGGCGGTAGTGAGGGAATTTTCAAGCTGGAGCATTTATTGCTGGTAAACGCAAAATTGCGTTTTGCTTTACATTCAATGGCTTAGGCTGATTGTCGTGAAACGCGATAATCAAATGCTCTGAATCGGAACGTTTGATTCCGTCGTTTCAACGGAATTGAAAGGCCGCCAGTCTATCCCCCTGGCGTGGGAGTTGGTTAACGTCTGCGGGCTTGAAGCATTCCCCCTGGGCGTGTGCTCTGTTCTCTTACCACACCCATAGCCACGCGCTTTATGGTGTCCTCCAGACGTCTTGAGTCTTCCTCACTGAAGCCATTCGTAGTGTTAATGGTGATCGGACTGTTGATTGTGACGCCACCACCGCTGACTAGGTCGCGATTAGGAGTGATACGCCCGTTTTCACCTGGGATCATGTACTGCTTCCCGTCAGTAGTGGTGAATAGCTCCATCTTTCCACCTTCGCCAACCCTATAAAGATTGCCACCATTAACGGACCCTCCGTTGTAGCGACCGCCACCAAAAGCTATCCCGCGAATGGCTGAAATGATCTGCGTACCTGCTGTTAATGCTTGCGCATAGGCCGGAATATTAGCCGGGAATGGGAGCGCGTTAGCCTTCGCTAGTGACTCCTGAAGGCTCAATGCTGCGGATGCCATTGCAAAACCTTTCTGTACTGCAAACATCGCACGATATGCTGCACTCTGCTCGCCCGCACCATCAGAAATAACGCCAGCAAGCTCGCCAAACATGCCGCTATATGCGCTCATCAATCCCTGAATGTTCTTACTGTATTCGCTCGCCTGTTGTTGCTCGATGGCTGCTACGCGCATGGCTGACGTGTTAATAATGTTTTCCAGGGCGTTACGGTATTGCTGCTCACTGACTAAATTCTGCTGGCGATACATTTCCAGCATTTCGAATTCACGTTGCTGTTGCGCCTGAATTGCTGCCAGCGGATTTTCTGCCTGACCTGTCGCCGGATTGACGGTTGTCAGATAGTTGGTTTCGAGCTGGTCAGTGAAGCGTTTCGCTTGTTTTGTCTGGCGCTCGCGCTGTTCTTTCTCACGCTCAATGCGTTTCCGCTCCTGCTCTTCTTCACGCATCAGGCGTTTGCGTTCTGCGGTGGCGGCGCGTTCTGCTGCCAGTGCCTGGCGTTTCGCTTCTTTCTCTTGTTCAAGTCGATTTTGTTTATCTTCGTAATTCTTGATTGCCTGTTCAGCATTGGCGCGTTCTTCTACTGTAAGGTTCTTATTCTCAAGCTGTAACCGCATGATTTCGCCGCGTGAAGCTCCCAATGCCTTTGTTTGCATCTTTATGTTTTCTGTAAAGTCTTTCACCCATTGAGAATCCGCCGCGTGATTTAATACATCAAGTTTATTGGCGGTATCTTCGCTAATATCCCCGAACTGTTGAAGCTCAATAGCGGCTTTAATCAATGCCTGCTGTAGTTCATTAAACAGGCCAACACCTTCCGCTGTCGTAGGGTTCATGCTGGCAATGCGGTTTGATAGTGCTGAAATGCTGTCCGCTGTCGGCGCTTTAGCGACCGCCATTAATTCCTGGCACATATCAAAGAGCGCTTCTTTTGATACGCCAGTTTTATCTGCCATATCATCAAGTTCGCGGTTTAGCTCTTTATGGATCTGCGCACCACGTAGGCCCATGCCGTTCAACTGGTCCATTGCGTCGGCGTAATCATACGTTTCAACGCCCAGCGCACGCATCGCCTGCATCATGTCGAGTAAACTGTCAGATCCAATCACCCCAAAACCCGCAGTCGCGTTCTGTGCGTCCAGTGTGTTGGTGATATAGTCACTCATCGCTGATTTGGCTTCGCGTAGCTTCAGTGTTAAATGGCGTTCGACCATCGCAGCGGCCTCGGCTGACTGTTTCGCGAGGTTGGCGTATTCGTTTGACAGGACGTTTACGCCTTGCTCGTTCAGGGCCATTACCTGGCGTAAATTACTGCAAGCCTTTTCAAATACTTCGGTCTTGTCTGTTGTCTCCTCGGTTTCACCTGTCAGGGCTTTAAACAGCGATACACCAACCGTAAGTGCCGCACCAAGAGCAATGCCCCAGCCACCGAAGGCACTCAATAACTGACTGCCTTGCTGTGACAACGCTATCAGTGCGCTTTGTCCTGACTGGACCTGCACCACGAAGTCCTGGATCTGGTATCCAGCCTGCTGGAATCCGGCACGCAGATTGCCGCTAATAGCCCGCGATGTTTTTGTTAGCTGCGTGTTAAGTTTTGCTGCTTGTCGCTCTGCGCCGCCAATCTTATTGCCAATGTCGTCTAATGCGGCCTCAGCCTGGCGCTGGCTCACCAGTAAATTTTTTGTCTTCAGGTCAATATCTATCTGGAGGCTTCCTACTTGTTCACTCATGATTTCACCTCATCGTTTTAAATATCGTTTCGCTATATCCATGTACTCGCTGTGATACTCTTCCCCAAGCGCCTTTTTAAGAAATTCAGGTTCGCCGTCTGGTTCCCAATATTCACCGCGACCAGTGCCGCCACCAAAGGCGATACCTTCACGGGTTTTTCCGAAATGCTCGCGCGGTTGTCCTTTCAGTGTCCCTGGCATTTCATGCACCCAAAAGGCATAGCGGACCGTGTTTCCTACCGTGCAATGCGCCCCTTCATCATCCTGGCTTACCTGCGGATCGTAATAGCCACCGATTAGCGTCCCTGTATCGCGTGGCGTTTTTGCTGCTGCATTGGCAATTACTTCCATCCCGATTGCATAGACTGCCGTCGCTGCATCGCGGTTAATATCTTCGATTTCTTCGCGTAGTTGTCGCTTGATTTTCTCAATGACAGCTTTGTGTTTCATCGGCATCGCTTCCCCCTTGATTTAGTTCCCGTTCCACCTGGGCGATCTCCCACAAATGCACCCCTTGTTCAGCCACCGGAAGATCGTCACGATACGCCAGCGAATTGAGCGCCAAAACGCTTTTATGGCTGCCATTCAGTTCAACCAATGCATTTCCATAGATAGCAAGGATTTGTCCCGTTATCGGCTCTCTTGGCTCGATGTAATACTCTTCGATAAGCTCGTTCATCGACTCAATCCAAATGGCGTTGTAACACTGGAGATCTGCGTGTGACCAGTCACGGAAAGGCTTAACTCTCAGTGTTTCGTAGCGGTCAGCGCCGCCGTTCTGCTCTCGATTGGTAAAAAGGCGTTGGCCTTGTTTGCTTGTGAATAAACTCATTACTCATTGCCCCCAAATGGATTTGATTTCAGGTCTAATAACTTCGCGGTGTCTATCAGCGCCCGTGCTTTCGCTTGTGCTTTCTTAAGCTGCATCGCGGCATCTTCATCATTAAGGTTTACGCTCTCGATCGCCTCAATTGCTTGTTGGCCCAGGTCATGACTATGTAGCCACTTCATCCAGCCGATCGCTTCCCTGAAGTCGGGAAACTCGATTTGCCAGCGTAGGATCGTTGCTAGTGGTGGGTATCCCTCCATGCTGGCTATTTTTCTCAGGCTGTACCCCTCACCAACCAGTAGCGCGATCTGCGTCGCCATCTTGTTACTATATTTTGACGGTCTGCCTACGCGCCTTTTTTCCTGCGTAGCGCTCTCAAAATTATCTAAATCATTGTTTTCTGTAATTTCTGTGCTCATGTTTCCCCCCTCGCTAACATGTCTCTGAATGCTGTTTGATGTTCGCTAAGGGGCCGCTAACCTGTCGCTAACCCCTCTCTGGCTTACTCGCCTACGTCACACCCGACACTGGATAACTGTGTGTGCAGATCGCGTTCAATCATGCGCAGACGTTTGATAAAGTCCCGCTCTTCAGCATTACGGGGCGCATCTTTGGCATCAATATGCTTAAGCAGATCGTGAAAAGTGCCAAAAACATACTCAGCAAAGAGGCGAAGTTGTTGCCGTTTCAATGGCAGATCACTATTGGCATGACGAATTTCATTTACCTGGCGGGTAATAACGCGGCCCATCCCGGTGGCTATCCTCAAGGCTAACATGTGTTTTTCCTCTCACTCTGTATAATGGGAAGCAGATTTAAACATTGCTAAAACACTCATTGCTTAATCTGTTAACTCAATTTCGCGTTGTTAACCCGGTCGAAATAACCGGGTTTTTCTTTGCCTGTGATTAATTAAAATAGTTATCAATATCCGGTGTCCGGGTATCAGTTTTCCGGGTCGGCTCAGAAAAATAACTATTCAGATCCGGCGTTTTCGGGCCGCTCTGCCTGTTAGCGGCGGGTTGTTCTGGTTCTGCTTGCTGTTCTGGCTGTTTGCCACCGAAGCGGCGTTCCAGATTGTCCATCAGCACAACCATCATTTCCTGGACCAGTTTTTCATCAACCGCGTCGATATTCTCAAGTACAGCCGCCATACCTTTGCGAAAAGCCCGTTCTTTAGAATCCGGTTCCGGTGCTGATTCGTTCGCTTTAACTGCCAGGGCGATCCGGCGTTTTGCTTCATCTAAAAAACTCATTTTGTTTATTCCCCCATGTGGAAATAGTCATCCAAGCGGCGATTAAACTCGTCGCTGCCATCGAAATATTCGCGGATACTTTTATTTACCAGATCATCACCGTCGAAGTACTGGCGCGTGAAATCGTCCAATTCCCCATCGAAGTATTGACGTGTGAAATCGTCTAATTCCCCTTCAAAATATTGACGTGTATCAGGCGCTTTATTTGTCGCTGTAGCGGCGGCGGATTTAAAGCCAGCTAACTCATCAGTCTTTGCTAAATACACACCGAGAGCGCTGTTTGACCCCATTACAGCCAACATTTCGCTTCGTATTGCCGCCATGTTCGGCGCGAGCGATGCTAATTGAAATTTAATTTTATCGACTTCAGCCGTGACAATACGGTCAATCAGTGGCTGGTTCATGCTAATAATTTCTTGTGCCAGTTGGTGAATATATTCTTTGCGTGTCATTTCTTAGCTCCATTCATCTTATTTCTGAAGAAAACTCATGCCGTGGCCGATCTTATTTGCCACCTTTCCGGCAAGCCTCCGGCGAATACTGGTTTCATTTAATACGTCATGAGTCACAGGATCTTCACCGGCCATACATTCCGGCATCTGGCTGAATAACGCGGCAGCGGATTCGTCAATAATTCCACTGAGTAAGTCGGGCAGCATGTCAACGATGCGATCTGCCTCGGCGCTCATTGCTTTGTCGAATGCTTTTTTTTCCATTGCCTCTGCTGATGGTTTGTAATTATCGCCAACAAGGTTAAGGTAGGTGTTATTTGGGTAGTACATGGTAATTTTCTCTCTTAAATATTTGTGCTTACTTTTACAAATGAAAAATCATCAACTACGTTTCTCGTCATAGTGATGCCTCTATTACTTGCGGTTGCAGCCATTGAGTGAAGCCCAACCGTCTGATTTTGCGTACATTTCTGTGAATCCGGCGATGCTGTTTTTTAGGCAGTAAACGAATGTTCTTGATTCGATTATCTTGTTTTTTTGCAGGTTGATATGATGAACATCGAACAGGGTTTCATCATAAGCACCGTAACAGTAAACATAGGCCGCTTTCTGGTAACTCAGCGCTACCTTAAAATCATCTTCCTGCACCGTAACGATTAAATAGCCTTTGCTGGTCAGGCTGCCTTTAATGACGTTCTTGTTATCACGGTTGAAGAATAAACCCGTTTCAGCTTCGTAGATCCATTTGCGGCGCATAATATCAGCGGCGCGGTCTAATCTTTCGATATTGGTCATGATGTTTTGCCTCAAATGTGACGATTTAAATTTTATTTCGTTATTAATGGTTGTGACCCCGCCAGAAGAACGCAAAAACCTCTTTTTTGATGAATTTTACTGGCGTGCCTTCGGGACTTACAGGGATCGGAAAACCTGGTATGCTGTCGATCCACCTTAAAATCGTGCGCTTGTTTACACAGAATAAGCGGGCGACCTCTTCGCAGCTCATCAATTCGGGATAGTTATTCATTTTTGTATCACCTCGAAAAAGTTGGCGGCGTGGAAAATATGGAAAACACAGCCGCCTTCTCCTGAATGAAAAATTAAGGCTTCAATCAACCTTACACATATATTTTACCGCCCACTGTCGCATGTGTTCAAACACGGCTTCATTGTCGAACATGACGTTTTTTTGTGATTGGCAAAGATTATTTGCACCCGCAAGGTAATGGCGGGATAATATTGGTGAAGGTTGAACAACCTCATCCACAAAATGTGATCTGTTAATAACTACAACGATATGTCTCTATTTCCAGCTCTCTCCGGCTGGATTTTTTTTGCCCGCAATCTGGCACCATTGCGCACATTAAAATTCGATGCCGTTTAATTCTGACAGCCTTAATTTTTGGCAATGCATTTCTCAGGTGTGATTAAATTGATTCGTCTGGTGTGGAATGGTGCGGCGGTAATATCAGAACTCAGCGTTCTGTGTGGTGGATGGAATAGCATGGCAGGATCTGCGTGATTTCCTCTCCCCAAATTTGGGGAATGGTCCAACTCTGGACCTTATTGATTTTGTTGAAATTTCGCCATTAGCCTAAGTTATTGATTCTTCCGGTGAACGCCAGCGGCGCACCATTGCGCTGATTACTGGATGGCTGAAAATTTAATGAAATCGCATCGATTTTAACCGCCCTAAATCGCTCTATGACGACGTGAAGTTTTCAGGTAAGCAAGTTAGCGGTTAGATGTGTTCATCGCGTTCTAGGGGCCATTCCGTTCGAATTTGGCACGGTCGGGGTGGTTTCCGTTGGTCGACGGCGGGGCTAAAACTGTTTGAGTGTTCACCTTAACCTGCTGTGCGTCGTGTGAGTGTGCTGTCTGCACCTGGCTATACGCTGCTTTGCTGCTGTTTCCTGTCTGGTCTGTATACCCTGATAAAAACCATTGGTCTTGCAGTGAGTGAGTCTCTTTGCGCTTTGCTTTCCCTTCGGTAGTTATCCATCTGCTGTGAGTCGGGGCGGTAGCGTAGAAAGCTGTCGATGATAACCATCACTGCCAGACCGTTTTTTAAGCTGGCAATTGCCCGATGTCTTCCGAAGGTCTACCAACAAGAAAACACCCCCCTTGAGATATACCCGCGCTACCCATGAACGAATCGCCATGATGTTCTGTTGGTCTGCTGTTCAGGTTGTGCGTGAGTGAATGGGCCTTTCCAGCTTGCTGGGAAGGAGTGCGCATAAAGCGATATTGATGAATGTGGTTTTGACTGCGTGAAAGGGAAACTTCTCATGTATATATGAACGTAGTGAATATATACATTCTTGAAGGAATAGATCTTACTTATGTAGAAGTATACTTATATAACTTGGTAATTTTTACGATGTGAATTGGAAAAAATTACGATGTGAAAGTGGTGATTTTGATTCAGATTGTAATTTTTACGATGTGAGGTTGTGGGGAAGTAAGGTCAAAGAAAAGGCGGGAACATTGCCCGCCTAGTGTGATTATTTTGAACTGTACGGCTTAAAGTTCAGTTTGATACGGTTCGGCAAGTTGCCTTGTCCGTCCTTACGTTTCTTGCCGCGCGCAACCTTGATTAATCCCCACGCTTCCAGATCGTTAATTTTTGCGTCGAGTGTTTTTCTTGAAAGGCTAAAGCCCGGCACTACACCACCTTTTGCGATCTGGTCTGCGCCATATAACACCTCGCCAAGCTCGATGCCTTCATCTTTGTTTTCGTAGCTTGCCAAGTAGCAAAGCGCGTAAAGCAGATGGAAGTGTGCCGCCGTTTGTTTGTCGCACCATGTGCTATAGACGTCCAGCGGTAGCACTTCGTGAAGATGGCAGGTGAAAGTGTTTAAGTAAGCCGTGTTTCCGTGCCAGTGTTTATTGTCCTGGGCTTGCGGTTCCGGCTTCGGTTGTTTGCGCTCTCTGGCTTCGGCTGTTAGATCGACGGCGTCCGGTTTTACGTCGCTTTCTTGTATAGGCGGTAGCGGTTCTGTTACCAGTTTCGCATCAATAGCCGGAATATTACCCGCATCGCTGATTGCTGGCGTGATGATCTGGTATACATGGATCGCGCCTGTTACCGGATTTAGAAACCACTTCTTATCGTCGTAGCGTACAGCGTTGCCATAGTGCGGATCGTCGAAAGCAATTTGCACTTGTTCCGCTGCTTCTTCGTACTTGATGACTTGATACTCTGTTGATACTTCTTCGCCTTGCTGCAAGGTAAAGCGAACTGCTAAACTATTACGCATGGGAAACCCCTAATCTCTTTCCCTGTATCGCCCGGAACTGGTTGCCGCCTTTTCCGGGCTTCTTGTTTTGTTATTCACATAGTAAATCTTACGATCTGATTATAAACCGCCGTTTTCCATCTTTACAATGTCATGTAAATTACTGATATGGAATAATTTATTCCACAAAGCGGAATAGTGGAATAATTTAGCCAATACAAAAGACTAACGATCGGGCCTTATAGCTCACGGCTCCAGCGGATTACCACCACCAGCCAGTATTGAATCAATAGCGTCGGCGTAGTCCTGAAGCATTTGACGGCGCTGTTTGAGATAGGCCGCCTGGTTATAAACACCGCGCACGCCTTTCGGAACGTGGGCCAATTGGATTTCGATCCAGTCTGGTGAGTATCTGCCAGACTCATTAAGCGCCGTTGAAAAGGTGGTCCGCCAGCCATGACCAGTGGCGATCGACTTGTACCCGATACGATCCAGGGCTTTAAGGATGGCACTGGCTGACAATGGCTTATCCATGAATCGACCAGGGAAGACGAAAGCACTGTACCCGCTCCTTGTAAACTGGTCCTGCAATAGCTCGACCGCCTGCCGGGATAGCGGGACTACATGCGGTCGGCGGGCTTTCATGACTTCAGCGGGTAGGGTGATGCTTTTCGACTCCAGATCTACCCACTCCCAGCGCATTAAACGCAGTTCTGCGGTCCTCAAAGCCGTAAGGATAAGCAAACGTATTGCCGTCTGAATCTGAACGCTCCCGGCTCTCTCAAGCGCTTTGTAGAATGCCGGAATTTCACTAATCTGTATCCATGCGTTATGGCCTGGGCGTCTGGCTTTCAATGCCGTATCCAGATCTGCAACCGGATTCCGGTTAACCAGTTCGGTGATAACGGCAAATTTGAAGATCTCCCCGATACGCTGGCGTAGCTTCCTGGCTTGTTCCGGCGCGGTGCGCTCTTTCTTCTGAAGCAATGCCAGCACGTCACGGGCCGTTATATCCACGATCGAGCGCTTACCCAGCACGGGGTAAACATCTTTCTCCAGTGCCGATCTAACTTGTTTCGTGTAGGACTCTGACCAACCGCTAACTCTGGTAGCAAACCAGTCTTCCGCTACCGTCTTAAAACTTGCCGCCATGTTGAGCGCATCAATGGCTTTCTCCTTGCGTGCCAAATCCATTGGGTCAATTCCCTGGGCTATCAGTAAACGGCTCTCTGTGGCTCGCTTACGGGCTTCCTTGAGGCTAATCAGCGGATACACCCCAATAGCCTGTAACCGCTCCTTCTTGTCTATCCAGTACCGGAATCGCCAGTATTTGCTGCCATTGGGATGGACCAGCAAAAACAGGCCAGGTGTCTGTGAATCGGTGAGTTTGTAGGGCTTATCCTTCGGTTGTGCGGCGTCTATGGCCTTTGCTGTCAGTGGTGTCTTGCTCAAAACCGGATACCTCGATCTAACGACTCGATAACCCCGCTCATGTATCCGGCGCGTTCGGTTGCGTTCGGCAGGATAAGTAACGGACGTATTAAGGGGAACACCTTACAGGACAAGGGATAACGATGAAATAGAATTGTTCGAATGCTGTGAAAAATGTTACTCATCACTTCTTCCTGAGGGAACGACTTATGAAACTAAAGACCACATTGTTCGGCAATGTATATCAGTTTAAGGATGTAAAAGAGGTGCTGGCTAAAGCCAACGAACTGCGTTCGGGGGATGTGCTGGCAGGCGTTGCAGCGGCAAGTTCACAGGAGCGCGTGGCGGCAAAGCAGGTGTTGTCGGAAATGACCGTAGCGGACATCCGCAATAATCCGGTGATTGCCTATGAAGATGACTGCGTGACGCGGCTGATTCAGGACGATGTTAACGAAACGGCCTACAACCAGATTAAAAACTGGAGCATCAGCGAACTGCGTGAATACGTCCTGAGCGACGAAACCAGCGTTGACGACATTGCCTTTACCCGCAAAGGGCTGACCTCGGAAGTGGTCGCGGCGGTGGCGAAGATCAGTTCTAACGCGGACCTGATCTACGGCGCGAAGAAAATGCCGGTGATCAAAAAGGCCAATACCACCATCGGTATTCCGGGCACCTTTAGCGCCCGCTTGCAGCCAAACGATACCCGTGACGATGTGCAAAGTATCGCCGCGCAAATCTACGAAGGGCTTTCCTTCGGGGTGGGCGATGCGGTGATCGGCGTTAACCCGGTGACGGACGACGTGGAAAACTTAAGCCGCGTGTTGGATACCATCTATGGCGTGATCGACAAATTCAACATCCCAACTCAGGGCTGCGTACTGGCGCACGTCACCACCCAGATCGAAGCGATTCGTCGCGGCGCACCGGGCGGGCTGATTTTCCAGAGTATTTGCGGCAGCGAAAAAGGGCTGAAAGAGTTTGGCGTGGAGCTGGCGATGCTCGACGAAGCGCGCGCAGTGGGTGCAGAGTTTAACCGTATCGTTGGGGAAAACTGCCTCTACTTCGAAACCGGACAAGGTTCGGCGCTGTCTGCTGGCGCTAACTTCGGCGCTGACCAGGTGACGATGGAAGCGCGTAACTATGGGCTGGCGCGTCATTACGATCCGTTTATCGTCAACACCGTGGTCGGTTTTATTGGGCCGGAGTATCTCTACAACGACCGCCAGATTATCCGCGCGGGCTTAGAAGATCACTTTATGGGCAAGCTGAGCGGCATCTCTATGGGCTGTGACTGCTGCTACACCAACCACGCTGACGCTGACCAGAACCTCAACGAAAACCTGATGATCCTGCTCGCCACCGCAGGCTGCAACTACATCATGGGGATGCCGCTGGGTGATGACATCATGCTCAACTATCAGACCACCGCATTCCACGACACTGCCACTGTGCGTCAGTTACTCAACCTGCGCCCGTCACCGGAGTTTGAACGCTGGCTGGAAAGCATGGGCATTATGGCAAACGGTCGCCTGACCAAACGGGCGGGCGATCCGTCACTGTTCTTCTGATGACGCGGAGATAACACATCATGGATCAAAAACAGATTGAAGAAATTGTACGCAGCGTGATGGCGTCAATGGGACAAGCGGCCCCCGCGCCGTCAGAAGCAAAGTGCGCCACCACCACCTGTGCGGCACCGGTGACCTCGGAAAGCTGCGCGCTGGATTTAGGCTCTGCGGAAGCAAAAGCGTGGATTGGTGTTGAAAACCCGCATCGCGCAGACGTATTAACAGAACTGCGTCGCAGCACCGTGGCCCGCGTTTGTACCGGTCGTGCCGGTCCGCGTCCGCGTACCCAGGCGTTGCTGCGTTTCCTGGCCGATCACTCTCGTTCGAAAGATACTGTACTGAAAGAAGTGCCGGAAGAGTGGGTGAAAGCGCAGGGCTTGCTGGAAGTCCGCTCCGAAATCAGCGACAAAAATCTCTACCTGACTCGCCCGGATATGGGCCGCCGCCTGTGTGCAGAAGCTGTTGAAGCGCTGAAAGCACAGTGTGTTGCTAATCCGGACGTGCAGGTCGTTATTTCTGATGGCCTGTCAACTGATGCGATCACCGTGAACTACGAAGAGATCCTGCCGCCGCTGATGGCGGGCCTGAAACAGGCCGGGCTGAAAGTTGGTACGCCATTCTTTGTTCGTTATGGTCGCGTGAAGATTGAAGATCAGATCGGTGAGATCCTCGGTGCGAAAGTGGTGATCCTGCTGGTGGGCGAACGTCCGGGGTTGGGGCAGTCAGAAAGCCTCTCCTGCTACGCCGTTTACTCGCCGCGTATGGCGACCACCGTTGAGGCCGATCGCACCTGTATCTCTAACATTCACCAGGGCGGCACGCCGCCGGTTGAAGCCGCAGCCGTCATTGTGGATTTGGCGAAACGTATGCTGGAGCAGAAAGCATCCGGCATCAACATGACCCGATAAGGAGGCATCATGCCAGCTTTAGATTTGATTCGACCGTCGGTAACCGCCATGCGGGTGATTGCCTCCGTTAACGCCGAATTTGCACGTGAACTGAAATTGCCGCCGCATATTCGTAGCCTCGGGCTGATTTCTGCTGATTCAGATGACGTCACCTACATTGCGGCTGACGAAGCGACCAAGCAGGCGATGGTGGAAGTGGTGTATGGCCGCTCGCTGTATGCGGGAGCCGCACACGGCCCGTCACCGACTGCCGGTGAAGTGCTGATTATGCTGGGTGGGCCAAACCCGGCGGAAGTGCGTGCTGGTCTGGATGCGATGGTTGCGCATATTGAAAATGGCGCTGCTTTCCAGTGGGCTAATGACGCAGAAAATACAGCCTTCCTGGCACATGTCGTTTCGCGTACCGGTTCTTATCTCTCATCAACCGCCGGGATCACGCTTGGCGATCCGATGGCGTATCTGGTGGCACCGCCGCTGGAAGCGACCTACGGCATTGATGCAGCGTTGAAATCTGCCGACGTGCAGCTGGTGACCTATGTCCCGCCACCGTCTGAAACCAACTACTCGGCAGCATTTTTAACCGGTAGCCAGGCCGCGTGTAAAGCAGCCTGTAACGCCTTTACCGATGCAGTGCTGGAAATCGCGCGTAATCCAATCCAGCGTGCGTAACGGAGGTTGCCGATGATCAATGCACTGGGATTGCTGGAAGTTGACGGCATGGTCGCCGCGATAGATGCAGCGGATGCCATGCTCAAAGCAGCTAACGTTCGTCTGCTCAGCCATGAAGTGCTTGACCCTGGTCGCCTAACGCTGGTGGTGGAAGGCGATCTGGCGGCGTGTCGTGCGGCGCTGGACGCAGGTTGTGCTGCCGCGATGCGTACCGGGCGTGTCATCAGCCGTAAGGAGATCGGTCGGCCAGACGATGACACCCAGTGGCTGGTTACTGGCTTTAACCGCCAGCCGAAGCAACCCGTAAAGGAACCCGACGCGCCAGTTATCGACGCGGAATCTGCTGACGAGTTGTTGGCGCTGTTAACATCAGTACGTCAGGGAATGACGGCAGGAGAAGTGGCTGCCCACTTTGGCTGGCCGCTGGAAAAAGCCAGAAATGCGCTCGAACAGCTCTTTTCTGCCGGGACGTTACGTAAACGCAGTAGTCGTTACCGTCTCAAGCCCCATTAACCTGTCGGAGGTGCCGGGTGTCCTACAACACCCGGCATTAACATCATGAAAAAGACCCGTACAGCCAATTTGCACCATCTTTATCATGAACCCTTACCCGAAAACCTGAAGCTCACGCCGAAGGTCGAAGTGGATAATGTTCATCAACGACAGACAACGGATGTCTATGAACATGCTTTGACGATTACCGCCTGGCAGCAGATTTACGATCAGCTGCATCCGGGCAAGTTTCATGGTGAATTTACGGAAATTCTACTCGATGATATTCAGGTTTTTCGTGAATACACCGGTCTGGCGCTGCGTCAGTCGTGCCTGGTCTGGCCGAACTCGTTCTGGTTTGGCATTCCGGCGACGCGCGGTGAGCAGGGATTTATCGGTTCGCAATGTCTGGGAAGCGCAGAAATTGCGACGCGCCCGGGTGGAACCGAGTTTGAATTAAGTACGCCGGACGATTACACGATCCTGGGCGTAGTGCTTTCTGAAGATGTCATCACTCGTCAGGCTAACTTTTTGCATAATCCGGATCGGGTATTACATATGCTGCGTAGCCAGTCGGCGCTGGAAGTGAAAGAGCAGCATAAAGCCGCTCTGTGGGGCTTTGTCCAACAGGCGCTGGCGACGTTTTGCGAGAACCCGGAAAATCTCCATCAGCCTGCAGTGCGAAAAGTGCTGGGGGATAACTTGCTAATGGCGATGGGGGCGATGCTGGAAGAAGCGCAGCCAATGGTGACGGCGGAAAGCATCAGTCATCAGAGTTACCGTCGATTGCTTTCCCGCGCCCGTGAATATGTGCTGGAAAACATGTCCGAACCGGTGACGGTGCTGGACTTGTGTAATCAACTACATGTCAGCCGCCGCACGCTACAAAACGCTTTTCACGCTATTTTAGGCATTGGCCCAAACGCGTGGCTGAAACGCATTCGCCTGAACGCCGTGCGCCGCGAACTGATAAGCCCGTGGTCGCAAAGTATGACGGTAAAAGACGCCGCCATGCAGTGGGGATTCTGGCATCTTGGGCAATTTGCTACGGATTATCAGCAACTGTTTGCCGAGAAGCCGTCACTGACGCTGCATCAGCGGATGCGGGAGTGGGGGTGAGGGAGTTACACCCAATCCCTGACCTTAATAAACCCACTTAACGCCGCTTCCGGGCTGCCTGCTTCTGGCTGATAATCATACTCCCAGCGTACCAGCGGCGGCATTGACATCAGGATAGACTCGGTGCGCCCGCCGGTTTGCAGGCCAAACAGTGTGCCACGATCCCAGACCAGATTGAACTCGACATAACGACCGCGACGATATAACTGGAAATTGCGCTCGCGCTCGCCGTAGGCCATCGTTTTACGTCGCTCTACAATTGGTAAATAAGCGTTGGTGTAGCCTTTGCCTACCGCCTGCATAAAGGCAAAACAGTGGTCAAAGTCTGGCGTGTTCAGGTCATCAAAGAACAGGCCGCCAATGCCGCGTTGTTCGTTACGATGTTTGAGGTAGAAGTATTCGTCGCACCACTTTTTGTAACGCGGATAAACGTCTTCACCAAATGGCTGGCACAGGTCACGGGCGGTGCGGTGCCAGTGAATGGCGTCTTCTTCAAAACCATAGAAAGGGGTTAAATCGAAGCCGCCACCAAACCACCAGACGGGCTCTGCACCCGGTTTTTCGGCAATAAAAAAGCGCACATTCGCGTGGCTGGTGGGAACATACGGATTATGCGGATGCACTACCAGTGAAACGCCCATCGCCTCGAAACTGCGCCCGGCAAGTTCCGGACGATGAGCGGTGGCGGAAGCAGGCATCGCCTCACCGTTGACATGTGAAAAGTTGACGCCCGCTTGTTCGAAAACACCACCATTACGCAACACCCGACTACGCCCACCGCCGCCAGCTTCACGTTGCCAGCTATCTTCGACAAACTCTGCGCCATCGACGGCGCACAACTGCTGACAAATTGTATCCTGAAGGTTGAGCAGAAACTGTTTAACCTGGTGTGCGTCGGGTTTCATCACTTATCGCTTTCTCGAGTGTGCTTTCTGGTTGTCAAACCAGTGGAAATAACTGATCACGCCTTCGGCAATCGCTGTGGCGATTTTCTGGCGAAACGCCGCCGTGCCTAACAGCCGCTCTTCTTCCGGGTTGGTGATAAACGAGGTTTCCACCAGCACCGACGGAACCGACGGCGATTTCAACACCACAAACGCGGCTTGTTCGGTGTTGCGGCTGTGCAGTTTATGCACCGGCTTAATCTTCTTCAGAATATGCGAGCCGAGCGTCAGGCTGTTTTTAATAGTATCGGTTTGCACCAGATCAAACAGCACTTGCTGCAATAGGTGATCCTTGTCAGTCGCCTTTTTACCGGCAACTTCATCAGCGCGGTTTTCGCGTTCAGACAGGTATTTCGCCATTGCGCTACTAGCACCGCGGTTAGAGAGGGCAAATACCGAAGCACCGGCAGCTTTCGGGTTGGTAAAGCCATCGGCATGAATTGACATAAACAGATCTGCGCCATGTTTATGGGCGATTTCAACGCGATCGTATAGTGGGATAAACGTATCGCCAGAACGCGTTAAACGCGCATCAATGCCATGATTACGCAAAATGGAACGGACGTTTTTAGCAATCGCCAGCACCACATGTTTTTCTTTCGAACCGTTGCGTCCGATCGCTCCGGTATCAATCCCGCCGTGGCCTGGATCGAGAACAACGACACGTTTGCCGCCAGATTTTTTGGCTTTCGGCTTGCTGTGTCCGTTGCTGGTTTTTAAAGGTTCGTCTTTGGCGATGGCTTGCGACATTCCTGACAACGTCAGGGCAGCCAAACCGGCTTTCAGCACCTGGCGGCGCGAAGTGAGTGTTTTTAGTGGTTTAAAAGTGCTCATACGGCCTGAGTTGTAATAATAAAGTTCCAGATGTTATATCGTATCGCGTAATCCGTTACGACCGTTTGCTGTTGAGAATTGTTTTACTTTTCATTTCAATAGTTGACAACTCCCCATTATGCCACTTTTTCAACCGATTTTCGTCAGATATTGGCTAATTCGACCGTTCACGCCATAATCAGCCTTTTAACCCGCAAAAAGGTAACGAATACCATGGAGATACGCGTATTTCGCCAGGAAGATTTCGAAGAGGTCATCACCCTTTGGGAGCGTTGCGACTTGCTGCGTCCGTGGAACGATCCGGAAATGGACATCGAGCGTAAGATGAACCATGACGTCAGTTTGTTTCTGGTCGCTGAGGTAAACGGTGAAGTGGTCGGAACGGTGATGGGCGGTTATGACGGGCATCGCGGGTCTGCTTATTATCTTGGCGTGCATCCAGAGTTTCGTGGGCGTGGGATTGCTAATGCGTTGCTTAATCGGTTGGAGAAAAAGCTGATTGCTCGCGGCTGTCCGAAAATTCAGATCAACGTGCCGGAAGATAACGACATGGTGCTCGGAATGTATGAACGCCTGGGATATGAACACGCCGACGTACTGAGTCTGGGTAAGCGTTTGATTGAAGATGAAGAGTACTGAGTTTCATCCTGTCCATTATGATGCGCACGGTCGCCTGCGTTTACCCTTGCTCTTCTGGCTTGTGCTATTGCTTCAGGCGCGAACCTGGGTGCTGTTTGTCATTGCCGGTGCGTCGCGCGAGCAGGGTACTGCACTGCTAAATCTGTTTTATCCCGATCACGATAATTTCTGGCTGGGGTTGATTCCCGGTATTCCGGCGGTGCTGGCATTTTTGCTGAGTGGTCGGCGGGCTTCATTTCCCCGTATCTGGCATGTGCTCTATTTTCTGTTGCTGTTGGCGCAGGTGGTTTTACTTTGCTGGCAACCGTGGCTGTGGCTGAACGGTGAATCCGTTAGCGGTATCGGTCTGGCGCTGGTAGTGGCGGATATCGTGGCGTTAATCTGGCTGCTGACCAATCGACGTTTACGCGCTTGTTTTAATGAAGAAAAAGAATAACGGCACTTTTTGGTGAATTTGCACTCCAAGCAACGTTATTGAATAACCAAAGGAAGTGACATGAAATCGCTGCGTTTAATGTTATGCGCTATGCCGTTGATGCTGACCGGCTGTTCCACGATGTCGTCAGTTAACTGGTCTGCCGCTAACCCGTGGAACTGGTTTGGGTCGTCCACCAAAGTGAGCGAGCAGGGCGTGGGTGAATTAACGGCGTCCACACCACTGCAAGAACAAGCCATTGCCGATGCGCTTGATGGCGATTATCGCCTGCGCAGCGGAATGAAAACCGCGAACGGCAACGTGGTGCGCTTTTTTGAAGTGATGAAAGGCGACAACGTGGCGATGGTGATTAACGGCGATCAGGGTACGATCAGCCGCATTGATGTGCTGGATAGCGATATTCCTGCTGACACCGGTGTTAAAATCGGTACACCGTTTAGCGACCTTTACAGCAAAGCATTTGGCAATTGCCAAAAAGCTGATGGTGATGATAATCGTGCCGTCGAATGTAAAGCCGAAGGCAGTCAACATATTAGCTACCAGTTCAGCGGGGAATGGAGTGGTCCTGAAGGGTTAATGCCTTCGGACGATACCCTGAAAAACTGGAAAGTCAGTAAAATTATCTGGCGGCGTTAATTTGCGTCTGAACAAACCGCCGACGCGAAAAAACACGTAAAATAGCCCCCAACAATGCCACGGATTGCGTGGCATTCTTATTTTCAGGAGGAACAATGTCTCAGGTTCAGAGTGGCATTTTGCCAGAACATTGCCGCGCGGCGATTTGGATCGAAGCCAACGTGAAAGGGGAAGTTGACGCCCTGCGTGCGGCCAGTAAAACATTTGCCGATAAACTGGCAACTTTTGAAGCGAAATTCCCGGATGCGCATCTTGGTGCGGTGGTTGCCTTTGGTAACAACACCTGGCGCGCTCTGAGCGGCGGCGTTGGGGCCGAAGAGCTGAAAGATTTTCCGGGCTACGGTAAAGGCCTTGCGCCGACGACCCAGTTCGATGTGTTGATCCACATTCTTTCTCTGCGTCACGACGTAAACTTCTCTGTCGCTCAGGCGGCGATGGAAGCCTTTGGTGACTGCATTGAAGTGAAAGAAGAGATCCACGGCTTCCGTTGGGTTGAAGAGCGTGACCTGAGCGGCTTTGTTGACGGTACAGAAAACCCGGCGGGTGAAGAGACGCGCCGCGAAGTGGCTGTTATCAAAGACGGCGTGGATGCGGGCGGCAGCTATGTGTTTGTGCAGCGTTGGGAGCACAACCTGAAACAGCTCAATCGGATGAGCGTTCACGATCAAGAGATGATGATCGGGCGCACCAAAGAGGCCAACGAAGAGATTGACGGCGACGAACGTCCGGAAACCTCTCACCTGACCCGCGTTGATCTGAAAGAAGATGGCAAAGGGCTGAAGATTGTTCGTCAGAGCCTGCCATACGGCACCGCCAGTGGCACTCACGGTCTGTACTTCTGCGCCTACTGCGCGCGTCTGCATAACATTGAGCAGCAACTGCTGAGCATGTTTGGCGATACCGATGGTAAGCGTGATGCGATGTTGCGTTTCACCAAACCGGTAACCGGCGGCTATTACTTTGCGCCGTCGCTGGACAAGTTGATGGCGTTGTAAGCGTTTCTGATTCATTGATTAAAGGCCAGGCAGTAACATTACTGACTGGCCTTTTTATTACTTCTGCTTCAACGCCGCATATACCTGATCAACAACCCAACCATAAGTTGCAATCGGCAACTGACCGCTTTCGAACATATTGGGATTCTTTTGCGGATCGGCTACTGGCGAATGCGGCTTATTGCTTAACATCACAATCGCCATATGATTCACCGGATCGATAACGGTCACCGTCCCGGTCCAGCCAGTGTGACCGTAGGTTTGCGGGCTTGCCAGCGTGCCAAACGTCGGCGTCATGGTGGCATTACCATTCACGCGCCAGCCGAGGCCAAAAGTGGCATCTTCCTTAGAGCTGGTGGTGAACATCTTCACCGTTTCCGCACTGAACAGCTGCACATCACCATAGCCACCGCCGTTCAGCATCGTTTGCATTAACACCGCAATATCGCCGGTATTGGAAAACAAACCTGCGTGCCCGGAAACGCCGCCCATCGAATAAAAGGCTTTTTCATCGTGCACCTGACCCCAGAGAGTGGAGGTGCGGATATTCGGGAAATGGATCACGCCATCGCGGGTATTGCCGTTGAGTTCCGTGGCGGCAATTTGTTGCGGTTTAAAGCCTTTCAGTAGCGGATTAAACACCGTATGCGTCAGGCCGAGCGGGCGATAAATCGACTCTTCAACATAGTGGTCAAGTGGCTGACCGGTAACCGACTCGACGATAAATCCAAGCAGCATATAATCGACATCGCTGTAGATATGCTTGCTGCCGGGCTGATACTCCAGCGGCGTGCGCTTGATCATCTCCAGCGTCTGGCCTTTATCCTGGGAATATAACGCGCCCGCGACCGCTTTATTCGGGTATTGCGGATCTGCCGGGAAACCGCCGCTGTGATGCAGCAGATCAGAAATCCGCAGCGTGTTTTTGCCTTTGATCGCATCGTTCGGGCTGTCGGCAAACCCTGGAATATATTTCGCAATCCGATCGTCAGGATGCAGTTTGCCTTCGCTCATCAGCTTTTGCAGCGCGAAGTTAGTGGCGTACATCTTGGTGTTTGAGGCCAGATCATACAGCGTCCCGGTGGTGGCTTTTACAGGCTGCGCCATTAACGCGCTGCCATCGTACTTTTTCGCCGCGCCCCAGGCTTTGCGATAAACAATCTGATTATCTTTTATAATCAGCAGGTTTACGCCGGGATAACCGGCATCAACTTGCTGGCTTATCCAGCGATCCATCTGATTAAGCCGTTCGACGTTAAACCCTGCCTTCTCTGGCGAACTTTCTGTCAGAACAGGGTATTTTGCGGCGCTGACGCTACAGCTGACAGCCAGCAGAGAAAGATAGAGCATTGTCCGTTTCATATTATCAGTCCAGATTGACGTTACGGCAGCCAAAGAGCGTGGTGAAAATAAACCCGCAAACCCATGCCACCAGAATCCCGCCTGCATAAACCGCCATTGCCGGAAGGATGCCTTGCGCGGAAGTCATCAGCGGCAGCGCCACCAGACCAGACGGCCCAAAGGCGCTGTTTAAGCCCATCGGCAGACCCCACCAGGCTATCAATCCGATAAACAAACCGCCCGCCGCGCCGCCTAAACAGGCGGTAATAAACGGTTTCATGCGGGGCAGGGTGACGCCGTAAATCAGCGGTTCGCCAACGCCCAGCAGACCAGGAATAATCGCCCCGCGGACCTGACTGCGTAATGCGCTATGCGGTTGCGCCCGCCAGTAGAGTGCCAGCGCCGCGCCCACCTGGCCCGCGCCTGCCATTGAAAGGATGGGAAATAAGCTGTTGAATCCCTGACTGTCCATTAACGCCAGGTAAACAGGAATAAAGCCCTGATGTACGCCAAATACCACGGCGATCAGGAATAGCCCGGCTAAAACCGCACAACCGAGCGGATTACTGTTCAGGTGCATAAACAGCCACGACATGCCTTCAAACAGCCAGCCGCCCAGCGGCATAATGATCAGGTACGCAAGCGTAGCGGTGATTAGCAGGGTGATTAACGAGGTCAACAGCATGTCGAGATCGTCCGGCATAAAGCGGCGCACCATGCCTTCGATGCGGGCGCAGGCCCACGCGGCAATCAACACGCCGATAATATTGCCGCGCGGATCGATAGGCAGACCAAAGAAATCGTGAAATCCGGCGTAGTAACCGGTGGTTGCAGTTGGGTTATAACCGAGCAAAAAGAGCGCGGCGATAATTGCGCCATTTACGCCCGTGCCGCCAAATGCCTGGGCGGCGTTATAGCCCACCAGAATCACCAGGAAGGTGAACAGGCCTTTGCTGAACACCTTCATAAAATTCAGCGCATCGGGTAGCGTGCCCTGAGCATCTGCCGGAACGTGCATCACCGTGGCAATTAACGTCGCTATCCCCAGCAGCAGACCGGCGGCAATAAAACCGGGGATCAGCGGCGTGAAGATGGTGGCGAATTTGGCGAGAAATTGTTGCACGCCGGAAGTTTGTCTGGCTTTTAACTGGCGTTTATTCTGGGCGGCGATCTCTGCGGCATCCTGTATCGGTGCTTCGCCCAGCAACTCGCTCATGGCTTTTGCGGCACGATGCGCTTTGCCTGGCCCAAAAACCACCTGTACCTGATCGCTGGTCAAAATGACCCCCTTCACGCCTTCCAGCGTTTTGATATTGGGATCAACCAGTGAACTGTCATGTACACCCAGACGCAGGCGCGTCATACAGTTACCACAACTGGCGATATTTCCCGGTCCGCCGACCCGGGTAAGAATGGTGTTCAGAAGTTCACTGCTGATCTCTTTAGCCATGGGTTATTCCTTTTCCAGAGCCTTGCGAATAAAACCGCCGTGTTGATCCAGGCATTTTTTAGCTTCATCGGCATCGAGATTTTTCAGTACCATCACAATGGCCGTTTTACAGTTGCGCTCGCAAGCAATTAACGCCGCTTCCGCTTGTTCGGCATTACATCCGGTAGCGTTTTTGACGATATTGACCTGGCGCACATGCAGTTTTTCGTTGGTGGCGACCACATCGACCATCAGGTTGCCGAACACTTTGCCGGATTTAATCATCAGCCCGGTGGAGAGCATATTGAGCACCAGTTTCTGCGCTGTGCCTGCTTTCATTCGTGAAGAACCGGTAACCACTTCGGCACCTACAATCGGTGTAATGGCAAACTCAGCGGTGGTGGAAACGGCACTCCCCGGATTACAGGAAATTCCCACTGTACGGCAGCCGAGCTGGCGTGCATATTCCAGTCCGGCAATCACATACGGCGTGCGACCGCTGGCAGCAATGCCAACCACCACATCCTGTGCCGTTAAATTAATATTTTTCAGATCGTTAACGCCGCCTTCCCGGCTATCTTCTGCGCCTTCCACCGCGTGCTGAATGGCATATTCGCCGCCAGCAATTAATCCAACCACCAGACCCGGTTTCACGCCGTAGGTCGGCGGACATTCGCTGGCATCCAGAATCCCCAGACGACCTGATGTTCCCGCACCGAGATAAATCAGACGCCCGCCGCCGCTTACCTGGGCGTGGATAACATCGATCGCTGCGGCGATATCCGGCAGTACGCGCTCAACGGCGAGTGGTACGGTTTTATCTTCATCGTTGATAATCCGGCACATTTCCAGCGTTGATACGCGGTCAATTTCAGCCGAAGCGGCGTTCGAGCCTTCGGTAATCATCTTTTCAAGTTGCATCGGTGGTGACCTTACTATTTACGATCAAATAATTGCAGATGTATGGAATCATATATCCCGAATTGACAGACTTAAAGGAATCATTGAGTCTACACTCGCAGAGTGTGAAGAGCGTCATAAGAACTTAAGCGGAATTTTTGCTGCCAGCCCAGGAGAGTGGAAGATGTTGTACCTGACGAAAATACGCAATGCGGAAAGTGAATTTACCGGGAACGAGCAAAAAATTGCTGACTTTCTGCGGGCCAACGTGAGTGAGCTGAAATCCGTCTCTTCGCGCAAGATGGCGAAACAGCTCGGCATCAGCCAGTCGAGTATTGTGAAGTTTGCCCAGAAGCTCGGCGCGCAAGGATTTACTGAATTGCGTATGGCGTTAATTGGCGAATACAGTGCCAGCCGGGAGAAAACGAATGCCACGGCGCTGCACCTGCACAGTTCGATTACCAGTGATGATTCGCTGGAAGTGATTGCCCGCAAACTGAATCGCGAAAAAGAGCTGGCGCTGGAGCAAACCTGCGCGTTGTTCGACTACGCGCGGCTGCAAAAAATCATTGAGGCCATCAGTAAAGCACCGCTTATCCAGATAACGGGCCTGGGCGGGTCGGCGCTGGTGGGGCGCGATCTGTCGTTCAAACTGATGAAAATTGGCTATCGCGTGGCCTGTGAAGCCGACACGCACGTACAAGCCACCGTTTCTCAGGCGCTAAAAAAAGGCGATGTACAAATCGCTATCTCTTACAGCGGCAGTAAAAAAGAGATTGTCTTGTGCGCCGAGGCAGCGCGAAAGCAGGGGGCAACGGTGATTGCCATTACCTCATTAACCGATTCCCCGCTGCGGCGGCTGGCGCATTACACCCTCGATACCGTTTCTGGCGAAACCGAATGGCGTAGCTCGTCGATGTCTACCCGCACGGCGCAAAATTCTGTTACCGACTTACTGTTTGTTGGCCTTGTGCAACTCAATGATGTGGAGTCATTGAAAATGATTGAGCGCAGCAGTGAGCTAACACAACGCCTGAAATGATGCATAAAGCAGCGACTGGATTGAGATTTTCCTGAATTAGTGAGCTGATCCGCAGCAATATTTTGTTTATCCTGTATTTTCAGAGGGAATGGAGTGTAACGCTCTGTATTAACAAGGAGAGCATTAAAATGGGTAAACTCACGGGCAAGACAGCACTGATTACGGGCGCATTGCAGGGAATTGGCGAAGGAATTGCCAGAACTTTTGCGCGTCATGGCGCAAACCTAATCTTGCTGGATATCTCCCCTGAGATCGAAAAGCTGGCGGACGAACTGTGTGGTCGTGGTCATCGCTGTACGGCGGTTGTCGCCGATGTGCGTGACCCGGCGTCGGTCGCCGCAGCTATCAAGCGCGCTAAGGAAAAAGAAGGGCGCATTGATATTCTGGTGAATAACGCAGGCGTTTGTCGTCTGGGCAGTTTCCTCGATATGAGCGATGAAGATCGCGATTTCCATATTGATATCAATATAAAAGGCGTATGGAACGTCACGAAGGCGGTGCTGCCGGAGATGATTGCCCGCAAAGATGGCCGCATTGTGATGATGTCTTCAGTCACTGGCGATATGGTGGCCGATCCGGGCGAAACGGCGTACGCCTTAACGAAAGCGGCGATTGTTGGCCTGACTAAATCGCTGGCGGTGGAGTACGCGCAGTCTGGTATTCGCGTTAACGCCATCTGCCCGGGATACGTACGCACGCCAATGGCGGAAAGCATTGCCCGCCAGTCGAACCCGGAAGATCCAGAATCGGTGCTGACTGAAATGGCAAAAGCAATCCCGATGCGTCGCCTCGCCGATCCGCTGGAAGTCGGCGAACTGGCAGCCTTCCTCGCATCGGATGAATCAAGTTATTTAACCGGTACACAGAATGTGATTGATGGCGGCAGCACACTGCCGGAGACGGTCAGCGTCGGCATCTGATTCACCTCTGTTTCCTCCCTGCATTTGTGGGGAGGATTTCGTCTTATTCCCTTTTCAACTTCCAAATCACCAAACGGTATATAAAACCGTTACTCCTTTCACGTCCGTTATAAATATGATGGCTATTAGAAAGTCATTAAATTTATAAGGGTGCGCAATGGCCGTTAACTTACTGAAAAAGAACTCACTCGCGCTGGTCGCTTCTCTGCTGCTGGCGGGCCATGTACAGGCAACGGAACTGCTGAACAGTTCTTATGACGTCTCCCGCGAGCTGTTTGCCGCCCTGAACCCGCCGTTTGAGCAACAATGGGCAAAAGATAACGGCGGCGACAAACTGACTATAAAACAATCTCATGCCGGGTCATCAAAACAGGCGCTGGCGATTTTGCAGGGCTTAAAAGCCGACGTTGTCACTTATAACCAGGTGACCGACGTACAAATCCTGCATGACAAAGGCAAGCTGATCCCGGCCGACTGGCAGTCGCGCCTGCCGAATAATAGCTCGCCGTTCTACTCCACCATGGGCTTCCTGGTGCGTAAGGGCAACCCGAAGAATATTCACGACTGGAACGACCTCGTGCGCTCCGACGTGAAGCTGATTTTCCCGAATCCGAAAACGTCGGGTAACGCGCGTTATACCTATCTGGCGGCATGGGGCGCAGCGGATAAAGCTGACGGTGGCGACAAAGCCAAAACCGAACAGTTTATGACCCAGTTCCTGAAAAACGTTGAAGTGTTCGATACCGGCGGTCGTGGCGCGACCACCACTTTTGCCGAGCGCGGGCTGGGCGATGTACTGATTAGCTTTGAATCGGAAGTGAACAACATTCGCAAACAGTATGAAGCGCAAGGCTTTGAAGTGGTGATTCCGAAAACCAATATTCTGGCGGAATTCCCGGTGGCGTGGGTCGATAAAAACGTGCAGGCCAACGGTACGGAAAAAGCAGCAAAAGCTTACCTGAACTGGCTCTACAGCCCGCAGGCGCAAACCATCATCACCGACTATTACTACCGCGTAAATAACCCGGAAGTTATGGACAAACTGAAAGACAAATTCCCGCAGACCGAACTGTTCCGCGTGGAAGACAAATTTGGCTCCTGGCCGGAAGTGATGAAAACCCACTTCACCAGCGGCGGCGAGTTAGACAAGCTGTTAGCGGCGGGGCGTAATTAATGTTTGCAGTTTCATCAAGACGCGTGCTGCCGGGCTTTACCTTAAGCCTCGGCACCAGTCTGCTGTTTGTGTGCCTGATTTTGCTGCTGCCGCTCTCCGCGCTGGTGATGCAGCTGGCTCAGATGAGCTGGGCGCAGTACTGGGAGGTGATCACCAACCCGCAGGTGGTCGCGGCCTACAAAGTGACGCTGCTGTCAGCGTTTGTCGCGTCGATTTTTAACGGCGTTTTCGGTTTGCTGATGGCGTGGATCTTAACCCGCTATCGCTTTCCGGGCCGCACGCTGCTCGATGCGCTGATGGATTTACCCTTTGCGCTGCCAACGGCAGTGGCCGGTTTAACGCTGGCCTCGCTCTTTTCCGTGAACGGTTTTTACGGTGAATGGCTGGCGAAGTTTGATATCAAAGTTACCTATACCTGGCTGGGGATTGCGGTGGCGATGGCTTTTACCAGTATTCCGTTTGTGGTGCGTACCGTGCAGCCGGTGCTGGAAGAGTTAGGCCCGGAATATGAAGAAGCGGCAGAAACGCTCGGCGCAACGCGCTGGCAGAGTTTCTGCAAAGTGGTGCTGCCGGAGCTTTCTCCGGCGCTGGTGGCGGGCGTGGCGCTGTCGTTTACCCGTAGTCTTGGTGAATTTGGCGCGGTGATTTTCATCGCCGGGAACATTGCCTGGAAGACGGAAGTGACGTCGCTGATGATTTTTGTTCGCTTACAGGAGTTTGATTACCCGGCGGCGAGCGCGATTGCTTCGGTGATCCTCGCGGCATCCCTGCTGCTGCTGTTCTCAATTAACACTCTGCAAAGTCGCTTTGGTCGGCGTGTGGTAGGTCATTAATGGCGGAAGTTACCCAATTGAAGCGTTATGACGCGCGCCCGATTAACTGGGGCAAATGGTTTCTGATTGGCATCGGGATGCTGGTTTCGGCGTTCATCCTGCTGGTGCCGATGATTTACATCTTCGTGCAGGCATTCAGCAAAGGGCTGATGCCAGTTTTACAGAATCTGGCCGATCCGGACATGCTGCACGCCATCTGGCTGACGGTGATGATTGCGCTGATTGCCGTGCCGGTGAACCTGGTGTTCGGCATTCTGCTGGCCTGGCTGGTGACGCGCTTTAACTTCCCCGGACGCCAGTTGCTGCTGACGCTGCTGGACATTCCGTTTGCCGTGTCGCCGGTGGTTGCCGGTCTGGTGTATCTGCTGTTTTACGGCTCTAACGGCCCGCTCGGTGGCTGGCTGGATGAGCATAACCTGCAAATTATGTTCTCCTGGCCGGGAATGGTGCTGGTCACCATCTTCGTGACCTGTCCGTTTGTGGTGCGCGAGCTGGTGCCGGTAATGTTAAGCCAGGGCAGCCAGGAAGACGAAGCAGCGATTTTGCTGGGCGCATCTGGCTGGCAGATGTTCCGTCGCGTCACGCTGCCGAACATCCGCTGGGCGCTGCTTTATGGCGTGGTGCTGACCAACGCCCGCGCGATTGGCGAGTTTGGTGCGGTGTCGGTGGTTTCCGGCTCGATTCGCGGCGAAACACTTTCGCTGCCGTTACAGATTGAATTGCTGGAGCAGGACTACAACACCGTCGGCTCCTTTACCGCTGCCGCGTTGTTGACGCTGATGGCGATTATCACCCTGTTTTTAAAGAGTATGTTGCAGTGGCGTCTGGAGAATCAGGAAAAACGCGCGCAGCAGGAGGAACATCATGAGCATTGAGATTGCCAATATTAAGAAGTCTTTTGGTCGCACCCAGGTGCTGAACGATATCTCACTGGATATTCCTTCTGGTCAGATGGTCGCGTTGCTGGGGCCGTCCGGTTCCGGGAAAACCACGCTGCTGCGAATTATCGCCGGGCTGGAGCATCAAACCAGCGGGCATATTCGCTTCCACGGCACCGACGTCAGCCGCCTGCATGCGCGCGATCGTAAAGTCGGTTTCGTGTTTCAGCATTACGCGCTGTTCCGCCATATGACGGTGTTCGACAATATCGCTTTCGGCCTGACGGTGCTGCCGCGTCGCGAGCGCCCGAATGCCGCAGCTATCAAAGCGAAAGTGACAAACTTGCTGGAGATGGTGCAGCTTGCGCATCTGGCGGATCGTTATCCAGCACAGCTTTCCGGCGGCCAGAAACAGCGTGTGGCACTGGCGCGCGCGCTGGCTGTAGAACCGCAAATTCTGCTGCTTGATGAACCGTTTGGCGCGCTGGATGCGCAGGTGCGTAAAGAGTTGCGTCGCTGGCTGCGTCAGTTACATGAAGAGCTGAAATTCACCAGCGTGTTTGTGACCCATGATCAGGAAGAAGCGACCGAAGTAGCCGATCGTGTGGTGGTGATGAGCCAGGGCAATATCGAGCAGGCTGATGCACCGGACCAGGTATGGCGCGAACCAGCGACCCGTTTTGTACTCGAATTTATGGGCGAAGTGAACCGCCTGCAGGGAACCATTCGCGGCGGGCAGTTCCATGTTGGCGCACATCGCTGGCCGCTGGGCTATACACCTGCGTATCAGGGGCCAGTGGATCTCTTCCTGCGTCCGTGGGAAGTGGATATCAGCCGCCGTACCAGCCTCGATTCGCCGCTGCCGGTACAGGTACTGGAAGCCAGCCCGAAAGGCCACTACACCCAATTAGTCGTGCAGCCGCTGGGGTGGTACAACGAAGCGCTGACGGTTGTGATGCATGGCGACGATGCCCCGCAGCGTGGCGAGCGTTTATTCGTTGGTCTGCAACATGCGCGGCTGTATAACGGCGACGAGCGTATTGAAACCCGCGATGAGGAACTTGCTCTCGCACAAAGCGCCTGATAGGTTGAGTGAATGTTAAACGCCCGGAGGCGCTTCCCGCGATCCGGGCTTTTTAATGGCAAGGTTTGTAACCTGTAGGCCTGATAAGACGCGCAAGCGTCGCATCAGGCAACACCACGTATGGACAGAGATCGTGAGTACATTAGAACAAACAATTGGCAATACGCCTCTGGTGAAGTTGCAGCGAATGGGGCCGAATAACGGCAGTGAAGTCTGGTTGAAACTGGAAGGCAATAACCCGGCAGGTTCGGTAAAAGATCGTGCGGCACTTTCGATGATCGTCGAGGCGGAAAAGCGCGGGGAAATTAAACCGGGTGACGTGCTGATCGAAGCCACCAGTGGTAACACCGGCATTGCGCTGGCAATGATTGCCGCGCTTAAAGGCTATCGCATGAAATTGCTGATGCCCGACAACATGAGCCAGGAACGCCGTGCGGCAATGCGTGCCTACGGTGCGGAACTGATTCTGGTCACCAAAGAGCAGGGCATGGAAGGTGCGCGCGATCTGGCGCTGGAGATGGCCAATCGTGGTGAAGGAAAGCTGCTCGATCAGTTCAATAATCCCGATAACCCTTACGCCCATTACACCACTACCGGACCGGAAATCTGGCAGCAAACCGGCGGGCGCATTACCCATTTTGTCTCCAGCATGGGAACAACCGGCACTATCACCGGCGTGTCACGCTTTATGCGCGAACAATCCAAACCGGTGACGATTGTTGGCCTGCAGCCGGAAGAAGGCAGCAGTATTCCAGGCATTCGCCGCTGGCCTGCGGAATATCTGCCGGGGATTTTCAACGCTTCTCTGGTGGATGAGGTGCTGGATATTCATCAGCGCGATGCGGAAAACACTATGCGCGAACTGGCGGCGCGGGAAGGAATATTCTGTGGCGTCAGCTCCGGCGGCGCGGTTGCCGGAGCACTGCGGGTGGCAAAAGCTAACCCTGGCGCGGTGGTGGTGGCGATCATCTGCGATCGTGGCGATCGCTACCTTTCTACCGGGGTGTTTGGGGAAGAGCATTTTAGCCAGGGGGCGGGGATTTAAGATTATTGCGCAGGCACCGTTTTATCCGTCTGCGCAATTAACGCATGTAAAAAAGGCTGTGCGTTCTCATCGCTCTTACCGGGCATCTTCACGATATACGGCTTCCCGGTAATCGATGACGACGAGGCCACCTTGTCAATAAACTGCTCGGCTGTATCAATGCGATTACGGGTATTGCCCAGCTTCAGTCGCAGATGAGAAACCGCTTCATCGCAGGTATGTTCATCACCGTTACGCACAAATATTAAATCCTTTTTCTGTGCTAATCCCTCCAGCATAGCGTTGATACGGGCTTCTTCATGGGCCGTTAACTTCGCATAAGCGGGGAGTGTCATTAGCAGCGTAACGACCAGACAAATGATTTTCTTCACTGAATTACCTTATCCTTGTTTTGTGATAGCCGATTTGACTGCCAGAATCAGGTAAAGTTTCGGTTGGAATACGATGAGGATCATCGGCAAGGAGAAAAAATTAAATGAGTAGTTTGTTGTTGTTTAACGATAAGAGCAGGGCACTGCAGGCGGATATCGTTGCCGTGCAGTCGCAGGTAGTGTACGGCAGCGTAGGCAACAGCATTGCGGTGCCTGCTATCAAACAGAACGGCCTGAATGTCTTTGCCGTGCCGACGGTATTGCTGAGCAATACGCCGCATTATGACACTTTCTACGGTGGTGCGATTCCGGATGAATGGTTTAGCGGTTATTTGCGTGCGCTTCAGGAGCGTGATGCGCTGCGCCAACTTCGTGCTGTAACCACGGGCTATATGGGAACGGCATCGCAAATCAAAATCCTTGCCGAGTGGCTGACTGCGCTACGCAAAGACCATCCTGACCTATTGATCATGGTCGATCCGGTGATTGGCGATATTGATAGCGGAATTTATGTCAAACCTGACCTTCCCGAGGCGTATCGACAATATTTACTGCCGCTGGCACAGGGAATTACCCCCAATATCTTTGAGCTGGAAATCCTGACCGGTAAAGATTGCCGCGATCTCGACAGTGCCATTGCTGCCGCAAAAAGTCTGCTTTCAGACACATTAAAATGGGTGGTGATTACCAGCGCCTCCGGCAATGAAGAAAATCAGGAGATGCAGGTGGTGGTGGTGAGTGCCGACAGCGTGAATGTCATTTCCCATTCACGGGTAAAAACCGACCTGAAAGGGACTGGCGACCTGTTTTGTGCTCAGCTTATCAGTGGTTTGCTGAAAGGGAAGGCGTTAAACGATGCGGTGCACCGCGCGGGGTTGCGCGTACTGGAAGTGATGCGCTATACCCAGCAGCATGAGAGCGATGAATTGATTTTGCCGCCTCTGGCTGAAGCATAAAAAAATGGCGCCGATGGGCGCCATTTTTCACTGCGGCAAGAATTACTTCTTGATGCGGATAACCGGGGTTTCACCCACGGTTACGCTACCGGACAGTTTGATCAGTTCTTTGATTTCGTCCATGTTGGAGATAACAACCGGAGTCAGGGTAGACTTGGCTTTCTCTTCCAGCAGCGGCAGATCGAATTCAATCACGGTATCGCCAACTTTCACGCGCTGACCTTCTTCAGCAATACGCTTGAAGCCTTCGCCTTTCAGTTCAACGGTGTCGATACCGAAGTGGACGAACAATTCAACGCCGCTATCAGATTCGATAGAGAACGCGTGGTTGGTTTCAAAGATTTTACCAATGGTGCCGTCTACAGGCGCGACCATTTTGTTACCCGTTGGTTTGATAGCAATGCCATCACCAACGATTTTTTCCGCAAAAACGACATCCGGCACGTCTTCGATATTGACGATCTCGCCAGAGAGCGGAGCAATGATCTCAATAGTTCCGGTATCCTTCTTGTCGTCGGAAACCAGAGATTTCAGTTTATCGAACAAACCCATGATCTTCTCCTAAGCAGTAAATTGGGCCGCATCTCGTGGATTAGCAGATTGTTTTTTCTTCAATGAACTTGTTAACCAGCGTCATTAACTCGTCCGTTGTCGGTTGAGCAAGAGCCTGCTCTGCTAACACCTTCGCATCTTCGAAGTTCGTGTTACGGATAATCTTCTTAATGCGCGGGATAGAAATGGCGCTCATAGAGAATTCGTCCAGACCCATCCCCAGCAACAGAAGTGTAGCACGTTCATCGCCAGCAAGCTCACCACACATGCCAGTCCATTTGCCTTCAGCATGAGAAGCATCAATAACTTGCTTGATCAAGTTCAGCACGGACGGTGACATTGGCTGGTAAAGGTGTGAAATCATATCATTACCACGGTCAACTGCCAGAGTGTACTGCGTTAAATCATTGGTGCCGATACTAAAGAAATCAACTTCTTTGGCTAAATGACGTGCAATTGTTGCGGCAGCCGGTGTTTCCACCATTACGCCGATTTCAATTGACTCGTCAAACGCTTTACCTTCGTCGCGCAGTTCCTGTTTGTAGATTTCGATCTCTTTGCGCAGTGCACGCACTTCTTCAACAGAGATGATCATCGGGAACATAATGCGCAATTTACCGAAAGCCGAGGCACGCAGGATAGCGCGGAGCTGATCGCGCAGGATCTCTTTACGATCCATCGCGATACGGATAGCGCGCCAGCCGAGGAACGGGTTCTCTTCTTTCGGGAAGTTCATGTATGGCAGCTCTTTGTCGCCGCCGATGTCCATGGTACGAACGATAACCGCCTGCGAGCCACACGCTTCAGCCACTGCTTTGTAAGCAGCAAACTGTTCTTCTTCAGTGGGCAGCGCGTCGCGGTCCATGAACAGGAACTCAGTACGATACAGACCAACGCCTTCAGCGCCGTTACGCTCTGCACCTTCAACGTCACGAACCGTACCAATGTTAGCGCACACTTCTACCTGGTGACCGTCCAGCGTAATAGCTGGCAGATCTTTCAGTTTAGCAAGCTCTGCTTTTTCAGAAGCCACTTGCTCCTGAACAGCGCGCATTTTATCAATAACTTCGTTGGTTGGATTGACGTAAACCTGATTATTTACGGCATCCAGAATCAGATAGTCGTCATTTTTCACCTGAGAGGTGACGCTACCGGTACCCACGATAGCAGGCAGTTCCAGAGAACGCGCCATGATAGAGGTGTGGGAAGTACGGCCACCCGCGTCGGTGATGAAACCCAGCACCTTCTTCAGGTTCAGCTGTGCGGTTTCGGACGGCGTCAGGTCAGCGGCAACCAGAATGACTTCATCCTGAATGGCGCTCAGGTCGATAATCTTCAGGCCCAGGATGTTGCGCAGCAGGCGCTTACCGATATCACGTACGTCAGCCGCACGTTCTTTCAGGTATTCATCATCCAGCTCTTCCAAGGCAGAAGCCTGACCTTCGATAACTTCATGAGCAGCTGCGTCAGCTGTCATGTGCTTATCTTTAATCAGGGCTATGATTTCCTGCTCCAGCTCCTCATCTTCGAGCAGCATAATATGCCCTTCAAAGATGGCTTCTTTTTCTTCACCGAACGTTTCACCAGCTTTCGTTTTGATCGTTTCCAGCTGGGCTGATGCCTTGGCACGACCGCTCAGAAAACGTTCAACTTCCTGATCAACCTGGTCGGCAGAAATTTTTTTCCGGTCAATGACAATTTCGTCTTCTTTCAGAAGCAGAGCTTTACCGAAAGCGATACCCGGGGATGCTAAAATGCCTGAAATCATAACCCTACCTTACTTGTGACTGATTTTTAAAAGAACCCGGGAAATTACTCGAGTTCCGCCATCAGTTTAACCAGATGTTCAACCGCTTTCTGCTCGTCTTCGCCTTCTGCGGAGATAGTCACAACGGTACCTTGAGTCAGGCCCAGAGTCTGCAGTTTAAACAGGCTTTTCGCGCTGGCGCTTTTGCCGTTGGAAGTCACAGTAATTTCAGAAGTGAAGCCCTTAGCTTCTTTTACAAACTGGGCAGCAGGGCGGGTGTGCAGACCGTTCGGAGCGGTAATGGTAACTTCTTGCTGGAACATTGTATTTCCCCAACTTATAGGTTTAGTGTTGTGGAACTAAAGTCTAGCCTGGCGGTTCGACTTTAGCCTGTATTGTTAGCGCCAGTTTTTAACAGACGCGACGCACGAAGAGCGCAATACAGTCCATTGCTGGCGGGTGTTGACCGCTGACGTTTCGTACGTCATTAAACATTATGCCGCTAAAGGAAGAATTGAACCAAATCATAAAATCGATTCAGCTTTGGCTTTTCCTGTAACGATTAATTTCGCGCATCAAAATAATTAGTCTGGTTAAATACCAGTTCCGACAGGCTGAATCAATGCCAGGAGGGGCGAAAGTTTGAAGCAGGCCACAAAAAAGCACCTGAAAAGGTGCTTTTTTACGCATTTTTAACAAGCTGGCATTACTGTTGCAGTTCTTTCTCAGTGAAGAGATCGGCAAACAATGCGGTGCTTAAATAACGCTCACCCGATGATGGTAGAATAACCACAATATTCTTGTTGGTAAAGCTTTCATCTTCTTGTAGTTTCAACGCCGCGGCAACAGCTGCTCCAGAAGAGATACCAGCAAGAATACCTTCTTCTTCCATCAGACGACGTGCGGTAGAAATGGCTTCTTCATTGGTGATGCCAATGACTTTGTCGACCAGCTTGAGATCGAGGTTAGCCGGGATAAAACCAGCGCCAATACCCTGAATTTTATGCGGGCCAGGTTTAATCTCTTCACCTGCCAGCGCCTGGGCGATAACTGGAGAATCGGTTGGCTCAACGGCGACAGAGATAAGATCGGTCTTGCCTTTGGTGCCTTTAATGTAGCGGCTGACGCCAGTCAGCGTACCGCCAGTCCCAACGCCAGCAATAAATACATCAACCTGACCGTCGGTATCTTCCCAGATCTCCGGACCGGTGGTTTTTTCGTGAATTTCAGGGTTTGCCGGATTGCTGAATTGTTGCAGCAGCAGGTATTTCTCTGGATTGCTGGCGACAATTTCTTCTGCTTTTTGGATTGCGCCTTTCATGCCTTTAGCACCTTCGGTCAGCACCAGGTTTGCACCTAACGCTTTCAGCAGCTTGCGGCGTTCAATACTCATGGTTTCTGGCATGGTCAGGGTAAGTTTGTAACCGCGAGCGGCAGCGACATAGGCCAGTGCAATCCCGGTATTACCGCTGGTTGGTTCAACCAGTTCAACGCCTGGTTTCAGCACGCCGCGCTTTTCGGCATCCCAAATCATGTTGGCACCGATACGGCACTTAACGCTGAAGCTGGGGTTACGAGATTCCACCTTCGCCAGAATGCGTCCGTTACCGATGCGATTCAGGCGAACCAGCGGCGTGTGACCGATAGTCAGCGAGTTATCTTCAAAAATCTTACTCATGGCCTGTCCTTAACTGTATGAAATTGGGATACAACAGGTAGCATACCCGCTCAGAGAATATGCGGAAGTAAGGATTTAGCATATCTATATGCAGAAGGGAAATAATGACATGCAAGATGGAATAAGGGGCGGCATAAGCCACCCCTGTTTCATACAAACGGTTTACAAAATAACCGGTAGATTGTTACCGCCACATGGCGTGTTTATCGCGATAGCAATCGACCCACATCGCCGTCGCGCCACAAACGGCAACGGGCATAATGAACAGATTAAGCAGCGGGATCATCGTAAACAGGCTGGTTAAAGCACCAAACTGCATATTGGTGATTTTGCGTGTGCGCAGGGCGGTGCGCATCTCTTTAAACGGCACTTTGTGGTTATCGAAGGGGTAATCGCAATACTGGATGGCTAACATCCAGGCGCTAAACAGGAACCATAGTACCGGCGCGACGGTTTGCCCAATACCAGGGATGAAGTAAAGAATTAGCAATACAATTGCGCGCGGCAGATACCAGGCAAATTTTTGCCATTCGCGTTTCATGATTCGCGGCACATCTTTCATGATACCGAAAATCCCGGTATCTGGCGGTGTAGCGCCAGTCAATCTTGCTTCCAGTTGTTCAGCCAATAAACCGTTGAACGGAGCGGCAATCCAGTTAGCAATCGTTGAGAAGAAATAGCCAAACACTAACAGCACGGAGATGACTGCCAGAGGCCACAACAGATAGCTCAGCCATTGTAACCAGTCCGGAACATAACTCATGAGCGTCGGGATCCAGACATCGAGCTGCGTAAATAGCCACCAGAATGCGCCCCCCATCAACAAAATATTGACCAGCAGCGGTAAAATAACGAAACGCCGAATCCCAGGTTGCGAGACGAGCTTCCAGCCTTGCGCAAAATAGTAAAAACCGCTGCGTGGGGCAGATGTGAATGATGAAACCATAATCAGGATGAGCTCCTTTTGACCAATCCCAGGAAAATTCTGCGTATTTTACCGGGTAATTGCGCAATGGACAGTTAGGATATGTTCGAAAAAACAGCAAAAAGCACGATTTCATCTATCTTTGTGCTGTGAAAGTTAATAGTGCACTTGCACTTGAGGTAATCGGCAAATACTCTTAGTGAGTAAATGTTTGCCGTGGTGGCAAGGTGTTAGAACAACAGAGAATATAATGATGCAGGATTTGCGTCTGATATTAATCATTGTTGGCGCGATCGCCATAATCGCTTTACTGGTACATGGTTTCTGGACCAGCCGTAAAGAACGATCTTCTATGTTCCGCGATCGGCCATTAAAACGAATGAAGTCAAAACGTGACGACGATTCTTATGACGAGGATGTCGAAGATGATGAGGGCGTTGGTGAGGTTCGAGTTCACCGCGTGAATCATGCCCCGGCTAACGCCCAGGAGCATGAGGCTGCTCGTCCGTCGCCGCAACACCAGTACCAACCGCCTTATGCGTCTGCGCAGCCGCGTCAACCGGTCCAGCAGCCGCCTGAAGCTCAGGTACCGCCGCAACATGCTCCGCGTCCAGCGCAGCCGGTGCAGCAACCCGTGCAGCAGCCTGCCTATCAGCCGCAGCCTGAACAGCCGTTGCAGCAGCCAGTTTCGCCACAGGTCGCATCAGCGCCGCAGCCAGTGCATTCAGCACCGCAACCGGCACAACAGGCTTTCCAGCCTGCAGAGCCTGTAGCGGCACCACAGCCTGAGCCTGTAGCGGAACCGGCTCCAGTTATGGATAAACCGAAGCGCAAAGAAGCGGTGATTATCATGAACGTCGCGGCGCATCACGGTAGCGAGCTAAACGGTGAACTGCTTCTTAACAGCATTCAACAAGCGGGCTTCATTTTTGGCGATATGAATATTTACCATCGTCATCTTAGCCCGGATGGCAGCGGCCCGGCGTTATTTAGCCTGGCGAATATGGTGAAACCGGGAACCTTTGATCCTGAAATGAAGGATTTCACTACTCCGGGTGTCACTATCTTTATGCAGGTACCGTCTTACGGTGACGAGCTGCAGAACTTCAAGCTGATGCTGCAATCTGCGCAGCATATTGCCGATGAAGTGGGCGGTGTAGTGCTTGACGATCAGCGCCGTATGATGACTCCGCAGAAATTGCGCGAGTACCAGGACATCATCCGCGAAGTCAAAGACGCCAACGCCTGATACACTTAAGGCAAATTAACTCCTCTTCGAACCCCCGCTTGTCGGGGGTTTTTAGCATTGATGGTGCGATATGGAATCAATCGAACAACAACTGACAGAACTGCGAACGACGCTTCGCCATCATGAATATCTTTATCATGTGATGGATGCGCCGGAAATTCCCGACGCGGAATACGACAGGCTGATGCGTGAACTGCGCGAGCTGGAAACCAAACATCCAGAACTGATTACACCTGATTCGCCTACCCAACGTGTAGGTGCTGCGCCGCTGGCGGCTTTCAGCCAGATCCGCCATGAAGTGCCAATGCTGTCGCTGGATAACGTTTTTGATGAAGAAAGCTTTCTTGCCTTCAACAAACGAGTGCAGGACCGTCTGAAAAGCAACGAGAAAGTCACCTGGTGCTGTGAGCTGAAGCTGGATGGTCTTGCCGTCAGTATTCTGTATGAAAATGGTGTTTTAGTCAGTGCCGCGACCCGTGGCGATGGCACCACCGGGGAAGATATCACGTCTAATGTGCGTACTATTCGCGCCATTCCGTTGAAGCTACACGGAGAGAATATCCCGGCGCGTCTGGAAGTGCGTGGTGAAGTGTTCCTGCCGCAGGCGGGGTTCGAAAAGATTAACGAAGATGCGCGACGCACGGGCGGGAAAGTGTTTGCTAACCCACGTAATGCGGCAGCTGGTTCACTGCGTCAGCTTGATCCGCGTATTACAGCGAAGCGACCGCTCACTTTTTTCTGCTACGGCGTTGGTGTTCTGGAAGGTGGCGAGCTGCCGGATACTCATCTTGGCCGCTTACTGCAATTTAAAAAGTGGGGGTTGCCGGTCAGCGATCGGGTAACGCTTTGTGAATCGGCGGAAGAAGTGCTGGCGTTCTATCACAAAGTGGAAGAAGACCGCCCGACGCTGGGCTTTGATATCGACGGCGTGGTGATTAAAGTCAACTCACTGGCACAGCAGGAGCAGCTTGGCTTTGTCGCGCGTGCCCCGCGCTGGGCGGTAGCGTTTAAATTCCCGGCGCAGGAACAGATGACCTTTGTGCGTGACGTCGAGTTTCAGGTTGGGCGTACTGGCGCGATTACGCCTGTTGCGCGTCTGGAACCTGTCCATGTTGCTGGCGTGCTGGTGAGTAACGCAACCTTACACAATGCGGATGAAATCGAACGTCTTGGTTTACGCATTGGCGATAAAGTGGTGATTCGCCGCGCTGGCGACGTGATCCCGCAGGTGGTTAACGTCGTGCTTTCTGAACGCCCGGAAGATACCCGTGAGGTTGTATTCCCGACGCATTGTCCGGTATGTGGTTCTGACGTTGAGCGTGTGGAAGGTGAAGCGGTTGCCCGCTGTACCGGTGGCCTGATTTGCGGTGCGCAGCGTAAAGAGTCGCTGAAACACTTTGTTTCCCGCCGTGCGATGGATGTTGACGGAATGGGCGACAAAATCATCGATCAGCTGGTTGAAAAAGAATATGTCCACACTCCGGCGGATCTGTTCAAACTCACCGCAGGCAAACTGACCGGACTGGAGCGTATGGGGCCAAAATCGGCACAAAACGTGGTTAACGCGCTGGAAAAAGCGAAAGAAACCACCTTTGCTCGCTTCCTCTATGCACTTGGCATCCGTGAAGTCGGCGAGGCCACCGCAGCAGGTCTGGCGGCATATTTCGGCACGCTGGAAGCGCTGGAAGCCGCTTCGATTGAAGAGCTGCAAAAGGTACCTGATGTTGGTATTGTCGTTGCCTCCCACGTTCACAACTTCTTTGCCGAAGAAAGCAACCGCAATGTCATCAGCGCGCTGTTGGCGGAAGGTGTTCACTGGCCTGAGCCGATCGTTATCAATGCGGAAGAGATTGACAGTCCGTTTGCTGGTAAAACCGTGGTGCTTACGGGCAGCTTAAGCCAGATGTCGCGTGATGACGCTAAAGCTCGACTGGTCGAACTGGGGGCGAAAGTCGCGGGCAGCGTGTCGAAGAAAACCGATCTGGTGATAGCGGGTGAAGCTGCAGGATCTAAACTGGCGAAGGCGCAGGAACTGGGTATTGAAGTCATCGACGAAACGGAAATGCTGCGTTTGCTGGGTAGCTGAGATGGAAAAAGAGCAGCTGATTGAAATAGCCAATACGATAATGCCGTTTGGCAAGTACAAAGGGCGTCGCTTAATCGACCTGCCGGAGGAGTATCTGCTGTGGTTTGCCCGCAAAGATGAGTTCCCGGCAGGGAAGCTCGGTGAGCTAATGCAAATCACGCTGCTGATTAAAACCGAGGGGCTGACGCAACTGGTCCAGCCCCTGAAGCGTCCGCTTTAAGCTTTATCGGCGCTGCTTTCCTGCTGCGCCTGTAACTGTTCGGTCTGGCGTTTGTATCGACGCGCCAGCACCGCACAGACCATCAATTGGATCTGATGAAAAATCATCAGGGGCAGCACCATCATACCGATCACCGATGTGGGGAACAGAATGTTTGCCATCGGGATGCCATTTGCCAGACTCTTTTTCGAACCACAAAAGACGATAGTAATTTCATCTGCCTTATTGAAGCCCAGTCGGCGTGCCATAAAGACGTTAACTACAATCACGATAGCCAGAAGAACGCAACTGACCACCACGATAAACAGCAATGATCCCCAGCCAACTTTGTGCCAGATACCGTTAACGACGGCTTCGCTGAATGCCGTATAAACCACCAACAGAATGGACGTCTGGTCAGTTTTCGCAATCCATTTTTTATTGCGCGACACCCAGTCACCAATCCACGGCCGGGAAAGATGCCCCAACACAAACGGCAGCAGCAGTTGCAGCATAATTTTACCGACCTGCTCAAGGCTGCCCCCTGCACCGTGAACATTCATCACCAGACCAACCAGCAATGGTGAAAGGAAAATCCCCAGCAGGCTGGATGCTGACGCAGAACAAACCGCCGCCGCGACGTTACCGCCCGCCATTGACGTGAAGGCGATTGCAGACTGCACGGTAGCAGGAAGAATGCACAAGTAGAGAAAACCGGAATAGAGCATCGGGTCGACATTTACCGGTTTCCACCAGGCAAACAGCACGCCCAAAATTGGGAACAGCACGAAGGTGCTGCACATTACCCACAAATGCAGTCGCCAATGACCACCGCCAGCAATAATCGCCTCACGCGACAACTTCGCGCCGTGCATAAAGAACAGCAGGGCAATAGCTGCAGTGGTCAGATTTTCAAAGAAGGGGACGAAATCGCCTCTGGCCGGAAAGAAAGAGGCCAGCAACACCACCGTGATCAGGGTTAAGGTGAAAGGATCGAGGATACGAAAAAGTTTCATAAAGACTCCAGATGATCGATGGTTCTATTGTGCTTCTTCCAGTTTGAGAAATAAAATTGATTTATTGCATCCATTCATGAAGAAAACAGATGAATTATTCTTTAAAGCAATTAAAGGTTTTCGTCACAGTAGCGCAGGAGAAAAGTTTTAGTCGTGCAGGAGAGCGTATCGGCCTGAGCCAGTCGGCAGTGAGTCACAGTGTGAAGGAGCTGGAAAATCATACTGGTGTTCGCCTGCTGGACAGAACCACGCGTGAAGTGGTGCTTACAGATGCAGGGCAGCAGTTGGCTTTGCGTCTTGAGCGACTGCTGGATGAACTTAACAGCACGTTGCGCGATACCGGGCGTATGGGGCAACAACTGAGCGGAAAAGTTCGGGTCGCTGCCAGCCAGACCATTTCCGCGCATCTTATTCCGCAATGCATTGCTGAAAGCCATCGCCGCTATCCAGATATTCAGTTTGTCCTGCACGATCGTCCGCAGCAGTGGGTGATGGAAAGTATTCGCCAGGGAGATGTCGATTTTGGCATCGTCATCGATCCAGGCTCAGTGAGCGATCTGCAATGTGAAGCGATTCTTTCCGAGCCTTTCTTCTTGCTTTGCCATCGCGATAGCGCTTTGGCCGCGGAAGATTATGTCCCCTGGCAGGCATTACAGGGAGCGAAATTGGTGTTGCAGGATTACGCGTCAGGCAGCCGACCGCTGATTGACGCAGCTCTGGCGCGCAATGGTATTCAGGCGAATATTGTGCAGGAGATTGGACATCCGGCGACGCTGTTCCCGATGGTAGCCGCAGGCATCGGCATCAGTATTCTTCCCGCACTGGCGCTACCATTGCCTGAAGGTAGCCCGCTGGTGGTAAAGCGCATTACGCCGGTGGTGGAACGCCAGTTGATGCTGGTGCGCAGGAAGAACCGTTCACTTTTCACCGCCGCACAAGCGTTATGGGACGTGGTACGAGGCCAGGGCCGTGCGCTAATGGCTGGGCGGGAAGGGGATCCGCTGTATCAGATATAGAGCTATTCATACTGCCGGGAGCCCCGGCAGTAATCAATCAGAAATTAAATTTGATGGAGTAGATTATTGCATCCTGGTAAAAATCTTCGCCCAGTTTGTCATCCGCATAACGATACTGAATCCCTGTGGTGATGTGTGAAGTTGCATTCCACCAAAGTGCGACGGCACCGTTCAGACCTTCTTTGCCGCCATTACCTGCCGCGTAGGTGGCATCACGATCAAACTCGTACTCGTTCCAGTTGGTGAGGGTGAATTTCTCACTGCCCAGCATAAAGCTGTAACCTGCAACCCAACCGGCGACATAACCGTTATCGCCGGTATAATAGGTTTGGTCTGTATAGCGTTTTGCAAAGAACGGTTTGAACCACCAACCGCTGCCGGTGAAATTGTAGCCGATCCCGTAAAGGAACATATCGTCATGGAAATTCACACGATTCGCAGAACCGTAGGTGCCATACGCATGCAAGTAGAGATTAAATCCGGTGTCACCCAGGTAAATACGGTTGGTATTTTTAAATGTGTAACGCTGCTCGCTACCCGGTTTATCATGACGATTATTATAAAAGTTTTCCCAGTCGAAGAACCCGTACATTTCTCCCCAACTAAAGTTAGCGCCGCCTTCCAGTTCCAGATATCCAAAATCATCTTTGTGTGATTTGGTCGACGATTTCTCAGTGGTTCTGCTAGTCCAGTCAAGATAATGAATACCTATATCAGCAAAACCGCCTTTAAATTCTGCATGGGATACTGCTGGTATCGCCAATACAGAAGAGAGTGTCAGAGTAAAAAGATGTTTTTTCATAGCATAATTCCCTATGCTGATCGTTATTAGTTGATTGCTTAATAAAAAGGTTGATTAAAAGCGGCATATTGTTAATGCAATGGAAAGGAGAGTACCAATACAGTTTTTTCAGTCTATTAATAGTGAAAAAATATAAATATATCGATATCGAATAACTATCGGATACATGAAAAAAGTGTATTGGTATGAGTTAGGGCAATCTCGTTATAAAAAGGCGTTAGATTCCACCCTACAAAAAAAGGATATATATGTATCAGGCTCAGTTTTCTCATAACCCACTGTATTGCGTAGATATTATCAAGACTTATAAACCTGATTTCACGCCACGAGTGGCCTTTATTTTAGGTTCCGGGCTGGGCGCGCTGGCCGATCAGATTGAGAACGCGGTCGCAATTTCCTACGAAAAGCTGCCTGGGTTCCCGGTAAGTACCGTACATGGCCATGCGGGTGAGCTGGTGCTGGGTTATCTCCAGGGGGTGCCAGTGGTGTGCATGAAAGGTCGCGGACATTTCTACGAAGGTCGTGGGATGACCATCATGACGGATGCAATCCGTACCTTTAAGTTGCTGGGCTGCGAGTTGCTGTTCAGCACCAATGCGGCTGGCTCACTGCGTCCTGAAGTGGGGGGCCGGCAGTCTGGTCGCATTGAAAGATCATATCAACACCATGCCGGGAACGCCGATGGTGGGTCTTAATGATGAACGTTTTGGTGAGCGCTTCTTCTCGCTGGCGAATGCCTACGATGCGGAATACCGCGCACTGTTACAAAAAGTGGCGAAAGAAGAGGGGTTCCCCCTGACGGAGGGCGTGTTCGTCTCGTATCCGGGTCCGAATTTCGAGACTGCGGCGGAAATTCGCATGATGCAAATTATTGGTGGGGATGTTGTTGGTATGTCTGTGGTGCCTGAGGTTATTTCTGCTCGCCATTGCGAACTTAAAGTCGTTGCGGTCTCTGCGATTACCAATATGGCGGAAGGTTTAAGCGATGTGAAATTGTCACATGCGCAAACGCTGGCGGCTGCGGAGCTCTCTAAGCAGAACTTCATCAACCTTATTTGTGGCTTTCTGCGCAAAATTGCCTGAGAAAAACAATAAGAAACGGCCTCGCGGGTGAGGCCATATGATGCGACAAGGAAACGATTATGAGCATCGCTTTGCGCTTAAAGGTAATGTCCTTTTTGCAATATTTTATCTGGGGGAGCTGGCTGGTTACCCTCGGTTCTTACATGATTAATACCCTTCATTTCACCGGCGCTAATGTTGGCATGGTTTACAGTTCCAAAGGGATCGCCGCGATTATTATGCCTGGTATAATGGGGATCATCGCAGACAAATGGCTGCGTGCAGAACGTGCATACATGCTGTGTCACCTGGTGTGTGCGGGCGTACTTTTTTATGCGGCATCCGTAACTGATCCGGATATGATGTTTTGGGTGATGTTAGTCAATGCGATGGCGTTTATGCCGACTATTGCGTTATCGAACAGCGTCTCTTATTCCTGTCTTGCCCAGGCAGGGCTTGACCCGGTGACCGCTTTCCCGCCCATTCGCGTTTTTGGTACGGTGGGGTTCATTGTCGCCATGTGGGCAGTAAGCCTGCTGCATCTGGAATTGAGTAGTCTGCAGCTGTATATCGCGTCCGGTGCGTCATTGCTGCTGTCGGCTTATGCGCTGACTTTGCCGAAGATTCCGGTTGCGGAGAAAAAAGCGACTACATCGCTTGCCAGCAAGCTGGGTCTGGATGCCTTCGTGCTGTTTAAAAATCCACGCATGGCTATCTTTTTCCTCTTCGCCATGATGCTGGGCGCGGTGCTGCAAATTACCAACGTTTTTGGCAACCCGTTCCTGCATGATTTCGCCCGTAATCCTGAGTTTGCTGATAGCTTCGTGGTGAAATATCCGTCCATTTTACTGTCAGTTTCACAGATGGCTGAAGTCGGTTTCATTCTGACGATACCGTTCTTTTTGAAGCGTTTCGGTATTAAAACCGTCATGCTGATGAGTATGGTGGCGTGGACGCTGCGCTTTGGCTTCTTTGCCTATGGCGACCCATCACCAACCGGGTTTATTTTGCTGCTGCTTTCGATGATTGTTTACGGTTGTGCATTCGATTTCTTCAATATTTCTGGTTCGGTCTTTGTCGAACAGGAAGTTGATTCCAGCATTCGTGCCAGCGCCCAGGGCCTTTTTATGACGATGGTAAATGGCGTCGGCGCATGGGTTGGCTCGATTCTGAGCGGTATGGCAGTGGATTACTTCTCGGTGGATGGCGTAAAAGATTGGCATACCATTTGGCTGATGTTTGCAGGGTATGCTCTTTTCCTCGCAGTGATATTTTTCTTTGGGTTTAAATATAACCATGACCCTGAAAAGATAACGCATCGTTCAGTTACACATTAAAAGGATTCGCAGCTCTGTTCCTTGGGGCTGCTTTTATGATAAAGGTTAATTAGTGAAAGATATTTTATTTTCTTCTGGCGTTGGTTTTGGCATTGGTGCTTTGTTTACAATCGTGCGATTACCTATTCCTGTTCCAAATGTATTGCCGGGTATATTATCCATCGTGTTTATGTATGTCGGATATCTGGTGGTGAAATACTTTATGCCATGATAATTTAATACGATATATTTTTTTATATGGAGCACTTAATTATGGAACGCGTATATAGAACAGATCTTAAGTTGCTCCGTTATTTTCTTGCCGTAGCGGAAGAGTTGCATTTTGGTCGCGCAGCAGCGCGTTTAAATATGTCTCAGCCTCCGCTCAGTATTCATATTAAAGAGCTGGAAAATCAACTCGGCACGCAGCTTTTTATTCGCCATTCGCGCAGCGTCGTACTGACACACGCGGGCAAAATCTTGATGGAAGAATCGCGTCGATTGCTGGTGAATGCAAATAATGTATTGGCTCGGGTTGAACAAATAGGTCGGGGAGAAGCAGGGCGGATTGAACTCGGGGTTGTGGGAACGGCAATGTGGGGACGGATGCGCCCGGTTATGCGGCGATTCCTTAGAGAAAATCCTAACGTTGAAGTTCTGTTTCGCGAAAAGATGCCCGCGATGCAAATGGCCTTGCTGGAACGCCGCGAACTTGATGCCGGGATCTGGCGAATGGCGACAGAACCACCGACTGGTTTTACCAGCTTACGGTTGCATGAATCGGCGTTTGTGGTGGCGATGCCTGAAGAGCATCATCTCTCATCATTTTCCACCGTCCCGCTGGAAGCGCTACGTGACGAGTATTTCGTTACAATGCCGCCCGTGTACACTGACTGGGATTTTTTGCAGCGAGTTTGCCAGCAGGTGGGATTTTCACCGGTTGTTATTTGCGAAGTTAATGAACCGCAAACGGTACTCGCCATGGTCAGTATGGGTATTGGTATCACATTGATAGCGGACAGTTACGCGCAGATGAACTGGCCAGGTGTCATATTCCGTCCGCTCAAAGAACGCATCCCGGCAGACTTATATATTGTTTATGAAACGCAGCAGGTGACGCCCGCGCTGGTTAAACTGCTGGCGGCGTTGGCGCAGTAGATGAGAGGCACGGGAACTGCCGGACATAGTTGGTCTGATAAGCGAAGCGCATCAGGCAATTTCGCAAATTGCAGATAGCAAAAAATCGCCTTTAGGGCGCTTTTTTACATTGGTGGGTCGTGCAGGATTCGAACCTGCGACCAATTGATTAAAAGTCAACTGCTCTACCAACTGAGCTAACGACCCGAAGTGGTGGGTGATGACGGGATCGAACCGCCGACCCCCTCCTTGTAAGGGAGGTGCTCTCCCAGCTGAGCTAATCACCCCCCGCTGTGTGGAGTCGCATTATAGGGAGAGTTCAAAATGAGTCAACGCATTTTCTAAAGAAATTGTTCGTTCGTCGTAAATTTAAGCAAGATGATCGCAAAACAGACCGTGTTGCGCAATTTGTCAACGAAAACAATAATGCGTAAGGTTGCAACCCGAACTACATTGAGGAATCAGGCGGGAGTGATAGAATATCGCCCACTCAATTTTTCCAGGATTTGCCGGTTGTCGGCATCTTTCTAAACGTAAGGCCATTTCATGAAAATCAAAACTCGCTTCGCGCCAAGCCCAACAGGCTATCTGCACGTTGGCGGCGCGCGTACTGCTCTTTACTCCTGGCTTTTTGCACGTAACCACGGCGGTGAGTTCGTGCTGCGTATTGAAGACACCGATCTTGAGCGTTCCACGCCGGAAGCTATCGAAGCCATTATGGATGGCATGAACTGGCTGAGCCTGGAGTGGGATGAAGGTCCGTACTACCAGACCAAACGTTTTGATCGCTACAACGCGGTGATCGATCAGATGCTGGAAGAGGGCACAGCTTATAAATGCTATTGCTCTAAAGAGCGCCTGGAAGCGCTGCGCGAAGAGCAAATGGCGAAAGGTGAGAAGCCGCGTTATGACGGTCGCTGCCGCCACAGCCATGAGCATCATGCTGATGATGAACCGTGCGTTGTACGTTTTGCTAACCCGCAGGAAGGTTCTGTTGTTTTTGACGATCAGATCCGTGGCCCGATTGAGTTCAGCAACCAGGAGCTGGATGATCTGATCATTCGCCGTACCGATGGTTCCCCAACCTATAACTTCTGTGTGGTTGTTGATGACTGGGATATGGAAATCACCCATGTTATCCGTGGCGAAGACCATATCAACAACACGCCGCGCCAGATCAACATTCTTAAAGCCCTGAAAGCGCCGGTACCGGTTTACGCGCACGTTTCTATGATCAACGGCGATGACGGTAAAAAACTGTCCAAACGTCACGGGGCGGTCAGCGTAATGCAGTATCGTGATGATGGTTATCTGCCAGAAGCACTGCTGAACTATCTGGTGCGTCTGGGCTGGTCCCACGGCGATCAGGAAATCTTCACTCGTGAAGAGATGATCAAATACTTCACTCTGAATGCCGTCAGCAAATCTGCCAGTGCGTTCAACACCGACAAGCTGCTGTGGCTGAACCATCACTACATTAACGCGCTGCCGCCGGAGTATGTTGCTACTCACTTACAGTGGCACATTGAGCAGGAAAATATCGATACCCGTAACGGCCCGCAGCTGGCTGATCTGGTGAAACTGCTGGGCGAACGCTGCAAGACGCTGAAAGAGATGGCACAGAGCTGCCGTTATTTCTACGAAGATTTTGCTGAGTTCGATGCCGACGCCGCGAAAAAACATCTGCGTCCGGTAGCGCGTCAGCCGCTGGAAGTGGTTCGTGACAAACTGACTGCGATTACTGACTGGACCGCTGAAAACGTTCATCACGCTATTCAGGCGACGGCGGATGAGCTGGAAGTGGGTATGGGTAAAGTTGGTATGCCGCTGCGTGTCGCCGTAACCGGTGCGGGGCAGTCTCCAGCGCTGGATGTTACCGTTCACGCAATCGGTAAGACCCGCAGTATCGAGCGTATCAACAAAGCGCTGGCTTTTATTGCTGAACGCGAAAATCAGCAGTAATTAGCGCATAAAAGATAAACGGCAGGAGAGATACCCCTGCCGTTTTTTATTTATCCGGTGCGCCGTAAAACCCCGTCCTTCAGGGCGGGGATATAAGGCGCGGT
>ERZ827524.377-NODE-377-length-59969-cov-8.665704_pt1 | contig 59969 bp, 54 predicted proteins | sample MGYA00519702_ERZ827524 | MGnify/ENA primary metagenome ERZ827524 (study PRJEB31778, sample SAMEA3449341) | human gut metagenome | biome: human gut; feature: human-associated habitat; material: faeces | place: United Kingdom | collected 2010/2012 ...
TTCCGAGCGTTTACGGCGCCTGTTTGGCGCATCGCCCTTTGGAAACCTTCGGGCACATACCCTTCGTTTTTTCTTAAAATATCAGGTTGTTTCCCTCCGTTCACATTGCCGCCACAGCTTTCGGTTAGAATCGTGATGATATTTTCTCCGAGGTGATCGCCATGAGCAAAACGATACGTATTCTGATTTGCGACGATGATCCCATCGTTCATCAGTCGCTCTCCCTCTATCTGGATAACGAGGATTTTCTGCACGACTCCGCCTATGACGGCAGGCAGGCGCTGGACATGATTAAGAAGGAACATTACGATCTGATGCTGCTGGATCAGATGATGCCCGGCATGACCGGCATGGAGGTCTGTCAGGCCGTCCGCAAGGACAGCCAGCTCCCCATCATCATGCTGACCGCCCGCGGCGAGGAGATCGACCGCATTTTGGGGCTCGAAATGGGCGCGGACGATTACATCGTCAAGCCGTTCAGCCCGCGCGAGGTCGTCTCCCGCATCAAGGCCGTTCTGCGCCGCACCTGCGCCGCGCCGGATACCGCGCAGGATGAAAAGCTGACCACGCTGACCTACGGCTCGCTGGAAATCCAGCCCGAGCGTTACAGCGTCAAGCTCGCCGGGCAGAGCGTCGCCTGCACCCCGCGCGAGGTGGAGCTGCTGTATCTGCTGGCCAGCCACCCCGGCCGCGTGTTCGACCGCGAGCAGATCCTCTCCCGCATCTGGGGGTATGATTTCTTCGGCGACACGCGCACGGTCGATACCCACATCAAGCGCCTGCGCCAAAAGCTCACCTGCGAGGAGATGGGGCAGAAATGGGATATCATCACCGTCTACGGCGTGGGCTATAAGTTCGAGGCCGAAACATGACGGCGGGCAGGCCGAAACGGCACAGCGCCTCCTTTCGGCGCGTGCTGGTGCTGGTCTATGGCACGGTGATCCTCTTTGCGCTGCTGATTACCGGCATTTACACGGTCGTTTCGCCGCAGATTTTCGCCAGCAATAAGATCAGCGACCTGATCCCCAAGGGGCAGATCATCGCCGGGTATATCGAGAGCACGCTGCGCGGCGAGCTTTCCTCCACCTACCTCGTGCCGCTCATCGGCCGCAGCACCTCCCAGTGGGAGGCGACGGTCTGGGTGGTGGACGCGAGCGGCGACACGCTCATCCGCACCCAGCAGATCGAGGGGCGGCGCGTCGGCCGCCTGCCCGCCAAGCTCAGCGAATCCATGCTGCCGCAGGTGCTCTCCGGCGAGGTCGCCACACACGTGGGCAGCATGGAGGATTTAACCGTCTCCGACGGCGCGAGCCATCGCAAATCCGCCCGGTCATCCGGCGTGATGAACGGCCTGAGCGAAGGCAGCGCCAAAGCGCCCGAGACCGATTCCACCGAAGAGGTGATGAACGGCAACCTCGTCGTCGTCGCCGTTCCGATCACATTCATGGACGAGGTCATCGGCGCGGTGTTCATGGCGCAATCCATGACCGAGATCATGGGCGGCATGCAGGCGCTCACCAACACGCTGGCGCTCTCGCTGCTGCTGGTCGGGCTGCTGATGCTCCCGGTCGTCCTGTTTTTCGCCTCCCGCATGGTGCGGCCGATCACGCGCATGCGCACCGTCGCCCTGACGATGGCCGGCGGCGACCTGACCGCCCGCGCGGAGGACGGCTCCAACGACGAATACGGCGAATTGGGGCGCGCGCTCAACTACCTTTCCAGCGAGCTGGGCAGCACCATCTCCTCGCTGCAAATGGAGCGCAACCGGCTGCAAAGCCTGATTAACGGCCTTTCCGAAGGCATCATCGCCGTGGACGCGAAGGGCGCGACCACGCTGATTAACCCCGCCGTCTACGGCCTGCTGAACCTTCAATCCACCGACGACAATGTGCGCGCCGCCGCGCCGGATGTGTTCGCCATGTTCGATCAGGCGCTCTCCTCCGCGCAGGCCGTCAAAAAGACGGTTTGGCAGGGCGACGTCGCGCTGCATATCTCCGTTTCGCCGCTGCTGCTGCAAAGCGGCGAGGTGACCGGCTGCGTCGGCATCGTTTCCGACGTGACCAGCGCCGAGCGGCTGGAGCAGACCCGCCGCGATTACGTCGCCAACGTCTCCCACGAGTTGCGCACGCCGCTGACCGCCATGCGCGCGCTGATCGAGCCGCTGCGCGACGGTCTGGTGAAGACCGAGGAACAGCGGCAGCAGATTTATGACGTCGTGCTGCGCGAAACCATGCGCCTGTCGCGGCTGGTCAACGACATGCTGGAGCTCTCCCGCCTGCAAAGCGGCACGGCCTCGCTCTCCCGAAGCGTCTTTGCCCCGCTCCCGCTGTTCAACCTCATCCACGAGACCTATTCCGCCTACGCCGAGGACTATCAGCAGACCTTCGTCTACGACGTGCCGGAAGACCTGCCGAGCGTTTGGGGCAATCCGGATCGCACCCAGCAGGTGCTCATCGTGCTGCTGGATAACGCCTTCAAGTATACGCCGGAGGGCGGCGTCGTCACGCTGAGCGCCTGCGCGGAGGGCGACGTTGTCCGCGTCCGCGTCCGCGACACCGGCGTGGGCATCCCCGCGGCGGATCTGCCCCACGTGTTCGACCGCTTCTATAAGGTCGATAAATCCCACCACAGCAAGGGCACCGGCCTCGGCCTCGCCATCGCTTACGAAATTATGAAGCACCTCGGCGAGGAGATGAGCGTCACCAGCGAGCCCGGGCGGGGAAGCTGCTTCACCTTCACGCTGCATATCGCGCAGGGCTCGGCCGAAAAGACGGCCGAGCTGCCGAAAGCCCCGGCGTAAGACGGCACATTTTTCCTGTTCCCATATACGTTTTTTGAAAGGTCGGCTTCGCACGGAGCCGGCCTTTTCATCTTTTTTCAAAAAATTGATTTTCCCTGTTGACATCGGGAAGACTTTGTGTATAATGATAGTGAACATTGTTCATGTTGAGGTGCCCCAATGAATACAATCGTGACCTCTAAAGAGGAGATTCTGAAAACCAGCCGCGAGATGATCCGGCAGCAGGGCTGGTCGGCGATCAGCATCCGCTCGGTCGCGGCGGCCTGCGGGGTGTCGGTCGGTTCGATTTACAACTACTTTGATTCCAAATCGGATTTGGTCGGCGCTACGGTGGAAAGCGTCTGGTGCGAAATCTTTCACCGCCCGGATAACGACGCCGTGTTCCGCGACGTTCAGGTTTGCGTGACGTGGATTTACGAGCGCATGGCCTACGGCGGCGAGCAATACCCCGGCTTCTTCACCCTCCATTCCCTCGGCTTCATGGGAAAAGAGAAGCCCGACGGAAAGCGGCGCATGCAGAAAACCTGGCATCACATTCTTTCCGGGCTGTGCGACGTGCTCAGGCAGGATGAAAAAATCCGGCCCGACGCTTTCACGGATCAGTTCACCCCGGAAAAATTCGCCGACGTGCTGTTTTCCCTGACGCTCTCCGCTCTGCTTCGGCAGGACTATGATCCCTCAGCGGTGCTGGAGATCGTCCGCAGAACGCTTTATTGAATCCTCAAGCCCTCTGCGGGCATTTTCTTAGCCGCAAACTGAACAATGTTCACAAAGGAGATTTCCATGTAAAGGTCAAACGCCATACGCTGCTGTTCGGCATGAACTTCGGCAAGGCGGTATCCGCCGCCCGCCGGAGATAATCATTCATACAAAAACAGTAAATGAGCAAATCCGAAATTTTGCGCAAATTCTTATAACGGGCGCGCAATGCGCGCCCATACGGGCACGGCGCAACTTATTGCTTAGTCGGAAAATAACCTGACAATGAGCTCCCTCTTCGAGGGAGCTGGCACGGCGTAGCCGTGACTGAGGGAGTCAGGCAGGCGCGCATTGCGCGCCCGCGTTTTGTGCAGAATTTGCTTTTTGCTCAATTATTGCAAAAACAAAAAATCAGAAAAGAGGAAATTATCATGCAGGCTGTTATCGAAACCATCTTTGACGCCGTCTATCTGGTGTCCGTCATCACCATCGGTATTCTGATGATCCGCGGAAGCAAGGGCAACAAGCAGTTCCGCCTGTTCGGTCTGATGGCCGTCGTGCTGGGCGCCGGCGACTCCTTCCACCTGATCCCCCGCGCGCTGGCGCTGTGCACCACCGGCCTTGAAAACTACACCGTGCCGCTCGGCCTCGGCAAGTGGATCACCTCCGTCACCATGACCGTCTTCTATGTGCTGCTCTACTACGTCTGGCGGCAGCGCTACCAGATCAAGGGCAAAAGCGGCCTGACCGCCTCCATCTACCTGCTCTCCGCCGTTCGCGTCGTGCTCTGCATGATGCCGCAGAACCAGTGGCTCAGCGCCGCCTCTCCGCTCTCCTGGGGCATCTACCGCAACATCCCCTTCGCCCTGCTGGGTCTGCTGATTATCGTGCTGTTCTACCGCAGCGCGAAGGAACATAACGACGCGGCCTTCCGCTGGATGTGGCTGACCATCGTGCTCAGCTTCGGCTTCTACATCCCGGTCGTGCTCTGGGCGGACACCATCCCGATGATCGGCATGCTGATGATCCCCAAGACCTGCGCTTACGTGTGGACGGTTCTGATCGGCTTCTTCGCGATGAAGAAGGAGTGCAAATAATCCGTCGGCACACATCCGCGACATCACACATTCACGTTCATACAAGGAGGAAAAGGAAATGAAACGCTACATGAACGCTTCCCTGCTGTACGCTCTTCTCGCCATGGTCGGCGGCGTGTTTTACCGCGAGTTCACCAAGTTCAACGGCTTTACCGCCAGAACATCCCTCGGCGTGGTGCACACGCACTACTTCCTGCTGGGCATGGTGTTCTTCCTTCTGCTGCTTCTGCTGGAAAAGAGCTTTTCCTTCACCGGCGCAAAGACGAAGCGGGCGCTGACGACCTATCACATCGGCCTGAACATGACCGCCGTCATGCTCGTCGTCCGCGGTATTCCGCAGGTGCTGGGCACGGAGCTTTCCGCCGGGATGACCGCGGCGATCTCCGGCGTCGCCGGTATCGGCCACATCCTGCTGGGCGTGAGCATGGTGATGCTGCTCCTGCAAATCAGGCGCGCGGTTTCTGAGGCGCGTTGATCGCCGCTTTCCCTGTCGCTTTACAAGAATTGAGCAAAATCAAAAAATTCAGCGATTCTTTCATTTGCGGAAAGGGCTATTCTCCCCCTTCGGGGGAGAATAGCTTTTTTTCTACGGTCTGACTCCTCAGGCCTGACGCGCGCCGCAGAACCCCGCAATCACGGCGACGAGCCGCTCGATTCGAATCGGCTTGGGCAGATGCGCGTTCATGCCCGCCTCCATGCACTTGCGCGCGTCCTCCTCAAAGGCGTTGGCGGTCATCGCGATGATGGGGATGACCTTCGCGTCCGCACGATCCAGCGCGCGAATCGCCCGCGTCGCGTCGAGCCCGTCCATGTTGGGCATCATCACATCCATCAGGATGGCGGCGTAGGTGCCCGGCTTGTGGCTTTCAAACGCCTCCAGCGCCTGCCGCCCGTCCGACGCGGCCTCGACCTCCGCCCCGCGATCCTCCAGCAGCTTTTTGACGATTTCGGCGTTCAGCGCGTTGTCCTCAGCCAGCAGGATGCGCAGGCCGCGCACATCCGCCGCCTCCGTCTCCCATGCCGCCTGCTGCGGTTCGGGCAATTCCTCGGCGATTTCAAAGGGCAAGGTAATCACAAATTCCGAACCCTCGCCCTCCCGGCTGCTCACCTCGATGCTGCCGCCCATCTTGTCAATCAGGCTCTTGACGATGGCCATGCCCAGCCCCGTCCCGTGATAGACGCTCCGCGCGTCGGTGTGCTCCTGCGCGAACGGGTCAAAGATGTGCGCCAAAAACGCCCGGCTCATGCCGATGCCCGTGTCGCGGATCACCCAGCGATAGGTGACGATTCCATCCCGCTCGCCGACGTTCTGGCAAAGCGTCGTCACGCTGCCGCCGACCTTGTTGTATTTGATGCAGTTGCCGTAGACGTTCAAAAACACCTGCCGCAGGTGCAGCGGGCTCCCGTATACGCAGCCGGGCTTCATCCGCTCAAATTGCCGCCTGTCGTATTCAAGCGCAACGCCCGCCTCGGCGGCGCGCTGCTCCACGATGGTCAGAATATCGCGCAAAAGGCGGTTCAAATCGAGCGGCTCGTGCGCCAGCGTGATTTCGCCGCTTTCCAGCTTGCTCATTTGCAACACATCGTTGATGAGGCTGAGCAGATGGTTGGCCGCCACCTTCATCTTCTCCCGGTTCGCGGTCAGCAGCGCGACGTCGCTCGGGTGCGCGTCGTCGATTTGCAGCAGACCGATGACCCCGTTCAGCGGCGTTCGAATGTCGTGGCTCATGCGGGAAAGGAAGCTGGTCTTGGCCGCGTTGGCGCGATCCGCCTGATCCACGGCAGCGCTCAGCTCGGCGTTCGCGGCGCGCAGCTTCTCCGCGTATTCCTTCTGCACGCGATACTGCTGTTCCTGATAGCTCTGCGCCGTCCGAAAACGAACCGCCTTGGCGAACGCGAGGACGACGGCATAGAAAATCAGCGCGAACAGCATATTCTGCGGAGTCGTTGCAAACACCGCCTTTTCCGGCATATACACATAGACGTAAAAATTCCGCCCGCATCCCATCATGCCGTAATACCGCCGAAACGAATCCTCCGGCCGGCTCGCGCGCACCAGCTCGTCGCTCCTGTACGCCTGACGAATCTGCCGCAGAATCGCCATTTCCTCCGCGTTGCCGCCGATGAGCGTCTCGTCGTTGCTGGCCACGACCCTGCTGCCGCCGGTGACGACAATCGTGCCGCTCGTTTCCGGGCTGTACCCCGAAAGCATCAGCGTGATGGACAGCCGAAACGCATCGAGATATTCCACCGGCGTTCGGTAATACGCCGCGACGACGCCCGGCGCATCCCGCCGCCCGACGGCGGCCAGATCAATCATGCTCCCGTCCGCGCAGACAAAGCGCGTGGCGTAGCGCTTTTCGGGGTAAAGCGCCGCGTCCAGCAGCGCGGGGGAATCCAGATATTCGCCAAGCTGCCGGGGCGCTTCGCCCGTCCCGTGATAATCCGACAGAACGAACCCCGTCTCATCCATCACAATCAGCCCGGAGACATATCCCATCTGCGCATACTCCGAAAGCGGCGCGCTTTCTTCGCCGTCCGCCGCCATCTGACGGGCAATATGGCCGACGCTCTCCATCACGCGCATCAGGCTCTTGGTCTCGCTGGCCAGCTCAATGCGGTTGTAGCGGTTGCATTGTTCCTGGATGTATCGAATGGTCGTCGCCATCTGCTGCCGCGCGGAAACCGTATCCGAATGGGCCGCCGTCAGAAACACGACGCCCAGCAGCGCCAGCGCCAGCAGAATTTCCATGTGGACGAGGCGAACGGAAAGCCGGTCAGCTTTTGATTTCGCCTTCATCGCTTTTCCCCTCCATGTACCGCAGCGGCTCATCCAGATACCGCCCGATGATCTCCTCCATGGTTCCGTCCGCCCGCATCTGCTCGAAGATATCGGAAAGTGCCTGTTCCAGCCCGCGCGCGTCGTCCAGCGCGAAGGCCACGCCCAGCCCGACGGTCAGCAGCGGCTCATCCAAAATGCGGTATTCCAGACGGTAATCCGACATATACTGCAGAATCGCCGTTTCATGCGCGGCAATGGCGTCGGCGTAGCCCTTGCTCAAAAACGGATAGATCAATTCCCGGTTTTGCAGCGAAAACACCTCGCGCAGCGCCGGAAGCCTCGGGTCGGCGTGCGAAAGGAAAAGCTCCTCCGGCTTCGTCGTGGATTGAACGGCCACCCGCTTTCCGGCCAGGTCGGAAAGGGCATAAATATCGCTGTCCCGGCGCACCGCGACCACCTGTCGGCTGAGCATATACGGCTCCGTCCAGCGATACTGCGCCTCCCGGCCGTCGATGGAGAAGCTGCCCCATATGCAGTCGATTGCGCCGCACTCCACCAGTTCCTTTTTATCCTCCCAGTCGATAACCGAAAACGCCGCCCGATACCCCAGCCGCCCGAAGGCCTCGGTCGCCAAATCCACGTCAATCCCCGTCGGCAGGCCGCTTGCGTCCTCATAATTAAAGGGCGGATAATTGTCGCTGCCGACCACGATAACGGGTCTGTCGTCCTCCTTCGCCCGTTTGGCCGCGTTTGCGCGGCTGCATCCGCCGATCAGCAGCGCGGCGCACGCCAGCGCGATACACGCCAGCGCACTGAAAAAGACGGCGGCTTTTTTCTTCCGCATAGCAACACTCCCCTGTTCCTGCGCCCGTCGAGGCATCCTATTATGTAATATATTTCTATGTTTGTTAAATTATTCCTTTTTTTCTCTTTTTTCGCGGAGATCAAACCCGCCCGCGCAAAATCCGCATTTTTCGCGATTTGCGGTTTCGCGGTTTACAGAACGGAGCAAAAACCCTATAATGAAAGAAACGAACGTTTCGTATTTTTGCAAAAACGTCAAATCATTCCCCGAAGGAGGAGGTTTTCCAATGCCATCCATTCGCCTGACGGGCGATATCGCCCACATCATGGAAGGAACGAGGGCGCAGGCGGCCGATTTGAACCTGACGCTCGCGGAAGACGGTTTCCCCGTCGCCGTGACGATTCGAAAAGGGCCGCTGGAAGTGCTGACGGAGGCGGAGAGCGGCGCGATTTTCTGCGGAAGCCGCGCCGAATTTTTCCGCGGGCTGACGATGCTCGCCGCGCGGTTTGACGAGCGCCCCTTCCGCGTGCGGGAAACGCCCTCGCTCGACCTGCTCGGCGCGATGCTGGATTGCTCCCGAAACGCCGTTCCGACGATGGCGGCCGCGAAGACCTTCCTGCGCAGGCTGAGCCGCATGGGCTACAACGCGGTGCTGCTCTACACCGAGGATACCTACGAGGTGGCGGGCAGGCCGTATTTCGGCTACCTGCGCGGGCGCTTTTCGCAGGCGGAGCTGCGTGAGCTGAATCAATACGCCGACGCGCTGGGCATTGAGATGATTCCCTGCATCCAGACGCTGGGGCACATGGCGCGCGCGCTCCGCTGGCCCTGCATGGAGGACGTGCGCGACACGGACGACGTGCTGCTTTTGGACGAGGAAAAGACGTATGCGCTGATCGAGGAGATGATCGTCGCCGCGAGCAGACCGTTTGCGACGCGGCGCATCCACATCGGCATGGACGAGGCCTACGGGCTGGGGCGCGGCAAATACATGGACAGGCACGGCTATGTGCCCCAGAGCGAGCTGATGCAGAAGCATCTGGCGCGGATCGGCGGCATCCTCAAAAAGCACGGCCTGCACGCGATGATGTGGAGCGACATGTATTTCCACATGGCGCAGCCGGGCAGCGCCGCGGCGTATCCGGCGGGCTGCACGCTCAGCGAGGCCATCGTCGCCGCCGCGCCGAAGGACATCGACCTCGTCTATTGGGATTATTACACGGAGGACGGCGCGCTGGCGCGCCACCTGTTCGCCGAGCACGCGCGGTTTTCAGCGGATACCCTCTTTGCGGGCGGCGTATACACGTGGAACGGCCCCGTCCCCGATTACGACAAGGCGGAAGCGACGACGCGCGTTTTGATGACGGCGTGCCGCGAGGCGGGCGTTCGGCAGGCGTTCGCGACAATGTGGGGAGACGACGGCGCGGAATGCAGCCCGCTGCTCGGCGGCCTGCTGGGGCTTCAGCTCTTTGCGGAAATCGCGTACAACGGCGGCCGGGACGACGACGCGCTGGACGCGCGATTTGAAGCCTGCACGGGCTGCCCCGCGCAGCCCTTCCGCGCGCTGGGCGCGTTCAACCGCATCGGGCTTGACGCGCGGCCGGGCGACGTGATGAACCCGGTGAAGCAGCTTCTCTACGAAGACCCGCTGATGCCGCTGTTCGAGGCCGACTTCGCGGGGCTTGAGCCGGAGGCGCACTACCGCGTTCTCGCGGCGCGATACGCGCGCTACGCCGAGGAAAACCCGGCCTTTGCGGATTTCTTCGGCTTCTACGCGCAGCTCGGCCGCGCCGTGGCGGCGAAATGCGCCTATCGGGCGGCCGCCGCGCCCGCCGTGCGCAGAGGCGACCGTCGGGCGGCAGAAAAAGACGTTCTGCCGCTGTGCGACGCCTGCATCGAGGAGATGCGCGCGCTTGCGCGCTGCTGGCGCGCGCTGTGGATGAACAGCCTGCGCCCGTTCGGGTTTGAGGTCATCGACATCCGCCTGAGCGCGCAGATCGGCCGGCTGGAAACGGCAAGGGAACGCATCGGCGCGTTCGCGCAGGGGCGGCTCGACGACATTCCCGAACTGACGGAAGAAAAGCTCCCCTATTTGAAGCAGGCGGACGGCACGCTGGCGAACCTGAACATCTGGAGCGCCTGCGTATCGCCCACAAACGTCAGTTGGAGTTTTTAAGGATGGGGTGAACGGCCATGCAGAAGCAGAATAGGACGCTGCGCAGGAGCGTGGAGCGGAAGGTGCCCGGCTATGTGCGGGTCATCGTCGCCCTGCTCTACGCCGCGACGCTGCTCTTTACGATCCTGGGCGCGATGTTCGGGATTCTCTTCATGCCGCTGGCGCTGGGGTCGCTCTTCGGCGGGTGGTATCTGATGGGCGAGGCGCGCGTGATCTATGAATACCGGCTGGACGGCCGGACGCTGACCGTCATGCGCACCAGCGGCATGCGCTCGCGGCAGAAGGAGATCGAGTTTTTCACCCTCCAGCTGGACGACCTCATCGCGGTCGCCGCCGAGGGCACGCAGCCCATGCGGGACGCGGAGGCGCTGACCCTGCGCGGCGAACGCAGGCGCGTCTGCTACGACGTATCCGCACAGGATCCCGATCGGGCGTGCGCGTTCCTCTACGCCAAGGGGAGCGGCGCGGACAGCGGGCGCTTCGTTCGGGTGTGCTTTCTGCCGTATCCGGATTTTGTGGGCGCGATACGGGCGCTTTGCCCCGGAAAGGTGATGATGACGGATGGCGAAATATGAAAGCGAGACGCAGAGCATGATCGAGAATCCGCCAAATCTGCAATGCCGAAATTATCCGCCCGCCACCGATTCCATGATTATCTCCCTGACGGATATCCCGTGGTACCCGCCGTACACGCCGGACGGCAGCCATTACCACAACTGCCTTGAAATCGGGCTATGCCTCGCCGGGGAGGGCATGGCGGAGATGGGCGGGGGAAGCTGGCGCTTTTCGGCGGGTGCGCTGCTGATGGCGCCCAAGGGCGTTTACCACGCCCAGCACAACGCGGGCACCCCGTTCACCCACTGGCGCTATATCGCCGTGGACAGCGACCGCATGCTGGCACAGTCGCCGCACTGGTGCTCCAAGGCCATCCGCGCCGCGCTGCAAACGACGTGGCACGGCGGCGTCTATCTGCCCCCCGGCGACGAGGACGGCGCGCGCGCCGCGTCAATCATCCACACGATGTTCGATTTGGAGCGGAGCGGCGGAAACGTCCTGCCGGAGCTGGAAGCCTATCTGCTCCTGCTGCTGACGGGGCTGGCAAATCTGCGCGGCCGCGCGGCCAAGACGAACGTGATGGCGGGGCTGGATACGCCGCTCGTGCCGCCCGCGCTGGAACCGGCGCTGCTGTACGTCTCCCAGCACTACGCGGAGGAGATTCTGGTCGAGCAGATGGCGCGCAGCTGCATGATGAGCGAAAGCCATTTCCGGCGGATGTTCACCACGCTGGTCGGCGTCGCGCCGCTGGAATACATCAACCGCTACCGCATTCACCGCTCGCTGAACCTCCTGCGCTCGACCAGCGAGCCGATTCAGAACATCGCCGCGCGGACAGGCTTCCCCTCCATCACGACGTTCAACCGAAATTTTCAGCGCTGCGTCGGGCAGAGTCCCTCCGCGTGGCGAAAAAATGCCCAAAAAGCGCACGAGTGGGCGTGCGGGGAAAAACAGCCGGACGGCCGCTTTGCGAGGAAATAGTCATTTTTGAACATATTGCAGTCGAAATTGAATAGTATTGTGCCGAGAAGTATGGTAAAATGTATACAAGAAATCGGCGCAGGAAAGTAAAATGCCGTGCAGAATCAACAAAAAACTTTTGTTGATTTACGGCATTTTGTTTTTGCCGAGGGAACGAAAAGACGACCAAGAAAGAGGAGGACTGGATTTTTATGAAAAAGCTCGTTACCTTGATGCTGGCGCTCGCCATGATCATCAGCGCGGTCGGCGTGCTGGCTGAAGCGGATGGAAAAATCACCATCTGGACGTGGGACCCGACCTTCAACATCAAGGCGATGCAGATTGCGAAGGAGATGTATCTGAAGGATCATCCCGACGCCGTGATCGACATTCAGGAAAAGCTCTCCGAGGATATCGAAACCGCGGTCATCGCCTCCAACGGCGATACCAGCACCCTGCCGGACATCCTGCTCGTTCAGGATAACTCCTTCCAGAAGTTCGTCACCAACTATCCGGAAGTGTACGCCGATCTGACCGGCAAGTACGATTACGAGGGCTTTGCTGAGGGCAAGCTCGCGTATTCCATCGTGGACGGCAAGAACCACGGCATCCCGTTTGACGCCGGTACCGCCGTCGCCGCTTACCGCACCGATTACCTCGAGGCCGCCGGCTACACCGCCGCCGACCTGAAGGACATCACGTGGGAGCGCTTCATCGAGATCGGCCGCGACGTGAAGGCCAAGACCGGCCGCCCGATGCTCTCCGGTCAGGCGGGCGCGGTGGATACCGTTCTTATCATGCTCCAGAGCTGCGGCGCGTCCATGTTCAACGAGGATGGCTCCGTCAACCTGAAGGACAACGAACAGCTCAAGGAAGTCATCGACTTCTACGCCACCATGGTCAAGGAAGGCATCTTCATCGAGGTCAACACGTGGGACGAGTACATCGGCACGCTCTCCAACCAGACCGTCGTGGGCACCATTCAGGGCTGCTGGATTCTCTCTACCATTATGAGCCTGCAGGATCAGAAGGGTCTGTGGGCGATGACCAACCTGCCCAAGCTCGTCAAGGCCGAGGGCGCGACCAACTACTCCAGCAACGGCGGCTCCAGCTGGGCGATCATCAACGACAAGGACATCGACCTTGCGCTTGACTTCATGCAGATGTACCGCAACGTCGAATTCTACAACGAGATTCTGCCGGCGACCTCCGCCATCGCGACCTACACCCCGGCGAAGGAAGGCTCCAACTACACTGCGGGCTCCGAGTTCTTCAACGGCGAACCGATCTTCGCCGAGATCGTCGAATTCGGCGCGCAGACCCCGTCCAACATCACCGGCCCGTATTACTACGACGCCCGCGAAGCGCTTGGCACGGCGATCACCAACATCATTCTCCAGGGCGGCGACGTGGATACCGAGCTGGCCACTGCCGAGGATACGGTGAACTTCACCATGGGCTTCTGATCCTGACGGAATTTTCTTGAGATCAACTGCCGCTCTGGGTCTTCCGGGGCGGCAGTTCTTCCCATCCGGGGTTATATCAAAGAGAGGTGGCTTACCATGACCAACACCGCATCCGCGCCGAAGAAAAAGAAGCGCCTGTCCATGCACCAGAAGCAGAGTCTGGCGGGCTGGGCGTTCCTGATGCCTGCGACGCTGCTGATCTTCATTATGAGCTTTTATCCGATGTTCAGCGCTCTGCTGACCTCCTTCAAACGCGGCAAACCGACGGCGTTGGTCTGGTCCGAACCGCTTTGGAGAAACTACCAGTTCATGCTCAAGGACAAGGTCTTCATCCAGTCCGTGACCAACACGCTGACGTATCTGATCATTCAGGTGCCGATCATGCTGATTCTGGCCGTGATCTTCGCCTCCCTGCTCAACAACAGGGATCTCAAGTTCCGCGGCCTGTTCAGAACCTGCATCTTCCTGCCGTGCGCGACGGGTCTGGTCGCCTATTCGATGATCTTCCGCACGCTGTTCACCTACGACGGCATGGTCAACAACATGCTGCTCAAGTTCGGCCTGATTTCCGAGGCGATCAACTGGCTGAACGACCCGGTCTATGCCAAGGCGGTCATCATCATCGGCCTCGTCTGGCGCTGGACGGGCTACAACATGGTCTTCTACCTCTCCGCCATGCAGAGCATCGACTATTCGATCTATGAAGCAGCGCGCATCGACGGCGCGAACTCCTATCAGCAGCTCATGCGCATCACCATTCCGCTGCTGCGCCCGATCATTCTGGTGACGGCGATCATGTCCACCAACGGTACGCTCCAGCTCTTCGATGAATCCGTCAACCTGACGCGCGGCGGGCCGGGCAACATGACGATCACCATGTCGCACTATATCTACAACACCATGTTCACCAAGAACCCGAACTTCGGCTACGCCGCCGCGATGTCCTTCGTCATTTTGGTCATGGTCGCGGTGCTGGCTGCAATCCAGATGAAAGTGGGTGACAAGCGATGAGAGAAGGCGCCCTTCGCAAAAACGCCACGCGCGCGGTCATGTACATCTTTCTGATCGCCGTGTCGCTGATTTCCGTATTCCCGCTGTATTGGAGCTTTATCTCCGCGTTTAACAACACCCAGCAGATTCTGGGCGGCTGGCTGCTCCCGAGCACGCACCTGCTGGAGAATTTGCAGCACCTGTTCGAGCAGCACAACGTCGTGCGCGCGCTGAAAAACTCGTTCGCGACGACCCTCCTGCAGACCTTTGCCGCGCTTGCGGTCAGCTCCATCGCGGGCTACGGCTTTGAAATCTATCACGACAAGGCGAAGGACACCGTGATGGCGATTCTGATGCTGGCGATGATGGTGCCGTTTGTGGCGGTTCTCGTTCCGCTGTTCCAGATGTTCACCAAGGCGAAGCTCATCAACTCGTGGACGGGCTTCATCCTGCCGAGCATCGCGACGCCGTTTCTGATTATGTATTTCAGAAACAGCGCGCGCAGCTTCCCGCGGGACACGCTCGAGGCGGCGCGCATCGACGGCCTGAATGAATTCCAGATTTTCATTCGGATGTTCATTCCGATGATGAAGCCGACCTACGCCTCCGCCGCGACCATCACGTTCATGGGCGCGTGGAACGCATATCTCTGGCCGAAGGTCGTCATGCAGACCAACGAGGCGATTACCATGCCGATGCTGGTCGCCAACACGATGGGCGGCTACGTCATCGACTATGGCGTGGTCATGGCGGCGGTCACGATCTGCTCGCTGCCGACGGTCATCATCTTCTTCTGTCTGCAAAAGAGTTTCACAAACGCGGTTGCGGGTGCAGTCAAATGATGGTACAATGAACCCAATCAGAGGGGCTGCATCGCTGAACATTCAGCCTGTCAGCCCTTCTTTTTGAATCGAAAGGAAAAGAAGCATATGAATTTTGACGTGAGCAGACTCAAAGATCCCCTTTTCTTTGCCGAAAACCGGGTGGCGGCCCATTCCGACCATGTGGCTTACGCCAGTATGGAGGAGCTTTCCCACGGCGAAACCAGCCTGCGCTGTTCGCTGAACGGGCTTTGGAAATTTCACCACGCGCTCAACGCCGGTCAGGTCATCCCCGGCTTTGAGGCGGCGGATTACGACAGCCGCGGCTGGGCGGATATCCACGTCCCGGCGCACATCCAGATGGAGGGCTACGGCGCGCCGCAGTACGCCAACGTTCAGTATCCGTGGGACGGCTATCAGGCGGTGGAAATCGGCGAAATTCCGCAGGAATACAACCCCGTCGCCAGCTATATCAAGACGTTCTTCGTGCCGACGCAGATGGTCGGCAAGCGGGTCTTCATCTCCTTCCAGGGCGCGGAGAGCTGCATCGCCGTCTGGCTCAACGGGCGCTACGTCGGTTTCTCGTCGGATTCCTTCACGCCCAGCGAGTTCGAGCTGACGGATTACCTCGTCGAGGGCGAAAACAAGCTCGCCTGCCGCGTGGAGCGCTGGAGCGCGGGAAGCTGGCTGGAAGATCAGGATTTCATGCGCTTCTCCGGCATTTTCCGCGACGTCTATCTCTACGCCATCCCCAAGGCGCACATCGCGGATATCCGCGTGAAGACGTTGCTTGACGACAGCTTCACCGACGCGACGCTCGACCTCGCGATGAAGATGGAGCTGGATGCGGCCGTCGGCGCCTGCCGCGTGAAGATGGCGCTGCTCGACGGCGGCGAAGTCATCGCGGCGACCGAGCGCGTGGCGGAGGGCGAAATCGCCGTGCAGCTTCCGGTGAAAGCGCCGCGCCTGTGGAGCAGCGAAGCGCCGAACCTCTACGACCTGCTGCTGACCGTCGAGGACGGAAGCGGCGAGGTGCTCGAGGTCGTCCGCCAGCGCGTCGGCTTCCGTCGGTTCGAGCTGAAAAACGCCGTCATGTATCTCAACGGCAAGCGCATCGTGTTCAAGGGTGCGAACCGGCATGATTTCTGCGCCGAGAGCGGCCGCGCCATCCCGGAGGAGAAGATCCGCCGCGATCTGCTGACCATGAAGCGCAACAACATCAACGCCGTCCGTACCTGCCATTATCCCGACAGCAGCGCGCTCTACGCCATCTGCGACGAGCTGGGGCTGTACGTCATCGACGAAAACAACATGGAGACGCACGGCATTTGGGATATGGTGGCGCGCGGCAGAAAGCCGGTCGAATACGCGCTGCCGGGCGAGCGCATGGATTGGCTGCCGATCCTGCTGGATCGCGTCAATTCCACCTACCAGCGCGACAAGAACCACGCCAGCATCCTCATCTGGAGCTGCGGCAACGAATCCTTCGGCGGCGACGTCATCTTCGAGATGAGCCAGAAGTTCCGCCAGCTGGATGACACGCGCCTCGTTCATTACGAAGGCGTGGCGCACGACCGCCGCCGCAACGAGACGACCGACATGGAAAGCCAGATGTATACGCCGGTCGCGCAGATCAGGAAATACCTCGCCGAGCACCGCGAGCGCCCGTTCATCCTCTGCGAATACACGCACGCGATGGGCAACTCGAACGGCGCGATGCACTGGTACACCGAATACGCCTATGAGGAGCCGCTCTATCAGGGCGGGTTCATCTGGGATTACATCGACCAGTCCATCCGCACGAAGGATCGCTACGGCAACACGACCTACGCCTACGGCGGCGATTTTGACGACCGCCCCTGCGATTACAACTTCTGCGGCAACGGCATCGCCTATGGCGACGGCGAGGAAAGCCCGAAGATGCAGGAGGTCAAATACAACTATCAGGATATCTTCGCCAAGGTGACGGATACGAAGGCCGTCGTCACCAACCGCGCGATGTTCACCAACACGAGCGCGTATGACTGCGTCGTGATTCTGGCGCGCAACGGCGAAACCGTCGCCTCCGCGCCGCTTGCAACCGACGTTCCGCCGCTGGAGAGCCGCGAATATGATCTGCCGTTCGCCCATCAGGCGCGCGGGGGCGAATACGCCGTGACGCTCTCCTTCCGCCTGAAGGCGGATACGGCGTGGGCGCCGCGCGGATACGAAGTCGCGTTTGCGCAGGGCGTCTATCGGGTCGAGGAGGAAGCGAAGTTCGAGCGCTATGCGCCGCTGCGCATCGTCCGCGGCGATTACAACACGGGCGTGCACGGCGAGCATTTCAGCGTGCTCTTCGGCGACCTCAAGGGCGGCTTGACCAGCTACCGCTGGGGCGGCAAGGAGATGCTCAAGTCCATCCCGAAGCCGAACTTCTGGCGCGCGCCGAACGACAACGACTGCGGCTGCAGCATGCCGCTCCGCTACGCCCAGTGGAAGATCGCGTCCCTGTACGCGGCGACGAATGCCACCGCCGAGCTGGCGAAGAAGAACAACCACCCCTCCGCGACGGAAAACCCGGACGGCTCCGTGACCATCGGCTACACCTACGGCTTGGGCACAAGGCCGGATGCGCAGTGCGAGCTGACCTACACCGTGCATCCCTGCGGACAGGTGGATGTGAAGCTGGATTACGATCCGGTCGCCGAGCTGGGCGACATGCCGGAATTCGGCGTGATGCTCAAGATGGACGCGGACTACGATCAGGTTCGCTTCTACGGCTACGGCCCGAATGAAAATTACGTGGATCGCCGTGAGGGCGCACGTCTGGGCATTTTCAAGACGACGACCCGCGAAAACGTATCCAAGTATCTCGTCCCGCAGGAGTGCGGCAACCGCACGGGCGTGCGCTGGGCGGAGGTCACGGATTACCGCGGCCGCGGCCTGCGCTTCACGGGCGACGGCATGGAGTTCTCCGCGCTGCCGTACACGCCGCACGAGCTGGAAAACGCCATGCACGACTACGAGCTCCCGCCGATCCATTACACGGTCATCCGCGCGAATCTGCAGCAGATGGGCGTGGCGGGCGACGATAGCTGGGGCGCGCAGACGCACGAGGAATACCTGCTCGACACGAGCAAGCACATGAGCTTCACGTTCAGCTTCAAGGGCATCTGATTTCCTTTCGCCGCGGTCTGCAAAGCGTCAAATCTTTGCGCGCACGGGCGATTTGACCCATTCACAGCGTCATAAAAGGGACTGTCAAGCTTCAAACCGAACATTTCAAGAAACAACATCTAAGCATTTGGGGATATGGGGCTTTGCCCCATCGCCCCACCAAAGGGCTTTCCGAGCGTTTACGGCGCCTGTTTGGCGCATCGCCCTTTGGAAACCTTCGGGCACAAATGCTTAGTTTTACTCTTGAAATATCGGTGTCGTTAGCTTGACAGTCCCTCGTTTATATGCGTTTTTTGGGGCTTCCCCTTATCTTTCCTTGGCTTCCTTCTCCCAGACTTTCGGCTGATAGCGCATATCCGACACGTTGTAAACGGTGATGAATGCCTTCGGGTCTTCCCGATTGATGAAGTTCATCAGCTTCTGATACTCGCTCTTGTTGACGATGGTGATGATCTCGTTGTGCTTTTCAAAGTTATACGCGCCGATGGCCTCGTAGATCGTCGCGCCGCTGTGCAGATCCTGAATGATGAACTGGCGGAGCGCTTCTTCCTTCTCCGTGATGATACAGACGCGGCGCTTTTTATTGTGGTCGAAGATGAAGTGATCCAGAATTATGCCGTTGAAATACGTGCCGAGAAGGCTCAGAACCACGGTCTTTTTATCGTAGACCAGCGCGGCGGAAAGCGCCACGCACATGCCCGACAGGGACATGGCCCTGCCCAGCTCGATGTGCAGATACTTGTTCATCACCTTCGCCACGATATCCAGCCCGCCGGAAGAAGCGTTTCGGTTGAAGAGGATGCTGAGGCCGATGCTGACCACCAGAATGTAGCAGAGCACATCCAGCTCCTGGCTGCCCGTTATGGAGACGAAATTCGGGAACAGCCTTTCAAGAAGCCCCAGAAACACCGGCAGCAGCACGCTCGTGTAAACCGTCTTCTGCCCAAATTCCTTTCCGCAGGTCATAAACCCGATGACAAGAAGCACGACGTTCAGGACCATCGTGATGGCCGACAGCGGAAGCGGGATAAAATTGGTCAGCACGATGCCGAGGCCGGAGATGCTGCTGATGGACGTGTGGCTCGGCACGAGGAAAAAATAGACCGCAGCCGCAATGATGGCCACCGCCACGGTCAAAATCAGCGTTTCTTTGGCGACGTCCTTGCCGCTCAGCTTTTTGTTCATGGTTTTGGTTCCTCTCAATCTTTGTTTGATCCTTTGGTTCGTTCACGGCGACAGCCGATCGCGCCGTCATCCTCCCCGCGCGCTCCGGCGCGGCCTTCGTCCCCTCGCGGGGGGTGCATCGACAAACGCCGTCCGTTTTCAGGCTCGAATCCGCTTTATTGTATCATGCCAAAACGCCTTTGTCACTCTAAAAAGATGCGTTTCATACTAATTCGCAGTTAAAAGGCTTAACAGAGCGCATCAGATTTTTTGTTCTGACGAAGCCAAGTGAAGTGAGGCGTACTGGAGGTACGTTGAACGGAACGAGGCAAAGTCAGAGCGAAAAAGATGGTGCGCGGATTAAGCCATTTTAACAAGAATTAGTATCAAGCGAAAACAGCGCCCCTTCTCCAAGGCGGCCAATCCGCCCGTCTCCGGCAAAACCGGCTGAAACACAAAAAACTCCCCACATGACGGACAGCGCAATTCAGCGCTGCCTCGCCGTGGAGGGAGTTTTTTCGTCGCATAAGGCGACTCGTTTATCAGACAAGTCTTCTCAATCGGTCATACACGCTTCTGCCTTACGCGCGGTCGTTCTCGTCAAACGGGTCGCCGCACTCCGGGCAGAACTTCGGCGGGTGCGCGGGATCGGCGGGCTTCCAGCCGCATTTGTCGCAGCAATAGACCGGCGCGCCCGCAGGCCGCTTCGCGCCGCATTCCGAGCAGAATTTTCCGGTGTTGACCGCGCCGCAGGCGCACGTCCAGCCCTTCGCAGGCTTGGCTTCGGGCTTCTTCGCGCCGCACTCCGGGCAAAATTTGCCGGTGGCCGTCGCGCCGCAGGTGCACGTCCACGCGCCCGCGCTCTGCTGAACCGGCGCGGCGGGCTGCTGTTGCTGCTGCGCGCCCATCTGGAAGAGCTGCGCCGCGTTGACCCCGCCGCCCTGCTGAGCCATGTTCATCCCCATGAAGCCGGTGAACGCGCCGCCCTGATTCTTGGCCGCGTCCTGCATGGCCTGCGCCTGCGCGCCGACCAGATGCGCCGCTGCCATGTTCGCGTTGCGGAAGACGGCGCTCTTTTGCAGCTCCTTAATCATCGCCTCGTCCTCTTCGGAGGCCTTGACGGAATTGACGCCGAAGGACACGATTTCCACGCCGCGCAGGTTCGCCCATTTTTCAGAAAGCACGTCGTTGAGCGCCTCGGCGATCTCCGCGGTGTGCCCCGGCAGCGCCGAATAGCGGACGCCCATTTCGGAGATCCTGGCGAACGCGGGCTGGAGCGCTGTCAGCAGCTCGCTCTTGAGCTGGCTGTCGATCTGCTCGCGGGTGTAGTCGCCCTCCACGTTGCCGCAGACGTTGGTGTAAAAGAGCATCGGGTTGGTCACGCGGTAGCTGTATTCGCCGAAGCAGCGAATGGAGATGTCCACATCGAGGCCGATGTTGTTATCCACCACGCGGAAGGGCACCGGGCTGGGCGTTCCGTATTTGTTGCCCAGAATCTCCTTGGTGTTGAAGAAATAGACGCGCTGATCTTTTCCGGCCTGACCGCCGAAGGAGAGGCGGTCAAAGGTGGTCTTCAAAATGGCCTTGGCCTTTTCGCCGTTCAGCGCGCCGTAGAAGATGCTCGGCTCGCCGTTCTGCTGGAAGACATACTCGCCCGGTTCGGCGCAGAAATCCATGATCTTACCCTGATCCACAATCATCATGCACTGGCCGTCCGCCACCGCGATGACGCTGCCGTCGGAAATCACGTTGTCATCCTCGTGGCGGCTGCCGCCGAAGCGGCCCTTGACCTTTTTCTCCGCCTTCGTCGCCAGCACATTGTCCGGCAGCGCGTCCACGTAAAAATATTCCTTCCACTGGCTGGCGAGTGTGCCGCCGGCGGCGTTCAATGCTGCTGCAATCAATCCCATATGTCTTTGCCCTCCTCGTTACTTCTCCGTTATTTTTTCGTTATTTCTTCTGCGTATCGTCTTCAATCTTCCGCCTCGTCGTACTCTCATAGAGGAAATGATCGAAGTTCACGTCCAGGCGGAAGGAGCCTTCCCGAATATAACCGGCCGCCGCGCTCTGCTGCGCCGCCTGCCTGAGCTGACCTTTCAGCCCGCCGACGACCGCCAGCGCGATGATGGCCGCGATGACCGCGCCGATCAGCAGCGAGCCGCTGCCCATCTGATCCAGCAGCGCCAAAATCAGCGCCGCGATGCCGAACACACCGGCGAACACGCCGCCGCCCCACAGCAGGGATTTCGCCTTGTCGGCGGGCACATCGCAGGTGAGCTTGCCCGTCTGGCCGTTGATGGCGAAGGTATAGGTCTTGCCCTCCTTCACGGTGGTCATCAGCCACACGGGCAGCAGCGCGGGCGTCGCCCGTCCGCCTTCCGTCTCAATGCGCTTGCTGCGCTCGCTGACCTCGTCGTAGCCCGTCACCGTGTCACGCAGGGTCTCCTCCACGCTGCGCTCCACGCGCTCCACGGCGCGCTTTTCGCAGGCGTCGCTCTCCGCGTCCGCGTGATCCGCCATCGCGCCGGCCAAAACGGCGCTCTGGAAGGGAATCGCGGCGCTCAGGTCGTAGGGCTCCAGCGACTCGGTGATCTTGTCATCGAGCTTCACGCTGCCGTCCACAGGGATGTTTTCAAAGCTCATCTGCCCCCGGCGGCGCACCAGATAGTGCCTCGTGCGGGAAACCTCCCACTCGCCCTCCTGCTCCGTGGTCGTCGTCTGCGCGTCGTAGACGATATCGGCGCGCGCGTCGCAGTCAAACAGCCAGTAGGGCACATACAGCCGACGCATTTCCGCAATGCGGTTCCGGCTGTTCAGGAAGATGTTCGGCAGCAGCCGCTTGCCCTTGAAATAATCTTCAAACTGCTTTTGCGCCTGTTCCTTCGTCACGACGAACGGAATCACCTTTTCCGGCTTCACGCCGCCTTCGAGGCGGTCGGGCAGGATGGTCGGGCTGCCGCAGTAAGGGCACTCGGCGGCGGTGGTGGTATCCTCGGTCATCAGCTCCGCGCCGCAGTTCTTGCAGTGATAGATCTGCACGCCTTCCTCGCCCGCCTGAAACCCTTCCTTCGGCCGCTCGAACACGATCTGTTCGCCGCTCTCCGCCGTATTCAGCATTTCCAGCGCTTCCGGCTCAAAGCTGTTCCCGCAGGAGACACATTCCAGCTTGCCGCTTTTGCCGCTGAAGGTCAGCGGCCCGCCGCAGCAGGGGCAGTTGTAACTGGCTGTACTCATACATGCATCCTTCTTTCATGTTGCACATGTTGTAATCGAGGCTATTTTCCCGTAAGCTCGTATTTGGGCGCTGGGGCAGGCCATTTGGCTCGCTTACTTTGCGCGCGGCTGATCGCAGTATTTGCAGCGCATCGCGCCGCCCTTTCGCTCGCGGTTCTTCGCGCCGCAGCCCGAACAAACCCACTGCACATACTCGTATTCCGGCGTATACAGCTTCACCGTCCGCTCATCCGCGTTGATTTGCAGGTTTTGCAGGTAGCCGCCGCTGACGAGCGCCCTGAGCTTTTGGGGCGCTTTGGCGGAGGAAAGCGTGGTTTGGAGCTGATCGAAGGTCAGGCTTTCCTCCGGCGTGGCGAGCAGCGTCCCCGCGATGCGCCGGGCGCTGGCGCTCCGCCGGTAGTGCGCGAAGGTGCGCACGACCGGCGTGAACAGCGCGGCCAGCAGCAGCACCGCCATCACTCCGGAGAGCGTCTTGCCTTCCCTGAACAGGTCAATGCCCGCGGAGGCCGCGCCCAGCCCGAAGATCGTACAGACCGCCACAACGGGGATCGACAGCCGCCTTTTCTCCTGTGCCTTTTTCGTCAGATACGGATTCGTCGTGTTTCCGGCCATTATTCGTTCACCGCCGCCTGACACGCTTCAAACGCCTCGTAGGGATCGCCGCCGCCGATGACCGCATAGATGCCGTCGCCGTATTCTTCCATGTAGCGCATCGGCTCGTTAATCAGATAATACAGCTCGTTTTCGCCGGGGACGACGTCCTCCACCAGATTGCAGGCGCGGCAGGCGACATAGAGCTTGTCGTTGGAGTGATCGACGCGGAACTGCGCGTAGAAGATTTCGCTGTTAATCAGCGTGGTCAGCACCGCCAGCGGCTCAAAGGCCGCTTCTTCCCCCTGAATCGGCGCATCCACGACCACGGACAGCATATCGTCGTCCACAAAGACCATCACATTCACATATTCCAGCGCGTTTTCAAGGGCAAAGCTCATCGAAAACGTGTAGTCGTCGTATTCGTATTCGTATCCGTTCTCGTCCAGAAAGCCCTGAACCATGTTCTTCATCTGGTCTTCCTTGCTCATCGGGGCGGATTCGGCGAGCGCCGCGCCCGTCAGGGTCAGCATCATCACCAGCGCCAGCGCCAGCATCATCATTTTCTTCATCAAATACATCCTCCTTTTGATCGGTTTTTTCGTCAGTTAGATTCCTTCGGGCGCGAAGTGCATCATCATGGAACCGAAATAATCCATGTCGAAGCCCTGCGCCGTGGGCACGAGGTTCAGCGCCTGCGTGTAGTAATCCATCACCACGCCGTCCGCCTCGCCCGCGTCCGTGGGCACCTTGCCGTAAGCCCACGTCAGGCCGGGGATATTCGCGCCCGCCATGACGAAGGTCACCGTGCCGTCCTCGTTGAGCAGCACGGAATATTCGTATCCGCCCAGCTGCGCGGCGGACATGTTGTAGCCGTTCACATCCGCGTCGGTCATCACGTATTTCTTGCCGATCTCGACGCCCGCGCCGCCCTGCGCCGCAGGCGCTTCGGGCGCGGCGGGTTCGGGCATGGGTTCCGCGGTGGGCTCAGCCGTCGGCTCTGCGGCAGGCGCTTCGGGCGCGTCGCCGGTGCGCTCGCACCAAAGCGTCGCGTCGCTCATTTCGATGGCGAGCGTTCCGTCCTCGCGCAGGGTGGCGGCAAATTCGCCGTCCAGAACGGGCACGATCAGCGCGAAGTCGTTCATGCTGCAAGGCAGGCCGTCCATCGTCATGCCCTGCAAGGTCAAATCGCAGGTATCGCCGTAGACGACCAGCGTATCGCCCGCCATGTCCGCCGTCTCCGCCGGGAGCGTCAGGCCGTCCATCGTGACGCGAACGACTGTCCAAACGCCCTTGATCTCCTCAAGCGTGGCGCTCTCGTCGATGACCGGGATGGACGTGCCCGCCGCCTCCGGCTTCTCGCGGCTCAGCGTCATCATCGCGCCGTCCTCGGAGAGCGAAAGCACGCCGTCCCTGAGCGTGAAGACCATCGTACCCGCCACAAGCGCGCCGTCCTGCATCGCGCATTGGAGGTGATCCACATCGCCGCCCATGTTCATCTCAGCCGTGCCGTCCGCGCCGATGGTCACGGTCACATCGAGGCCGAGGTCGGCCAGCGGGTAGGCCTCGCCGTCCAGCTCCATGTTCAGGCCGTACCACGTTCCCCGATATTCCTCGGGGATATCGGCGGTCTGCGCGGCGGGTTCGGGCGCCGCTTCGGGCTCGGCAGTCGCTTCCGGCTGAGCGGTCGTTTCCGGTTCGGGGGTCGTTTCGGGCTTGGCCGGTTCGCCGTTCGCCTGCGCAGGCGCGGCGATTTCAGCGCCCGCTTCCAGCTTCAATTCCGGCAGCAGCGCGGACAGATCCGGCGCTTCGGGCCGCGTGTGCGCGCAGGCGCCCGTCACCACGGTCACTTCCACCGGCGAGCTGTTCCAGCTCACGCACTTCTGCGCCCGTTTCAGGTTTTCCTCACTCATGCCCTCGGGCACATGCACGGTCAGCTTCGGCGCGACGTTCATCATCAACCCATTGGACGACGCGGTCAAATCGCAGCCGTCGAAGCAGACCTCGGCAAGCTTCGGGCAGTTGACGATGCAGTTCTCGTTAAGCTTCTTCACCTTGTCGGTGAAATGCAGGCTGGTCAGGCTCTGGCACTCGGCAAACGCGCCGTATTCCACGCTCTCCGCATCGGCGACGAAGGTCTTCAGCCCGGAGAAGCCGAACGCCTGCTGGCCGATGCTAATGAGATGCTCGCCGAAGTACAGGTTGCCCAGCGGGCCCGCGCTGTCAAAGGCATAGTTGTCGATTCTGCGCACGCCGTTGACAAAGATCACGTTGTTCAGGCTCCGGCAGAGCACGAACTGGCTCGAGCCGGTGCTCTCCAGCGGCGCGTAGCAGACGAAGGTTTCAAGCTGCTGGCAGTAGCCGAGCATCATGTCGGGCAGCTCCCGAATGGTTTCCGGCAGCACCAGCGTGCGCAGATGCACCCATTCGGTGCGGTTGGTTTCCACGGAGGAATCGGTGTAATCGTGGCAGGAATCGAAGGCGTTGTAGTTGGCGAAGCCCACCACGGTCACGCCGTCGATTTCGCGCGGCACCACCACGTCCACGTCGGTTCCCGTATAGGCGGAAATCAGGCCGGTCTCCGGGTCGAAGTCGAAATTCTCCGCGGCGGTTGGCTCGAAGGGCATCTTCGCGAACTTCGTCGCCTCGCCCTCGCGCAGGATGGGGTCATACCACGGGCGGGCAAGGGTCTCGTTCCACGCGGCCACCTGCTCGTCGGTCGCGTCGGCGGACAGGCGGAGCTCCACATTCGTGCCCTCCACGGCGGAGAGCGGGAAGCTGCCCTTTTCCGGGATGACCAGATGCGCCAGCTTCGTATCCGCAAAGGCGCGCTCGCCCACGTTGACGTCGCTGCGCAGGGTTACGCGCTCCAGCGCCGCGCCCTCGAACGCGCCCGTGCCGATGACGGCCACGTTCGGGAGATCGACCGTGTTCAGCATCGTGCCCGCGAACGCGCCCGCACCGATGACGGCCGCGTTTTGGAGATCGGCCGTGCTCAGCTTCGTGCCCGCGAACGCGCTTTCCCCGATTTCGGTCACGCCCTCGCCCAGCGCCAGCGTCGTCACTCCGCTGCCCTCAAACATATGCGCCGGAATCGCGCCGGTTTCAACCGTCACATCGGCCAATTCGGGCAGGTTGGCGAATACGCCCGCGGGGATGAGCGCCGGGTCGCACTTGATGACCAGCTTTTTCAGCCCGGTCAGCCCATCCAGCGCGCCCTCCCCAATCTCGGTCAGGGATTCGGGCAGGGTCAGCGCCTCCAGCTTCGCGCAGCCCGCGAACGCCCGCGCGCCGATGGTGGTCACGGAATCGAACAGATCCACGTTTTGCAGGGCGCTGTCCATGAAGGCCTCCGCGCCGATGGTCGTAAACGCATCGTTGTGCGAAACGGAGAAATATTCGATGGTCTGGCTGCCCTTGAACACGCCGTCGCCCAGCCCGACGACCGGCTCCTTGGAAACCGTGAGGTGGGGATGGATGCGCGTCTTTGTGCCGGTATACTGAGTCAGCATGCGGTTTTCGTACTGATACGATCCCTTTTCGGGGGACGAGGCCGTCGGGTCCTGCGCGCGCCAGACGCGGCATGTCAGCCCCAGCGCGTCCACATAGGCCTGCCACTGCTGCATCTGCTGCCTGGTGCCGCGGTCGCTCAGGTCGATATCCGCCAGATAATCGCAGCCCTCAAAGACGTTTTCGCCCAGCGCAGGCGGGGTCTCGCTGTTCAAAACGACGTACTGAATGTTGTAATCGCCCTTGAACGCATTGGAACCAATCGCTTCGAGCGTCGAGGGCAGATAGAGGTCGCCCATGTTTCTGCAGTTTTCAAACGCGCTGTCGCCGATGGTCTTCAATCCCTCGGGCAGCTCCAGCGCGTCGGTCACGCCGATGGCATAGAAGGCGTAAGCGCCGATATGCTCCACGCTCGGCAATTCCAGCACGTTGCTGCGGTAGGCGTTGTAGAACGCATAATCCCCGATGCTCTTCAGCGTGGAGGGGAACACGACGCACGCCAGCGTTTCGCAGTTGTAAAATGCGTTGTCGCCGATGGTTTCCAGCCCTTCGGGCAGCTCCGCCAGCGCGATATAGGTGTGCTGCGCAAATGCCTTGGGGCCGATGGCCTTCACCGCCGCGCCGCCGATGGTCTCGGGGATGGCGAGGTAGGTGGCGAAGCCGTTGTAGCTGGTGATGGTGCCGGTCGCGGGATCAAATTCGAAATCCTCCTCCGCGAAGCCGTTGTTTTCCACGACCACGGCGTTTTTGCCGCTGGGCTGGACGGGCACCTCAATCCCGGCGCGTTCAAACGCCTCCGTGTACGCCTCCAACTCGTCATCCGGAACATAGGCCACCGCGTCCTCCGCGATGAGGCTGAAACATCCCTTGTCGATCAGCGGGCAGACGCCCTCGAAGGTGATCTTCCGCAGCGCGTCACAGAAGCGGAACGAGTTCTCGCCGATATAGCGCACGCCCGCGGGAATGGTGACTTCCTCAAGCGATGTGCAGCTGAAAAAGTTCATTCGGTTGATGACGGCCAGGCTCTGAGGCAGGGTAACGCTCGTCATGTTTTCGCACCCCGAGACGGCGTTGCTCCTCAGCTCAAGCACCGTTTCCGGCAGCGTCAGCGAGGTGATCGCCTCCGAGCTGAACACGCTGACGCCGATCACGTCCACCGTGTAGCCGTCGATCTCGGCGGGCACGGTCACGTCGCCGCCCGCGCCGTTGTAGCCGCGGAGTATGGCGTAATTCAGGTCGTAATTCCAATCGGTGGATTCTGCCGCCGCCCAGACGCAGACCGTCAGCGTCAGCAGCGTGAGAGCCAGACACAGCCATTTTTTCATGGATTGATTCCTCCGTTTCTGTTTTTTATGTTTCACCAATATCCAATTTTGTCCGCGTCGATTTCATATTCACGCATCAGCGCTTCAAAAAATGCTTGAATAGCACCCTTCTTTTCATAATAGCCGTCGGGAAAGCTGTTTGTGCCGACAGCGTCGATCCCGCTCCCGTCTTCAAACGCAACATTCAGCGAGAAGCTTTCGCCGTCCAGCACGGTGCTGTCTTCCTGCCGATAGCCGTCCCATGCCTCCAGATCCAATTCGTCCAGCAGCGCGGAAAACGCCGCCAGCTCCGCATCGGTCACGGGCAGCACGAAGGTATAGGCAAGATACAGCTCGATGGCAGCGAGGCGGCCCCGCTTCGTTTCCCCGATCTGATAGCTGCGCATCTGATCGACGGACATGCCCGAGCAGGAAAACGCGAAGGTTTTCACCGTCGGCATGTCTTCGTGCGGCGCGGCTCCGGCAAAGCGCGGGCACAGGCACAGCGCCAGCGCGGCGAGAAAGCCCGTAAGCGTCCATTTCCATCGTCTTTTCATGGCGTCGTCCCCTTCTTACAGTGCGTCCATCGCGGCGACCAGATAAGCGGGGGTTACGGAAGCATAGAGAAATGCGTCAATGCGTCGATCCTGCCGGGCGCAGACGACCTGACGCGCCAGCTCCGGATCGCTGTTTTCGTCGCAGAGCAGCGCGAACTTGCACCCCGGAATCTTCGCGCTCAGGCGGTCGATCAGGCTCAGGCGGCTTTCCAGCGTATATGCGCTCAGGCGGCTGACCTCCATCAGCAGGATATCCGCCGGCATGGCGGCGCACAGGGAGAGCGCATCGCCCGTCCGTCCGGGCAGAATCTGCTCCACCCGAAACTCCCGCGTTTCCGTCAGCGCGTGAGCAATCGCCTCCGACAGAAGCGTATTCTGCATGCTGACCACGATGTTCTTCATGTTACTTCCCCCTTGCATACTCAGTGTATCAGAAAAACGCGCATCGCACATCAACCGTTTGGCTATTTTTTAACGTTAAAAAGCGCAGACTCTGCTCAAATGGGCAGAGCCTGCGCTTTTTTCTCAAAGAATCAGCCTGATTCAGTTTCTTCGGTTCAAAATGACCAGCCCGCTTTCCCGCGCGCGGACGGCCAGCTCGGTGCGGTTGCGGAAGCCCGTCTTCTCCAGCATATTCAGGATATGCGTCTTGACGGTAGCCACGGACATGTTCAGCCGGTCGGCGATCTCCTGATTGGTGTCGCCGCTGGTGATTTCGCGAAGGATATCCAGCTCGCGCTCGGTGAACTGGTAGCTGCTGGCCATCCCCAGCGTCAGCTCCGGCGAAGCGCCGGGATAGACGGATTCGCCGTTCATCGTGCGTTCCATCACGTCCAGCAGGCTTTCGCGCTGCTCTTCTTTGTACCAGAAGCTCTCCACGCCGATTTCCTTCGCCCTTTTCAGGTAAGAGCATTCCGGCATGGAGGTCACGATGATGATTTTGATTTGCGGAAAGGCGCGCTTGATCCGCGCCGCCGCGTCCAGCCCGTTTTCGCCGTCCCGCGTAATCACGTCCATCAGGATGAGATCCACCGGGAAGCGCAGACAGTAAACGTCCGCCAGCGCGGCGTTGTCAATCGAAAGCGCCAGCTCGAACCGCTCGGAGGCCTGCACCCGCAGTTCAAACAGCTCGCGGGGCATGGTCTGATCCTCGACGATCATCACCTTGTATTTCATTCCATCGTCTGCCTTTCCCGCTGCAAAATCAGCGTCAGTTGAAAGCGCGGAAGAACGGCAATCTCCATCGCGCCGCCCGCGGCTTCCGTCCGCGTGCGCAGCGCGGTGAGGCCGCTCCCCTCGACAATCGGCGCGGCGGGCACAGCGCCGTCGTTCAGATAGCGAACCTTCCATGCGGACGCGGTCTTCTCGCCGAAAATCTCAAGGCGCGTCCCGCCCGCGTGGCGCACCAGATTCGTCAGGCACTCGTGCGCGGCGGCCTCCACCAGCTGCGCGTTTTCCGTGCCCTCCTCGGGGAACGATCCGCTGCGCGCGATGGTTACGCCAATCGCCTTCGCCGCGCGGGAGAGCTGTTCAAAGGTGTCCGGCCGCTGTTCCTCGACGGATTTCCCCAGCAGAAGCCGGGTGTTCTGCCGCCACGCGGCGCGGACGGCCTCCGCGTCGCCCTGCGTTCCGGAAAGAAACTGCCGGGTTTGCAGTAGCGCGCGGCCGATGCGGTCGTGGATGCGAGTTTTGGCGCGCAGAATCTCCTTTTCGCGGGTCGCCTCCTGCACGTCCTGCCCGTATTGCCGAAGCCGGCGGTTCATGGCTTTCAGGCGCAGGTTATCCTTCTCCAGCGCATGGCGAAGCCGCGCCTCTTCGGTGATGTTCGTGCCGATGATCTGATAGACGACCCGCCCGGCCATCTCCATCCGCCTGCGCTCAAAGCTCCACGTCTGCCCGTTTTCCAGCGAGACGATGGGCTGGGCTTCAATCGCGCGCCAGAAGGCGTTCGCGTTGAGCAGCGCCTCCCCCGTGAGCTGATGGCTCAGTTCGTCCATTTTCAGGTTTTTCAGGCAGGGCTGGCCGTTTTCCCACGCGAAGCACAGCGCGGAGGGCAGGTAATCGCAGCTCTCCTTGATGGAGAACGGCGAAAGCTGCCGCCTGCTCCCGCGGAGCATCAGGCACAGCGCCAAAAGGCTGAGCGCCGTCGATATCAGCACGGCGGCCGTCCAGAGCGGCGCATGCGCAAGCGTTTCACAATCCGGCAGGCGGGCCAGCAGCACGGACAGCAGCGCAAAATCCGGCGTGGCAGCGGCCAGACAGAGCGCAAAGGACGCCCGCCGACGGCGGCGCGCCGCGCTCATGCCGCCAAGCAGCGCGGCGACGGTTCCAACCAGCAGCAGCGTGCAGAGCAATCCGGCGTCAAGCGCGTTCATCCGCCGTCACCTCCCCGGTCAAAGGAGAGCGTCGCGCACGGCGCGCCGTCCGCATCGTCAATCGTCAGCCGCCCCTTTTGCGCGTAGGCGCTTTCATCCGGCAGGCCCGCCGCATCCTCGAGCATCAGCCGAACGGAAAAGCGCGCGCCGCACTCCACCCGAACCATCATCGCGCTGAGCGAGGGCAGCGCGGCTTCCAGACAATCCTCGAAGAAATCATAGGCCGTCTGCGCGTCCCGGCTGCCGACGCTGCCGCTTCCCTCCTGATGCAGTGCGCAGGCGACGCCGTATTGCGTCAGATAGGTCAGCGATTCCCGGATGCAGTGCGTCAACTCCTCCGCCGGCACGGTCTCCTTCTTTTCACAGATCAGCGCGAGATTGACCCGGCGCTTGACGTATGCGCCCAGCAGGCAGACGTGTTTCAGGCTCTGCGCGGTTCCGTCCTCCAGCAGCCGATTGATTTGAAGGAGCTGCGGCTCGACGAGCCGGAGCATCGCGTCCATGAGCCGGTTCTTCTCCTCGATCTCCGCGCGCTGGCGTTTCAGCTCGTTCTCAGCCTGAATCAGCTCGTTTTCCTCCGAAAGCTGCGCGTTGACCTCCGAAAGCTGCGCCCGGATTCGGTTGATTCCGGAAATATCCTCCACCCAATAGACGCGCCCACCCCGAATCGGCGCACTTTGCAGCCGCGTATCCGCATCCAGCAGGACGGGCTCGCGCGCCGCCTCCCGAAGCTGCTGCCGGGTGAGCACGGGCGCGCTCTGCGCGCGATAGCGCGTCCGCCCCTGACTGTCCACAATCTGCGCGGCGGCGGTGGATTCCGCAAAGAAATAGCGGTAGTAGCCGTTGGTCGGCACCAGCCCGACCTGAAGACAGCTCTCCCAAAACGCCGCGAACGTCAGGCAGAGACATTCCGGCGTCTTGTGCAGGGTGTAGAGGTTGGCAAAACTCAGCGCACAGAGGGCAAACCCGCCCCCAAACGCGAGAAACGGCACCCACGCGAGCCTCCGGCTTTCGCAAACGCGGCACTTGCGGTAAACCATCACGCCGGTCGCCAGCAGCAGCGCAACCGACCACGCCATCGCGAGGTAATATACCCAGCCGTGGATATATGCCGCCTCCAGCGTTTCCGCGCCCAAGGCGGGGCGAAACGCCTGATGATGCAGGTTGTTGGTCAAAACGCCGCCGATCAGCAGCGCCGCCGGGAGATACATCAAATGCCACCAGCCCGAAAACGCTTCGTCCTCCCGCCGCCCCATCTGCAACGCGGCGAACAGGCTGAAAAGCGGCGCGAGCACCTGCGGCACATAGTACAGATACCACAGGTAGCGGTTGATCTCTCCAGCCTCAAAGAAGCGGTATTTCACCGCGCGCAGAAACAGCCACAGCACCGCCATCGCGCAGCCGAGCATCAGATAGCGCCGCACCCCTCGATGCAGGATTCGATGCGAAATGGAAAATCCCCACGCCATGGCCAGCCCGATGTAGATCAGGTTGGTCAGCAGGAAGAACACGGCGGATGACAGCGGCGGAGCGGCACGATCGAGCTGGCGAAACACGCCGGCGAGGATGAACAGCCCGAGCGCCAGACAGAGTTTCGCCATCGAGCGCCGTTTAACGCCAGCCATTCGCCCACCTCCCACCTAAACCGCGCAGACAGACACACCCGCCGCTCGCTTAAAAGTATATTTACTATATCATAAAAGCGCCCAAAAAGCCAGCGTCGGCGGTTTGTGTCTTCGCGCGCCGGTGTCAAATTCTTTTGGGGCTCATCCCGATGTGCGCCCCCAGATAGGTGGAAAACCACGCCATGGTGGCCACGATAGTAGGCGCGGTTGAAAAGGCCGCCGTCCCTTCCTCACGCTGTTCCGTTTTCATTCGATGACTCCGGATACCTGATCAAATCATACAGCTTTCCAAATTCGCCGATATCCCGCACTCCGACAAGCTCCATTCCGAGATGAATGTACTTGCTGCACTTGGACTTGGCGTCTGTCTCCAGGATCACCGGCACGCCCAGCCGGTCGCCCTCGGCAAAGGCGATATCCATGACCTTGCGCATATAGCCCCGCCCCTGATATTTTTCACGCACACAGACAAGCCCTACAAAGATATACGGCTTCTTCTCCCTGTCCATGCGATCCTGAAGCGATGCGCTGCCGCGTTTGACGGCCATAGCGAAGCGCAGAAGCCGTTTCAGACTGGAATTGCGCAGCATCCCTTTCGCAATGGGACACATGGTTTTGAGTCCCATCTTCTCCTTCGGCAGTTTGTAAGCGATATAGCCCTCGCCGCGCTCGCTGGTGGTGTGCAGAAAGCCGCCCCGCAGCATCCCGCGCACATAGGCACAGATATATTCTTCTGTCGCTTTCTGACCGGAAAACGCGGCGGTCATCCCCGTTTCCTGTCCGTAATCGTAATAGCCGAAGGCATGACCGATATCGCGGATGGATTTTTCGTCCAATGTTGTAACTTTCATTGTATTTCACTTAGTGAACAAATACCGCCATAATTGCCGCCAGCACCGCCGCTATGACTGCCATACCCACCGTGCCAAAAAGCCACTTTTTCTGTTTGTCTTTTGCGGTGATGTAAGGCTTCAAATCTTCCGTGCCGGGGATTGTCCATGCATTGGTATGTTCCACCCAATAGCCGTCAATCCCAAAGCGGTCAATGAGATTCATAACGGACAAGATGACCAGCAGTTGCCAGAAACCCCAAACGAAGCCCCTTGCGCCGTTTATCCCATAGACACAGACCAGCACATAGACGATATAGCCGGGAATACAGACAGCTTTGAACAGCAGGCTGTTGCGCCGGATACGTTCCGGGCTTGTCAACCCCAGTTTTACGCATCGCTGCTGCACCGCCGGGCTGTAAAGATGCACCATGCCCACCGCTCCATTTCGGATGCCAATAGTGCAGATGAGAACCAGCAGGGCCCCCAGCCCAAGACCTTCCAGAATTACCTGTAAAAGCATTACCTGTTCCTCCTGTATCCGTTTTCGTCCCGGTATTCGGGATGCTCCTTTAAGTACGGATCCCTGTCGCCGCAGATGGCGTAGTCGCACTTACAGCCATTCGCGCAGGTGGTTGTCCGCACCAGCCTTGCGTGGAGCAGCTCCATGGATGCATAATCCACATTGCACAGGGCGGGCATGATCTCCGTAAGACCGTGGCGGATAGCAAACTCCGCTGCGGGACAGGCGGTAAATTCATAATAGATGGGCTTATCTTTATCGTAAGGCGCCACCGTCATCTCATAATCGTGCCACTTGTCACAGCCCGCTTTTGCCCATAGAAATGCCTTGTACATCAGCTTCCTCCAGAACGGCTTGTTGCAATCCACAAATTTCAGTTTGCGGAAGGACGGCAGGATCAGGTTTTCCTCGATTTCCTCGATTTCGCGGAAGGATGTGACGGCTTTGCAGACCACATAATAGCTCATAATGGCGATACAGTCATAGGTGCCGCCTGCGCCGTTGTGGAAATTCTGTTTGCCGCCCAAATCGGTACGCCAGTCCGAAAGAAAATCCACATATTGCCGCTGCACCTTTTCCCAAACAGTCTCTCGCTCGGCTTGCGGATAGTGCAGAGCGATTTTTGCCCGTATTTCTTTCTTGCAGGGTTTGGAATACAGCACATGGCAGCTGCGGTCGAAATGCAAATCATTGTCCTTCATCTATTTGCCTCCTCCCCGCTTTCCGTTTGTGTAAACAAGGTCGTTGTCCGCTTTGCCTCGTCCTGTGTGGATTTGTATTCCGTTCCCGGCTCGTCCGGATTAAAGCCGTCGTAAGCCACAAGCACCACATGATAGACCTTTGCCATCTCCTCTGCTATGGGGATCGCCCCGCGATAGCATACGCCGCCTCCGGGCAGCATCACCATCAGCTCTGGATTTCCTTGTCCAAATTCAAAGTATTTCATCTGCACATCCTCCACAGCAGTCCGTATCCGGCAGCAGCAACAGCACCGGAGTGATTCTGAAATTTGCAGCCTCTTATCTTCCCACGCCTTTCAGGTACCCGCTCTTTGCTTTTTCCTCAGTATCATCGGATTCATCATAGGCATCATAAGGCGCATCGGGATCGTGGACTCTTTTTTTGAAGGGCGAACACAGCTCATTTTTATGTGCAAAGGCAAAATCCATGTTGTCCGTCCAGCCAGTGTGGCCGGTAATGAACAGCGGATGAAGCCCACGTTTTTTCAGCTTTTTCTCCAGCAGCGTCAAAGACTTCACCGCCAGCCCGTTATCCTCTGCCAACGCAGAAATAAAGCTGTAGCCGCCGTCCGCGCCAAACCAGAGGGTATCGCCAGTAAAGAGATATTTCCCGTCCACAAGGTATACCATATGCCCCCATGTATGACCGGGAACCAGAAAACACTCGATCTTGATGCCGTCAATGTCAAAGACCTCTCCATCGTGAAGCAGCCGTTTTTCGTTGCAGATGGTCACCTGCGGCAGCTTATAGAGATGATAGAGAACCTTGCGGTGTGCTTCTCCGGTCAAATACCGGTTTTCGATCTCGCCGATGTACAGCTTTGCATTCTGAAACAATCCCGGACTGTCCGCTTCCACCGCGCCCACATGGTCGGTATCCTGATGGGTGATGAGGATGTGCCGGATGGAATGCGGATCGATCCCCAGCCAGTTCATTTTCTCTGCCAGCCGGTCATAGTTGTATCCGGCATCGATCATCATGGTGGTATCGCCCTTGCGGTAAAAGAAGATATTTGCCACCCACTCCCGCACACAGGCGACATTTTCATCGATCCAGCCGGTATTCAAAGGCTTGAAGATTTCCTTGCCCCGGTACGTCCGGCTCATTGCTTTTCTTTGGAATTCCGTTGCTTTTTTCGACATAATCTCTCCTCATTTCCGCGCCGTTATATAGTTAGTTTATGCTAACCATTGTGTCTTGGAAAAGCCGCATCTCTGCGGCCTTCCGCTTATTCAAATAACTCCCTGCAAGCGCCGTACACCAGCGTTTCCAGCACCTGCGGATACAGTTCCCCGATCTGTTCCTTGTGGGAAACGGTCAAAATCAGTCCCCGCACCGTAGCGGCAGCCAAGGACGTGCCGCGATTCGGCACAAGATCATATTTCTCTAAAAGCTGACGGATGTGCGTCTCGTCATCGTGGTAGTGGACATTTTTGACGTTCTCCGGCAATCTCTGCAACAGCAGCTTCGCGTCCTTCTCAATGAAAACCATGTCGTCGGTATCGGACAGCCGCCGACAGACGGCAAGAACCGCCTTTGTCAGCTGATCCACGGAGGTTTTCTTCATTCCCAGGGTGACAGCACAATGTCTCGTTTCTTTCAGCAACGCGCTGCGGAGCTGCTCAGTCTCATAATCGGTAAAAGCCAAGGTTTTGCCTACTAAAATATGACCGTTTTAGTTCTTTCGGTCATATTATACCGTGCTTCTTTCCGATTTACAAGAGCTGTGGGGAAAAACAATCTACGACAAGTTTTTCGGCGAGGACATTTGGTTAGCCTTGACAAACGTTTTGGCGTGTGATACAGTATACACGCAAAAAAAGGAGCTGCTGACGGGCGGAAAATGCGTCCTTCAAACGACTTCCAAAGGGAGTTGAAAAAGCATGAATTACGGTTTAACTGCGGCGGCGGTGCTTGGCGTGCTGGCTCTGTCCGCGCCGAAAGAGCCGCAACACAATTTGATGAAGCTGCCCTCTTTCAAAGGGATTCTTGAGGTGCGAGCCAGCATCCCCGGCCGCATGCGGCTGTATGTGCCGTCCCTTTCGGGCAGCATGGATCAGGCCGAGCAGGCGCGGGAGCAGCTGCTCGGCACGGGCGTGGTGCATCGCGTGGAGCTTGAGCCGCGCACGGGCAGTATGCTTGTGTGCTATGACGAGCGCAAGGTTGAGGCTGCCGTCATCGAGGGCGCGGTCATCAAGCTGCTGGGTCTGGACGCGGTCATCAACGGCAAGCAGAAAAGCCGCATGGAAAGCGGCCTGCACACCATTCTGGATGCGGTGGATCGCGGCGTTATGGGCGCGACCAACGGCCTGATGGATGGCAAAATGCTCGCCGGAACGGCGCTTTCTGTGCTGGCGATTAAGGAGTGGCGGCTCGCAGGTCTGGCTGTGCCGGGCGCAATGACGCTGCTCTGGTGGGCTGCCCGCCTGTTCGGGGGGGATCGCCTGTGAATATCGTTGGAGAAACATTTCTGCGCCACTGCCTCAAGCCGCGTGTGGAATGCGACCTGCCGGGGCGGCTGCGCATGCGCTTCCGCCACAGCGAGCAGTTGTCCAAGGAGGCACTGCCCTATCTGCATTATGTTCAGGATGTTTTGACGATGCTCCCCGGCGTAACGGATGTCACCGTCAACGCACGCATCGGCACGGCGCTCGTGCTCTATGACGCGCAGACGACCAGCAGCCGCCAGATTCTGCGCTGGGTGGATATCGTTGTGGACACAGGACTTGAAATCGCCAAAGAGATCAAGCCGGAGGAGGTCAACGAACAGAAGCTGGAGCAGATTGTGCGCCAGCGGCTGATCCTGCGGCTTCCGCAAGTCAAAGAGGGTTGAAAAATGCTTCGCAGAGAATCAAACAAGGATTGGATGAAGGGGCAGATTGCCAGCAGCCTGCCGGGGAGGCTCCGCCTGCGGGTTGACGGGCTGGGCTTTCTGTTTGACGCGCGCATGGACGTGGCCGGGGCGCTGGCCACGATTGCCGGCGTGCGCCGCGTGCAGGTGACGCCCTGCACGGGCAGCGTTTTGCTGGAATACGATCAAAACAAGCTGGATTCCGCGGCGCTGGTGGAATGCGCGGATATGGTGCTGGCACGCTATGCGATGCCCGCCCTGCGCGCGCGCCACGCGAGCGGCAAGGAAGAAACGGCTGAGCAGCCGATGACGACCGCCCGTCTGGCCAAGCGGCTGGCGGTGAACGCAGGCGCAATGGTGCTGGGCAACACGCTCTTTACCGCCCCGCTGCTGGGCGGCGCGCTGGCGAATTTCACCTCGCTGGAAGCGTTGGCGAGCCTCGGCCTTTCCGCGCCGATGACAAGGAGCGCGCTGGAAGGACTCCGAAAGGACATGCGGCCGAACGCCGATTTCCTGACCGTGACTTCCATCGTCGCGAGCCTGATGCTCGGCACGCCGCATTCCGCGCTGATGATTCTGGCATTGTCGGATCTGGCCGAGCTGATGACTTCCTACACCATCGAGCGGACACGTTCTTCCATCAAGAAGATGCTCTCCGCGGACGACGGCGACGTGTGGAAGGTGCTGGAGGACGGCCGTGTGGCGCGCACCCCGATTGCGCAGCTGCACGCGGGCGACACCGTGGCCGTTCACACGGGCGAAAAGATTGCGGTGGACGGCGTGATTGCTTCCGGCGTGGCCGTCATTGACCAGAGCGCGATCACCGGCGAGTTTGTGCCGGTTGAAAAGCGCGCGGGCGACGAGGTCTTCGCGGGTACGGTGGTCAAGAGCGGCAACATTCAGGTCAAGGCGAACAAGGTCGGCGATCAGACGGTGGTTTCCCGCATCGTGGGCATGGTGGAAGCCAGCGAGCTGAAAAAAGCGCCGATTCAGCGCTATGCGGATAGATTCTCGAATTATCTCGTGCCGTTGAATTTCCTGCTCTGCCTGTCTGTCTGGCTGGTGACGCATAACGCACAGAAGGCGCTGAAGATGCTGGTCATCGATTATTCGTGCGGCATCAAGCTCTCCACGGCGACGGCGTTCTCCGCGGCGATCAACACGGCGGTCAAGCAGGGCGTGCTCATCAAGGGCGGCGCATACATCGAGCAGATGAGCAGCGCGAACACCGTGCTGCTGGATAAGACCGGCACCGTGACCGAGGGCAAGCCGAAGGTCGTTTCCATGGTCGTTCTGGATGACGAGATGGACGAACGCGAGGTGCTGGCCTACGCCATGGCGGCAGAAGAGACGAGCACGCATCCGCTGGCCAGCGCGATTCTGGGCTACGGTCGTCAGATCGGCGCGCAGGCACTCGACCACGGCGAGATTATCACCGAGGTTTCGCGCGGCAGCCGAACCAATGTGGACGGACATATCGTCCGTGTCGGCAATATGAAATATATGAAGGAAAACGGCGTGACCACAGCGAAAGCCGTTCCGGACGGTCAGGGCGCGATTCCGAATTACGTCGGCATAGATGACAAGCTCGTGGCGGTGCTGTTCGCGATGGACAGCCCGCGCGACAATGTGCGCCGCGCGGTCAATGCTCTGCGTTATGACGGCGTAGGCGACATCGAAATCCTGACGGGCGATATGGAGCCGCAGGCGCGCGCCGTGGCCGAGCAGATCGGCGTGGACGGCTTCAAGGCGCAGCTCTTGCCGGAGCAGAAGGCGGAAGCAGTGCTTCGCTTGCAGACGCAGGGCAACGGCGTGGTGATGGTCGGCGACGGCATCAACGACGCGCCTGCGCTGGCATATGCGGACGTGGGCATTTCGCTGGGCAGCAAGTCCACGGATATCGCGATGGAGACCAGCGACGTGGTTATCAGCCGCGACGATCCGATGATGATTCCCGAACTGCGCAAGCTCTCCCGCGCGACGATGCACATCGTGCAGCAGAACTTTGCCATCGTCATCGGCATCAACACGGTCGGTCTGATTTTAGGCGCGGCCAGCGGTATTTCCGTGATGATGAGCGCACTGATGCACAACGCGTCTACGATTCTGGTCGTTGCGAACTCGCTGCGGCTGATGTTTTTCCCGCCGATGGAGGGCCGCTGACCGATGAGAAACGAAAAAGGAGCGCTTCACCTCGAAGTGCTCAGCGCGATGCCGGGGCGCATCCGCTTTCAGTTGGAAAAGCCGATTAAGAGCGACGTGCCGTTTCTGGGCATCAAGGGCGTGACGCGCTGCCGTTATAATCCGCGCATCGGGACGCTGCTGTGCGAATACGACCAGCTCACGGCGACGGAAGAACAGCTGCTGGTGAAAATCGGCGCGGTTTACGCGGGGCTGGTCGGCACGGCGCTGCTGCACATCAAGCATTCCGAAGAGGAAGGCTTTTCGATGGCGCCGAGCGGCTATCTGGCGCTGTGCTGCATTGCGCTGGACGGATCGCTGACGCTGATGGGCTCGACGCTGACGCGGTTTACGCGCTGGCTTTCAGTCGGCGCGACGCTGGCGGCGGTGGCCGAGCACGGCTATCAGGAACTGCACGCGCGCGGCAGTTTTGACCCGGAAGTCATGTCTGTGGTATACTTAATCAATTCCATCGGCAAGACGAACGGTATGCAGGCCAGCGCGCTGGCTTGGGCACTGACGTTTGGCCGACATCTGATTCCGCAGGAGCCGCGTGAGCAGGTCTACATGGTACGGCGTGCGGGCAACTCCATCAGTCTGACCCCTGTGAAGGGGAACGGCGACGGCGATGGCGTCGCATATGCGGGCAGCATGCTCCAGCGCGGCATGGAAATGATGGCGAAGAAGGGGTAAAGGAAAATGTTGGGGCGTTGCCCCAAACCGGAAACCCGGACTTCCCGACATCAAAACAGCGAATTTTCCCATTTATCGCAAAGCGATAAATGTAGTGGAAAATCCAAGAACCTCAGGTTCTTGGCAGGGTTTGGGACAGCGTCCCAAATGTTCTATCAGACAGACAGGAGGAAAAAATGATGTTTAGCTGGAATAATCCGATGGTCAAGGGCGTTTTGATCGGCGTAGGCGCGAGCCTGGTGGGCTTTGCGGTCTACAAGCACAACGAGGAGAAGGTGGATGCGTTTCTGAACCGCCACGGCGTGAAGGTGAAAACCCCGACCGCAGGCTTTGAGACCATGTCCGTCGAGGATCTGATGCGCACCAAGGAGACCATTGAGGATCTCATCGCCGAGAAGGAGCTTCAGGAGCAGAGCGTGACCGTCGAGGGCGCGGCTGTTGCGGCGGAAGCGTAAAAAGAGAAGATTCATCTCAATGGGAGCTGTCAGGCTAAAAACCTGGCAGCTCTTTGTATTCGCTAAAATGTAAGTGATGCAAAAGGGCGCGAAAAAGTTATACTAATTCGCAGTTAAAATGCTTAACAGAGCGCATCAGATTTTTTGTTCTGACGAAGCCAAGTGAAGTGAGGCGTACTGGAGGTACGTTGAACGGAACGAGGCAAAGTCAGAGCGAAAAAGATGGTGCGCGGATTAAGCCATTTTAACAAGAATTAGTATTAGCAGGCTCGGGACAAAAAAAGAGCCATCCGGTCAAGCGCTTCGCAAGTGGCTTCGCCACCCTTGACTGTCTGCTCCCAATCTGCTGCACGGCGGCCAAGACAAGCATGGACAGGCCGCGCTTGCCTGCAATCCACTTTCTGCTTCTTCTATGAAACAAAATCCCCCATAATGCAGCCCCGAATTCTTTCCGTGTTCGAGAGTCCGCATTATGGGGGCATGTCATTCGTCGTGTCCCTCTTTGTTTTTTCGCCCCCCGAGCGAACGAATTCCGTTTATTTCGGACTCGCTTTAGGGCGTATCAAGCTCATTTCAGAATATCCATCGCAATCTGGCGATACAGCTCTGCCGCACGGAGCAGTTGCGCCTTTTCGACGTATTCATCCACCGTATGCGCCTGATCCAGACTGCCCGGCCCGATGATCACCGTCGCCGCGCCTGCCTCCACCAGGAAGCATTGCTCGCAGGAAGCGCCGAAAGGCATGGGTTCTTCCGCTCGATCCAGCAGCTCGCCGGCCTTCTTTACGCAGGCGGAAACAAACGGATGCGCTTTATCCACCTCGCCGCCCGGCATGAAGAAGTGCTTTTTGAGCTCGTAGCCCTTGATGCCGTGCGCATCCAGCGCATCCTGAACCAGCTTGCGCGTCTGCGGTTCGTTCATCCCCGGCAGCACGCGGAAATCAACCAGCAGCCGTACCTTTCCGGGAACCACGTTATCCTTCTCATAGCCCTGCATCATTGTCACAACGATGGACGGTGAGGGCAGAACGTCATGCTTCATCGCTTCCAACTGCGCGTTTAAGTCCTCAATCGCCATGACGGCGCGCGCCGCCTTCGCGACGGCGGTTTCCTCCGTCGAACGCAGCGCGGCGTGGCAGGCGTGCCCCAACAGATCAATATAATAGCGCGCAACGCCGCGATGCGCAACGGCCACATGCAGGTTGGTCGGCTCGCCAAGAATGGTGTATGTCGCCGCCTCATGCGTGTTCAGGAAGGCATGCATGCCCAAATTGGCGTCCTCTTCGTCCGCAACAAACGTCAAACGGATCTTTCCGTTCAGAGGCGTTTTGTCACGATAAAGCGCAATCGCAGCCGAACACATGGCCGCAACGCCGCCTTTCATATCGCACGCGCCGCGCCCGTAAATGAGATCGCCCTCTTCGGTCGTCCCGATCGCCGTATGCTTCCAGTCTCCGACGCAGGGCACGGTATCCAGATGTCCGCTGTATTCCAGCGTCTTCTCGCCTTCGCCAAAGCAGGCGATGAAGTTCGCGCGGTTATGGCCCAAATCCTGCACCTCGCAGGGAATCCCCTCGCGATCAAAAATCTCCTTGAGGCAGAGCGCGCCGCGCATTTCGTTTCCCGGCGGGTTGATGGTATCCTGCGCCATCAGGGCTTCAAAAATTTCCAGCGTCAAAGCGTCGTTGATCATTTTATCCGCCTCATTTCTGGTAGTGGTTGACGGCTTTCTTGAGGGAATCCATATCGCCCGGCTGCACGCTGGGAATATCGGCGTTCTCGTCGTTGAACAGCTTCAAATCGCGCAGGCCGCTGCCCGTAAGTACGCAAACCACGCGGTCGTTTTCGCCGATCACGCCGTCCTCGTGCAGCTTGACCGCGGCGGCAATCGTCGCTGCGCTTGCCGGTTCGGGGATGACGGCTTCCATCTTCGCGCAGGCGCGCATCGCATCGAGAATCTTGTCATCCGGAATGGCAACGGCGCGTCCGCCGCTGCGGCGAACCGTGTCGAGCGCGGTCACACCTTCGAACGTCACCGGATCAAAGATGGCAAACGCGATGGTATCGCCGTTTTCCCACTTTTCAGTCGCCGTCTTCCCTTCGTCAAACGCTTTGACCAGCGGCGCACAGCCCGCAGCCTGCACCGCGATCATCTTGGGCAGATGGTCGATCATGCCCAGCGCGTACATCTCCTCATAGCCCTTGTAAACCTTGCTGACCACAATGCCGCCGCCAACCGGGCAGACCACATAATCCGGCGCCTCAAACTTCATGCTCCGCGCCGTTTCATAGGCGATGGTCTTATAGCCGTCGCAAGCCAGCGGGTTGTTCATCATCGTGGTGCACATGTTTTTCCAGCCAAAGATGGCCTCGCCGTCTTCCGCCATCTTCACGCAGTCGTTCACGCCGCCCACGCCGTAGATGAAATGTCCGCCGTAGGACATGTTCTGCCACGCGCGTTCCTTCACGGCTCCCGGCGGCAGCATGATGAAGCATTCCATCCCGGCCTTCGCCGCATACGCCGCCACGGCGGCCGCCGCATTGCCCGCAGAGCCGATCGCCACCTGCTTGATGCCGTCCTTCTTGGCCAGCGTCGTGGCCACTGTGGCAAAGCGATCCTTATAGGTGCCGGACGGGTTCAGCGTTTCGTTTTTCAAATACAGATTCTTCATGCCGTAAAACGCGCCCAAACGATCCGTATGGATCAGCGGGGTGTTGCCCTCGCCCATCGTCACAGGCTGAGCGTCCTCCGGAACCGTGAAGAAATCGCGGTAGCCCCAGATTCCATCTTCGCTTCCCTTGCGCAGCACATCGCGCAGATGCTCGGGATTCTTTTCAAGATCGACCGGACTTTCAATCGACGCACCGCAGTAGGTGCAGACATAGTGGTTCTTCGGGCCGACATACGGCTTATGGCAAACGGTACATCTCATCATCGTTCTCATTCCTCCGTCATTGCTGTGTGTTCAAACGAGTTCGCCGCGGCAGATGACCTGTGCAGGATGCGCGAGCGCCTCGATATGGGTGAAAGGATCTTCTTCCAGCGTCATCAGATCGGCCGAAAGCCCTTCCCGGATTGCGCCAGTCTGGTTTTCAAGCCCCAGACAGGCGGCGGATTGCAGCGTGCCGATATGAATGGCTTCTTTTTCGCTCAGGCCGCCGCGCCGAACCATCAGCGCCAGTTCCAGCCATGTTTCATCAAATCTTGTTCCACCCGTTCCCGCATCTGTTCCGCAGACGGGCAGAAGCCCCAGTTCCGTCACGCGGCGGAAGATGGCGAACATCCGCTCTTCCTGTTCCAGCCAGAAGGTTTCGTTCGCGCCGCAGGGACGTTTTCCGCTTCTAAAATCATCCAAATTGTGATATCCGGCGGAAAGTCCCATCATAAACCAGCGCTTCCGACCGGTATAGCGGCTCATGGTTTCGGGGCAATACATGCGTTCGAGCAGGCCGTTTTCCCGGTTGCGGATGAAGCAGGCAATATGCTCGATGCAATCCACACCGCCGTCCATGCAGCGAACAAATCCTTCGGTCGTCAGGCAGTGCGCAAAGGTCGGCACATTGAGCAGATGCGCCTCCGCCACAACGGCGCGGATTTCCTCCGTCGTCAGGCTCACCCGTTCGGCCACGGAGCCCGGCGTCATCTGCCCGCCCGTGACAATCAGCTTCACCGCGTCACATCCGCGCTTTTGGCGCAGCCGCGTCTGCCGAACCATGTCCGCCGCCGTATCCGTTTCCTCGCCGAGAAAATGCAGATGGCCGCCCGTAACCGTCAGCGGCGGCCCGGCCATTTGCAGCCTCGGCAGGCTGCAAAGCATCTGTGCGCGCGGATCCTTCAGGTTCAAAAGCGCCCAGTCGCTTCCGGCGTCGCGCAGCGTGGCGACGCCGCTTTGCAGCGCCTCGCGCGCTCTTTGAGCCGCGCCGAGCACGCGCAATTCGGGCGTATCCGCCAGATAATTCAGCCTCGCCCGCGCCGTGGCGTCAAACTCCAAATGGACATGGGTGTTGACCAGCGCTGGCAGCACATAGCCGTATTCCCGCGTCGGCAAATCCGGATACGTTTGTTTCAGCGTCGCGTAGTCGCCGACGCGCGCAATTTTGCCTTCCCGAACGAGCAATCCGGTCGCGCCGCCGTATCCGTTCGGCTCGTAAACGGCTCGAGCTTTTATGAGATAAGGTTTCATCACAAGCCCTCCGGCAAAAAGGAGTTGCCGCCTGTCCTTTGCGCAAAGACAGGCAGCAACCCGGGCATTATTGAATCAGCCCCGGCAGGAACGTGCAGATCTGCGGGAACATCATAAAGCAGAAAGCCAGCACCATGAACGTGATGATATACGGAACCATGTTCTTGGCGATGCGCATAACGGGCATCTTGGTATAGTCTGCCAGCACATACAGAATACTGCCGACCGGCGGCGTGAGCAGACCCTGCGAGAACAGCAGTGTCGAGGCAACGCCGAACGCAATCGGGTTGATGCCGTACTGACGAATCACAGGCATCATGATCGGAATGAGAATCAGCATAGCCGGGGTCACGTCGATGACCATGCCAGAAATGATGATCAGCACCATGCAGGCCAGAATGATGCCCACCTTGGAGCCGATGGTCGCAACCGCCCACGCGGCAACCGCCTGCGGAATCTGGTTGAAGTTGAGGATGGTTGCCAGCAGCATCGAGAACGTGACCAGCGCCATCACCATGCCGCTGGATTTGAGCGTCTCGAGGAATACATTGTACAGTCCCTTGGGCGAAAGCTCCTTATAGATGAAGATGCCCAAGAACAGCGAATACAGGCAGCAGACAACCGACGCTTCCGTTGCCGAGAAGATGCCCAAGAGAATACCGCTCAACAGGATCACCGGGGAGAGCAGCGCAGGCACCGCACGCCAGAGCGCGCGGAGGCGCTCCTTCCATTCCACGCGCGGGCTGACGGGGTAATTGCGCTTCTTCGCGGTGAAGAACACGATCAGGCACATGGCAGCCGCCATGATGATGCCCGGAACCACACCCGCGATGAACAGCGTACCGACGGATTCCTCGGCCATCATCGCGTAAAGCACCATGCCGGTGCTGGGCGGAATAATCGGCCCCAAGCAGGAAGACGCGCCCGTGATCGCCGCGGAGAAATCGTCGTCAAAGCCCTGATCCTTCATGGCCTTCAGCTCGATGGCGCCGATTCCGCCGGTATCGGCCAGCGCGCTGCCGGACATGCCGGCGAAAATCACGCTGCAGAAGACGTTGACATGACCCAGACCGCCGGGGATATGCCCGACCAGCGTGTTGCAGAAATCAAAGATGCGCGTTGCCACGCCGCCGGCGTTCATAATCGTGCCGGCCAGCATGAAAAACGGAATCGCCAGCATGCTGAACGAATCGCCGACCGCCATAATCAGCCGCTGAATCATCAGCGTCTGCGGCATGCCGCTGGAGAGCATGAACCAGACCGAACCGGTCAGCATGGAGAACGACATCGGCACGCCGATCAACGCCAGCGCAACGATCATAATGATCATAAACCAAATCATCGTTCTTCCTCCTTACGCTTTTTCAATCGTATCCGGCTCAAAAACCAGAATACTCTTGAGAATCAAGTGGATGACGGTCAGCACGCAGCCCACCGGCAAAGAGTAATACAGATACTTGAACGGAATGCGCATCATCGAAGTCAGGAACTTGCCATTCTTGCCGATGAACTTCATGGCGATCGGCAGCAGTCGAATGAACACGATTATCATAACGACGTTGCCCAGCACGGTCGTCAGCTTTTTGGCCTTGGACGGCAGCACGTCACGGAACGCGGTAATACCGGTATGCGCGTCCACAGCCACGCAATACGCGCAGCCGAAATAGCTGATCCAGACGAAGGAATAACGCGCGAATTCCTCACTCCAGGCAATCGGCGCATTAAAGATGTAGCGGCTGATCACCTGACAGGTCATCACGATCAGCACAATGGCAAACCAGAAGACCATGATCGCGCCTTCCGCCTTCGCCATCGCCTTGTTGATTTTAGAAATGACTTTCAAGGAAAACTCTCCTCTCACGCTTCATGCAAAGAGCGTTTTAACCCAGCATTGCCTCCCTAATCAGGAGGGAGGCAATGGAAGGATTGAAATTAGTCGGCCAGCTTGGTGATGATATCGTACAGATCCGGCGCAAGGTTGGAATACTCGTCCACGATGCCGGAGAGCGCCTGCTTGAAGGACTCGACGTCGATCTCCTCGTACGGGATCACCTTCACGCCATCCGCCTCAGCCTTGACGTAAGATTCGTCGGAATCCTTACGGGTCTGATCGGCCAGCTCCTTCTCAACCTCAGCGAAGGTATCCAGAACGATCTTCTGATACTCTTCCGGCAGAGAAGCCAGGGAATCGTTGTTCATCACGAAGAACACGCACTGGAGCGCATGACGGGTATCGGAGAAATGCTTGGCGATTTCCGTCAGCTTCCAGGTCTGGTGAGCCCAGAGCGCATGGTCAGCGCCGTCCACGATGCCCTGAGAGAGGCTCATATACTGGTCAGCCGCAGCGGTCGGCGTGGGAACGTAGCCCATCGCGGTGCCGATCTCGATCAGAGAAGCGGAATCCGGCACGCGCAGCTTCAGGCCTGCGAGATCGGCGGTGGAGTACACGTCGCGCGTCTTGTTCAGGATGCCCTTGAACGCCTGATTGAAGGTCATCACGAAGGTCACGCCCTGAGCGTCGCCGTGCTCCTTGAGCCAAGCCTGATAATCCTCGGAAGCGAGGACACGGTCGAAATGATCAAAGCTGGTGAAGAGGAACGGGCAGTCAAAAACCTTGAACGCCTCGTCCCACTCGGACCACTGGCCCGGGCCGATGCAGACAATGTCCAGATCGCCGTTGGTGCAGCTCGCTGCCCAGCGTACCGGAATAGGTACGAGAGAACGTAACGTCGCCGTTGGTGCGCTCGGTGATCAGATCCAGCGCCTTATCCATATAAATGGTCGAGCTCTGCTCCTGAGAAACGGCCGTGCTGAACGTCATTTCGTACTTCGCGGCGCTGGCGACAGCCGCAACGCTCAGACTCATTGTCAGAGCCGCAGCCATAGCAAGGAACTTCTTCATGGGAAAATCCTCCTTCGATTGGTTTGACGGGATTCGTCAAAATTGTTGGCTTAAAGATATCACCTTTTCCTCCTTGTGTCAATACATTCCGCAAAATATTCTAAATTTTTTTCTGATTTTCTGTTTTTCTCAGAAAAATAGTCAATTTTGTCTTGACCGATTCCCCGAATGCGTTTATACTGATGGACATAAGAAATCTAACTTTTTTTATGATTTCTTTCATCTCTTCTTTGTATCTTCCCCATGCGGTCATGGACGCCCATGACCGCAGCGACAAATCGTTTCTTTATCATAAAAAGGAGGAGTATCCCATGGCAAACGTTTACGACAAGCTCAAGGAAATGAATCTCACCCTTCCGACCCCGCCTGCAAAAGGCGGTCTGTACACGCCCGTGATGGAGTTCGGCGATCACCTGCTGTATTGCTCCGGCTGCGGCCCGCAGCTCAATGGCACCAGCATCGACGGCAAGCTCGGCCAGGATCTGACCGTGGAACAGGGTCAGGAAGCCGCCAAGCGCTGCATGCTCAACCTGCTGGCCAATCTGGACGCCAAGCTCGGCGACCTCAACCGCATCAAGCGCTTCGTGAAGGTGCTCGCCTTCGTCAACAGCGCGGATGATTTCACCCAGCAGCCGCAGGTCGTCAACGGCGGCTCTCAGTTGCTGCTTGACCTGTATGGCGAGGAGCGCGGCCTTCCGGCGCGTACCGCGATGGGCGTCAATGCCACACCGGGCAACATCTCCGTTGAAATCGAGCTGCTGGCGGAATACGAATAATCCAGCCGCGCGTTTTTCTTCCCCAGTCCTGCGCCGTTTTCGGTGCTTGAAGAGAGGAGCTTTCCGCATGAAGCCTTTTGAAATCGAAGTGCCGCACAGCGCCGAAACGGTTTCAGATTTGGCGCGCGCCCAGTACGCGGCTTCGCATCAAACGGCGCGTCTGATTCAGGTCATCACCGCCGTGGTTTGCCTGCTGATCGGCATTCGCGTCATCGGCCACGTCGCGGAGCCCTTCAATTATTTCTTCTCGCTCTACGGCTGTCTGGCCATCGTTTTTATCAACGTTCCCGCCAAGAGCACAGCCGACCGCACCGTGAAGCAGATTCAGGCCAGCGGAAAAGCCTTTCCCTGTTCGGTGTTTGTCTTTGGCGAAAAGGGCTTCAACGTTCGCCCCAAGGGCGACAGCGGAAAGGGCGAAAACATCGCCTATGCCCAATGCCATCGGCTGCTCCGTTATCGTCATGCGACCTATTTTTTCTTAAATGAACAAGCTGCTTTCATCTTTCCGGATCATTGCATCAAGGGACAATCGCCGGATGCGTTTCAGGCATTTCTTTCTCTCAGAACCGGAAAGCCGTGCCGCACGCTGTATCCGTGGTTAACCGCATCCCTTCGCTCGATCATCAAAGAGAAGAAAGCCGGCTGATTCATAACACCTTCTTCCAATATAAAGACCGCTTTTGCTGAGCAAAAGCGGTCTTTATATTGGATTTGACTTTCTTTTTTACCCACGAATCTCGCTCGGTCACGGATACTGCTTTGTTTTCTGCTCCTGCTCGCTGTGGATTTCGTCCAGATAATTGTACAGCGTAAATTTGGAAATTCCCAAATAGCGGCAGATTTTCGGCCCCGATTTCGTAATCAACAGCGCGCCCTTTTGATCCAAATAGCTGATGACCTGCTTTTTCTCTTCCTTGGTCATCTCTTCCGGCGCCTTGCCGATCTGCTCCGTGCCTTCCTTCATCAGATAGTCCAGCAGCTCGCTAACGTCGTTGGTGAAGAACTCCTTGCTGACCTCCTGTTCGACCGGCCTCACGCACGGAAACAACGTCACCCCCGAAAGTCGGTGCTGCATCATAATATATTCGGTAACATCCAGATTGATGCACAGCGCGCCAACCTTGTTTCCCTTTTCATCGGTCAAATACAGCGAGGATGAGCGAAGCATCCGGCCGTCCTGCGTCTGTGTGATGTAATTGAGCTGGTTGGATCCATCCGTTGTGCCGCGCATGACTTCCAACCCCAAATTGCTGCCACCGTCGCCAACTTTCCGGCCGGAAACATGCCCGTTTTCAATGGCAACAATCGTCGATTCGTAATCCTTGGACCAGTCATGCAGCACAACTTCGCAATCCGGCCCGAATTGAGCGGCAATCAGCTTCATCACGCTTTCCAACAGTCGCTGGCTCTCTCTTTCCATGCTTCATTACACCTTTCAGTTTATACAAAACCAACAAAGCCCCTGCTCCAGTGGCGGTTTCTTTGTTCTTATGTATATTTTTCTTAACACCAATCAGAATTTTTTTCATCTCTTCTTTTCTTATTGTACCGCGTTTTTTGTGTTATTGCAATATTTTTTCTTTCATCTTCAAAAAATATGTTTGAATTGAAAGAATTCCCGCTGTACGCGGGGGCGTTGCAGCGGGAGTCGTCGTTCGCTCATTTGAGCGTTTCGTTTATCCAATTTTCGTTGAAAACACGCAGAAATCCGAGTAGACCCTTCCGCCTTACGGGAATGCGTATTGAAGAAATTCTCGGATTGCGTTGGGAAGACATTGACACAGAACGTGATTGTATCCACATTCGACGAGCCGTTGTGCATCCGGGGAGATCAGCTCCGGAAGTAAAGACGACGAAGAACGGTAAAGAACGAGTAATACCTATTCCTCAAGGGTTGCTTGCCCAACTTAGTCCGAGAGAACGAACTGGGTTCATACTGAATAGCTATTGCGATCTGAAACGAGAGCGTCCCTTAAGCTATACGGAATATCGTAGATCATTCGACCGAATCCGCAAACTATGCGGAATAGAGGATTATTCAGCACATGACTTTAGAGACACCTGTGCAACTGAGTGGAGAGAATCCGGCATTTCCATCGACATGATCGCTCGTCTTTTAGGGCATCAAAAAACGGACGTAACGGAACAAAGATACGTCAAATATAGACCCGAATTATACAAGCAGGCACAAGAAAAAATGAGCGTGTATGGAACATCGAATGGAACAAAAAGGGAAAGATGAAGTCTGGCGTCTTCCGGAGTATAAAAGAAAACCCTCAAGTTTTCTAAGAAACTCAAGGGTTTTTCGTGGAGCTGATGGCCGGATTCGAACCGGCGACCTCATCCTTACCAAGGATGCGCTCTACCGACTGAGCTACATCAGCATCGGCAACGAAATGTATTATACCAGAAGTCGCCGAACAATGCAAGCCCTTTCGGTAAAAAATTTATCTTTTCGGCAGAAGTCGCTTTTCGCTTCGGTTTACTTCGTCTCGTACACCGCCGTCACGCTCGCCTTCACGGAGATGCTGCCGGAGCGAATCCCCGTGCCGGAATCCTCGGCCTGCGCGCGCGCCGCGCTGCCGAACATGTTGATCGTGTACTCGTTGTAGCTGCCGTTTTCGGTGATGGATTCCAGATGGTCAATCGTCTGCCCTGCGGCCTTCGCCATCACGTCGGCCTTCTTCGCTGCGGTTTCGATGGCCAGCTTCAGCGCCTGCTGGTACAGCTCGCTGCGGGTCGAAACGTCGTATTCGATGCCGTAGATTTCGCTCATGCCGCCATCCACCAGCACGCCGACCACGCTGTCGAGCATATCCACATCCCGGCACGTGATGCTCAGCGTGTGATTCGCCTGATAGCCGTTCATAACCGGGGATTCGCCGCTGTAATCATACGTCGTGTAATATGCGTAGCTCGTCGTCACGATGTCATCGTCCGCTACGCCCAATTCGAGCAGCTTTCGGGTGACTGCATCGATGATCTTGTTCATGCCCGCCTGCGCCTCGGCGATGGTTTTGCCCGAAACGCCCGCGTTCGCCGTCACTTTCACCATGTCCGGCGCAGCCGTCACTTCCGCCGCGCCCTGCACGACGATCTGCACGTCGTTTCCGTCGGCAAAGGCCAGCGCCGGGATGGCCAGCATCAGCGCCAGCGCAATCGCAAAAATCTTTTTCATGTTCGTTTTCCTCCTGTTCGTTTTTTCACGCAGCTGTCGGTTGATTCTTTTTGCCCGCATGCTCCAGACGATTCATTGCCGGAATTTATTTCCATTGAAGCATTATTTTTTCTTGTATTCCGCGAAGGGGACGAAACCGCTGTCGTCATTGAGCAGCATATTTTGATATCGCTCCAAATCGGCGTCGGCCTGTTCCTCGGAAATTTCCTCGCCGTCGTACAGTTTATGGCTTTCCGTCATGCGGAGATAGACAGTTCCCTCTAAATACTCGCCGTTTATGTCCTCCCTAGTGGTGGTCTGCACGCCTTCGCGAACCACGGCTTTTCCATCTCTGATATCGTAGATGCAGGCAGTAAAATACGCTGCTCCATCAGAGCCTTCGCTATAAATTCCTCCGTCCGCACAAAGGTAATTTCGATTTCGATCCCAGCTATACAAAACGCGCTTCGGTTTTCCATCAACAAGCGTATAGACAGCATCTATCATACAATCGTCCTCAAGCCCATTCGTTGACAAGCTACCCTTAGGAAGAATAACCAGCTCATCAATTCCATCACGATTCAGATCTTTAAGAATGTATCCATCATATTCAAGCGAACGAAGAAACCAACTTGGTTCAAATCCTGAGTTACTAAGTTTTTCCCAATCCCATTTTTCCTGAATCGCTCGGATATACAGTTCAATGACCTCGTCATAATTTCGGCAGTTCTCGTCGGCATAGACAAATCCGTTTGCTTCGCCCTCGCCCGCATATTCGCCCGCGTCGCAGTAGCAATCCACATAGTCGGCATTCAGCCACCCCGTCATGCCTTTATGCGAATCGGGGCTGGTTTTATCCGAATATGTCACCTTGACGATGTTGCGCGCCTTATCCGCCATCGTCGTTCCGCTGAGCAGGCAGAGCGCAAGCGCGCCCAGCGCGATAAATCGTTTCATCTTCGCAATCCTCTTTTACTGCTTCTTCTTTTTCCGAATCCAGCGCCTCGCCAGCGCGATCACAACCGCCGCGACCGCCGCCCACGGCAGCGCGTAGATCAGGCCGAGCACCGCGCCGAAAACGAACTCGCCGAAATTCTCCATGCCCTCGACGAACTCCTCGCCCATCCGGGTCAGGAGCGGCTGCTTGGCGGCGACCGCGCTGCTCTTTTCGTTGATGGTCACATACAGCGTCGCCATGCTGGCCTGATTGTCGATCCGGCGATTCTGTCCCTCCAGCCACTCGATCTCCTCCTGCACGTCGAAGATCGCGTCGGTCAGCGTGATGATGTCCTCCATGGTTTCGGCCTTTTCATAGAGCGCGTCCAGCTGCCGCTTCTTCGCCCGCGCGCTTTCCAGCCGGGATGCGTTGTCCGTGTAAGTGCTCGTCATATCGACGGCGCTGGTCTGCTCGCGCGTCACCTCGCCCCACTCGCCCGCGCCGGAGAGCACGCCGTCCAGCATATCGCTCGGCACGCGCAGCGTCAGGCTCGCGCTTCGGCTCGCGTTCTTCGCGCCGCTGATGTCCCGGCTCTCGACAACGCCGCCCGCCTGCTCGATCTGCCCGCAGAGCGCGGAAACCGCCTCGTCAAAGCGCTCGGTTTTCAGGGTCAGCCATGCGTTGCGGACGATCTTCTTCTCGTCCTCCGCCGTGCTGTCGTTCGCCGCGCCCTTTTCCGCCGCGCTGCGCGCGCCGAGCGCCGGGGCGCTGTTCTCGTAAAGCGCGACCGCATCCTCCTGCGGATAGGCTTCGTAGGTATCGTAAGCGCCGTAGTCGTAATCGTAGGCCGTCCGCGCCTCGTTTTTTTCGTTTCCGCCCAGCCGTCCGACGCCCGTGCCCGCCGCGAACACCAGCGCCGCGCAGGCCGCATACCCGATGACCCGAACGCCCTTGCGCCGCATCCAGTCGCTGATGGAAATGACGCGCGGCGTCTGCCGAATCGCCATGCGCCAGCCCTTTGTGAAGGATTCCGGCGGCGTCACATCCTCGTCGATCCGCTGCATCCCGCGAAGCGCGTCCGCGTTATCCATCAGCGCACGGCATGCTTCGCACGTCTCAGCGTGCGCTTCCATTTCCGCCCGCTCCTCCGCCGTGATTTCCCGCCCGGAAAAGACGATGGCCTCCAGTTCCTCACACCGCATGTCGTTCACCTCCCGTTTGTCCGACGCCGCGCCGTTTCAGCTCCGCGGCGATCTTCTCCCTCGCCCTCGCCAATCTCGATTTCACCGTTCCCTGCGCGATTTGCAGCGCCTGCGCCGTCTCCTCGATGCTCAGGCCGTGCACGTCCCGCAGAAGGAACACCTCGCGCATCCCCTCCGGCACGGCGGCAATCGCCTGCCGGATCGCGCTCCGGGTTTCCTTCCGTTCCGTCTGCTCCTGCGGGGTTTCGCTGCCGTCCGCCGGGTCAAAGCCGCTCGCCTCGCCCATTTCCTCCAGCGACGGCTGCTCGTGGCGCTGGCGCTTGCGTATCGCGTCCATGCAGCAGGAAGCCGTCACCCGGTATACCCATGTTGAAAACGCGCTCTCAAACCGATACTGGCCGATCGTGCGCCATATCCGCAGCATGGCCTCCTGCGCCGCGTCTTCCCCGTCGTGCGGATTGCCCATCATCCGCAGGCACAGCGCATAGATTTTCTTTTCGTATGCGCTCATCAGCGTTTCAAAGGCGTTCGCGTCGCCCTTCGCCGCGCGGGCAATGTTCTCGCGCTCCATTCGCGCTCCTCCTTCCGTGCTCCTTCTGATATTTAGACGGATGAGCCGCCCAAATCGTTCCCGAATCCTCCAAAAATTTTCCTGTGCCCTTCAATGCGCGCGTCCGAAAGATTTGTTCAAACCCTAATAACGCTCCGCGTGTCCTATCGCCCAGATGGAAACAACCTCCAAAAAAGAGCTCCCTCAGGGAGGGAGCTGGCACGGCGCAGCCGTGACTGAAGGAGTCCAAAAAAACGCCGACAGAGCCATAAATCCCTGTCGGCGAAAGCTCCCTCTCAGCGGGAGTATTTTTGTATACGCAGCGCTGTCGCGCCCATCATGCCTCCCTCCCCGAGGGAGGTGTCGGCGCAAAGCGCCGACGGAAGGAGTTACTCTTCGATGATGCTCTTGCCGGTCATTTCCTTCGGCACGGGCAGCCCGATGTAGGGCAGCATGGTCGGCGCGATATCCGCCAGACAGCCGCCCGCGCGGAGCTCCACGTTGCCGCAGCCCGCGACCAGGAACGGAACCGGATTGGTGGTGTGCGCGGTGAACGGCGTGCCGTCCGGATTTTCCATCTTGTCGGCGTTGCCGTGGTCGGCGGTCAGGAACATGCAGCCGCCCATATCGCGAACGGCCTCCCAAACGGTTTCCACGCAGGCGTCAACCGCCTCGACCGCCTTCACCGCCGCGTCGAACACGCCGGTGTGACCCACCATGTCGCAGTTCGCAAAATTGAGGATCACCACGTCGTATTTGCCGCTGCGGATGCGCTTGGCGCACTCGTCGGCCACCTCGTAGGCGCTCATCTCCGGCTTGAGGTCGTAGGTAGCGACCTTCGGGCTGGGGATGACCTTGCGATCCTCGCCCTCGTAGGGCGCTTCCACGCCGCCGTTGAAGAAGAACGTCACGTGGGCGTATTTTTCCGTCTCCGCGATGCGCAGCTGCGTCTTGCCGTTCTTGGCGAGGTATTCGCCCAGCACGTTGGTCAGCTCCACCGGCGGATAGGCGACCTCGACGTTCGGCATGGTCGCGTCATATTCCGCCATGCAGACATAGTGCACGGGGAAGCGGCCATAGCGGCGCTCAAAGCCCTTGAAATCGTCATCCACAAAGATGCGGGTGATCTGGCGCGCGCGATCCGGGCGGAAGTTGATGAACACAACCGTGTCGCCCTCCTGAATACGGCCGCCCTCGCAGGTGACGCACGGCACAACAAACTCATCCGTCACGTCGTCGGCGTAGCTCTTTTCGATGGCCTCCATCGCATTGCTCGCGTGGTTGCCCTCGCCGTAGACGAGCGCCGCGTAGGCCTTCTCCTCGCGATCCCAGTTGGAATCGCGGTCCATCGCGTAGTAGCGGCCGGTGACGGTCGCGATTTTGCCCACGCCGATCTCGTCGAGCTTCTTCTGAAGGTCGGCGATGAAGCCCTTGCCGGAGTGCGGGTCGGTGTCGCGGCCGTCCATGATGCAGTGCACGTAGATCTTCTTCGCGCCCAGATGCTTGGCCAGATCGAGCAGGCCGAACAGGTGGTCGATATGGCTGTGCACGCCGCCCGTGCCGAGCAGACCCATCAGGTGAACGGCCTTGCCCGCGTCGATGGCCGCGCGCATGTTGCGCACCAGCACGTCGTTTTCCTTCATCGTGCCATCCATGATGGACTTGGTAATCAGCGTCAGCTGCTGATAGACGATGCGGCCCGCGCCCATGTTGGTGTGGCCGACCTCGCTGTTGCCCATCTGCCCTTCCGGCAGGCCGACCGCCATGCCGGAGGCCTGAATCGTGGTATAGGGATAGGTTTCAAACAGACGATCGAGGTTCGGCTTCTTGGCCGCCGCAATCGCATTGCCGAACGTCTGCTCCGGCACCCAGCCGAAGCCGTCCATGATGCAAAGCAGAACAGGTTTCTTTGCCATACTTGCTCCTTTATGCGTCGAAACGCACGACCTTGGAGAAATCCTCCGCCTTGAGGGAAGCGCCGCCGATCAGGCCGCCGTCGATCTCCGGCTGCGCCATCAGACCCTTGCAGTTCTTCGGGTTCATCGAGCCGCCGTACTGGATGCGCACGTCGTCCGCCGCGTCGCCGTAGGCCGCGCGAACCGCCTCGCGGATCACGCCGATGGTCTCGTTCGCCTGCTCGTCCGTCGCGGTCAGGCCGGTGCCGATCGCCCAAACCGGCTCATAGGCGATAACCACGTGCTTCACCTCGTCCGCCGTCAGGCCGGAGAGCGCGATCTGCGTCTGATAGGTCACCAGCGCGTTGGTGTAGCCCGCCTCGCGCTCTTCCTTCTTTTCGCCCACGCAGATGATCGGGGTCAGCCCCGCCTTGACGGCCGCCAGCACGCGCTGGTTCACCGTCGCGTCCGTCTCGCCGAAGTACTGGCGGCGCTCGCTGTGGCCAAGGATGACGTATTCCACGCCGGATTCCTTGAGCATTGCGGCGCTCAGCTCGCCCGTGTATGCGCCGGATTCCTTCCAGTGCATGTTCTCCGCGCCAAGCTTGATGTTCGTGCCCTTGATGACCTCGCTCACCGCCGCGAAGTCCACCGCCGGGGTGCAGACCACCACGTCGCATTTCGCGTCCTTAACCAGCGGAATCAGCGCGGAAACCAGCTCGCGCGCCTCGCTGGGGGTCTTGTTCATCTTCCAGTTGCCGGCAATAATCGGCTTACGCATGATGTTGTTCCTCCTCACTTATAAAGACCCTGAGCGACCCCAAGGCCGCTCAGGGCGAATCATTTACAGCTTTTCGTCAAGGCAGGCAACGCCCGGAAGCACCTTGCCCTCGAGATACTCGAGGGACGCGCCGCCGCCGGTGGAGATGTGGGTCATCTTGTCGCCCAGACCCATCTGCTCGACCGCAGCCGCGGAATCGCCGCCGCCGATGATGGTCACAGCGTCGCTGTCGGCCATCGCCTGCGCCACAGCCAGCGTACCGGCCGCGAGGGTCGGGTTCTCGAACACGCCCATCGGGCCGTTCCAGATGACGGTCTTGGCGCCCTTGACGGCGTTGGCAAACAGCTCGCGGGTCTTGGGGCCGATATCGCAGCCCTCCATGTCCGCCGGAATTGCGTCCGCGTCCACGGTCACGGTCTCAACCGCCGCGTCGATCGGGTCCGGGAAGTCCTTGATGCAGACGGTATCGACCGGCAGCAGCAGCTTGACGCCCTTCGCCTCGGCCTTGGCCATCATATCCTTGCAGTAGTCGATCTTCGTCTCATCCAGCAGGCTCTTGCCCACGCCGTAGCCCTTCGCCTTCAGGAAGGTATACGCCATGCCGCCGCCGATAATCAAGGTATCGACCTTCTCCAGCAGGTTTTCGATGACGTTGAGCTTGTCGGCCACCTTCGCGCCGCCCAGCACCGCCACGAACGGGCGATCCGGGTTCTCCAGCGCCTTGCCCATGATGTCCAGCTCTTTGCCGATCAGGTAACCGGCCACGCACGGAGAGAGGAACTTGGTCACGCCCTCGGTGGAGCAGTGCGCGCGATGGCAGGAGCCGAACGCATCATCGACATAGCAATCCGCCAGAGAGGCCAGCTCCTTGGAGAAATCCTCGATGTTCTTGGTCTCTTCCTTGCGGAAGCGGGTGTTCTGGAGCAGCACCACGTCGCCGTCCTTCATCGCGGCGACGGCGGCCTTCGCGTTCTCGCCGACAACGGTATCGTCATCCGCGAACACGACCGGCTTGCCCAGATACTCGCTCAGGCGCGCCGCCACCGGCGCGAGGGAGAACTTCGCCTCCGGGCCGTTCTTCGGCTTGCCGAGATGGCTGCACAGGATGACCCTGCCGCCGTCCGCGATCAGCTTCTTGATCGTCGGCAGCGCGGCCACGATGCGCTTGTCGTTGGTGATCTTGCCATCCTTCATCGGAACATTGAAATCGCAGCGCACAAGCACTTTCTTGCCGGAGACCTTGATGTCGTCCACCGTCATTTTTGCCATGGGTAATTCCTCCATTTCAATTTGGTTCCAATTCCTGGGTTTCCATGATAGATTGAGGGTTTATATCCGGCCGCGTCCCCAAAAAACGCCGCCGGGAGAAAGCCGCGGAAGCCGCGGCGTTTCAAACCGTTTGTCGGCCGGGTCTCTGCCCGTCCGAACGCTTCTAGTGTAGCATTTTTTGCCGAGATTGTCAAAGATTTGCGCAAAGAATGGCGCTGACTTCCAAAATTTTGCGTTTATCGGCGCAAAAGCTCGATCATCCGCAGCGCCGCGCCCTCGTCGACGACCAGCAGCTTGTGCGGATGATGCGCGCAGACGGCCAAAATCGCCTCCGCCTTCGCGCGCCCCGCCGCAACCGCCGCGGCGCGGTTCTTCCGCCCGATGTCCTCGGGCTTGAAGGCCAGCGACGAGCCGCCGCCGACCACGCGCCCGTCGGCGCTCAGGTAAAAGCCCAGCGCTTCCGCGACCGCGCCCTCCTCGCGCAGCGTCTCCTGCTCCACCCGGCTCAGGCCGCGCCGCTGCGCCAAATCCATCGCCCGCCCGATGCCGTAGAGCAGCACGTCGGCGTGGCGCACCAATTCCAGCGGCTCGCGCACCTGCGGCAGGCGCGCCAGCTCGTCCGCCGCCGCCCCGGACAGCCCGTCCGGCAGGTGCAGAAAGCGATAGTAGCCGCCCAGCTTTTGGGCAAAGCGCTCGGCCACCGTGTTTGCCTGCGTGCTGACGCCGCCGCCCATGCCGCCCTGCGCGGGCACGACCGTGATTTCCATCGGCGCGGCGACCGCAATCGCTTCCGCCGTCTTGGCAACAGTTCGCCCGCCCGTGACCGCCATCACGTGCGCGCCCTGCAATAAAAAGCGGATCTGCCGCGCCGCCGCGCGCGCGACCTCCTCCATCACCCCGGAGTCGATATCCGCATCGCCGCGAACGACGCACACGCGCTCCACGCCGAGCATCTGCGACAGCGTCAGCTCGATGCCAGAGAGCGTCCGCCGCCCGCCGCTGACCGCCCGCGCCGCCTCCACGAGGCTCTGCCCCTGCGGGGTCAGCTCCATGCCGGAGGCACTCTGCGTCAGGCATCCGGCTTTTTTCAGCGCTTCCGCCGCCGCGCGCACCTCCCGCTCCGCCAGATGCAGCCGCGCGGCCAGGGCGCGCCTGCCGATGGGCTCCAGCGCCGCGACGCGCTCCAGAATCAGCGCGCGCAGCTCCATCTCCTCCATCAGATCCGGCGCAATCAGGGACAGCGTATTGAGGATTGACGTATCCATATCCTTCACCAAGCCCGTGGCCTGTTCAGCTGCGGAAAACAGAGCTGTCAAGCTTAAACCGAACATTTCAAGAAACAAATATCTAAGCATTTTTGGATATGGGGCTTTGC
>ERZ827524.378-NODE-378-length-59919-cov-5.804123_pt1 | contig 59919 bp, 54 predicted proteins | sample MGYA00519702_ERZ827524 | MGnify/ENA primary metagenome ERZ827524 (study PRJEB31778, sample SAMEA3449341) | human gut metagenome | biome: human gut; feature: human-associated habitat; material: faeces | place: United Kingdom | collected 2010/2012 ...
GGCGGGGAGCTTTTGTTTCGACGGATGTTTCGGCAGGACGCCGGAGGGAGAGGGAGACGGCGCGTCCGCCTATTTCCCGGACAGAGATGAAAAACGCCGTGTCTGCGGCGTTTTTTTGCGTTGCTCCGCCCAAATGGGCGGCGCAGACGGCGGGCATACGCCCGCCGTCTGCGCGTGATTCCAATTTGCAAAATCGGCCTGGCTGCCTTACAACAGGTACGGAAACATGACCACCGGCACGCAATTCCGGCCGCCGACTCCTGCATCATACAATCTCACAATAGTTGGAGTATGCCCGCCGGCGCACGATTTTGGGCTACTGGCGCGGTTCAGGAACGCCCCTCGGGGAGGGAACGCTTGTATGTGTGAATTTCAGCGCCGGCTTTTGCGTCATAATACCTTTGTAATCGTAAAAATACGCTCGTCTGCGCGCAATTTTGGAGTGCGGACACGGTGTGCGGATACCTTGACGGGAACACTCTCGTATAAGCTCCATTTCGCGCGTCCGCAGTGCCGCAGATTCTTTAGCCTTCTTACCTCTAAATAGGCACTCCGATTGCAAAATCATAAAACGTGGGTTGCGGCGTTGCAGTTACGCCCAACTTTTATATTCTAAATACGTTTTCCGCTTACAAGGCGCGGCCTGCGCGCCGGACGGCGGGACAGCGCGAATCGGAGAATCCCGCCGCGACGGGATTTGCAACACGGTCTCCGCGCCGGACGGTGAGACGGTGCGGATTGACGGTTCCGCCGAGGAAGCAAAGCTGTGTTACGGCCTGCACGCCGAACGCGGCGGAACGGCGTTCGGCCGCGCGCCGTCGGCGCAGCGCCCGCTTCCGGCGGCTTCGGCCGGATAGGTCCTGCGTTTTTGCGTCTTTTTTGCGATACGGTTTGCCGCGCGGCGCTTTTCGGCTTTGCCGGAATTTTTTCCTCCTGTCTTTTTTTGCTTTCCCTCTTGACAACAGACGATCAAGCGTGTATACTGTGCATATCAAATATATACAGAAAGGGGGCGCCGCCGGTGGACGTCATTGTCAGCAATGCGAGCGTGCAGCCGATCTACGAGCAGATCTATTCCCAGATCAAGGCGCAGATTCTTTCGGGCGCACTGCGGGAGGGCGAGCTGCTGCCGTCCATCCGCGCGCTGGCGAAGGACTTGCGCATCAGCGTCATCACGACCAAGCGCGCTTACGACGAGCTGGAAAAGGACGGCTACATCTATACCGTTGCGGGCAAGGGCTGCTATGTCGCCGAACGGAACGAGCAGCTCGTGCGGGAGGAATACCTCAAGCAAATCGAGGCGCATATGCAGGCGATCGTCGAGAACGCGGCGGCCTGCGGCATCCGGGGCGAGGCGCTGCGCGAGCTGCTGCTGACGCTGCTGGAAACGACGGAAGGGGCGGATTTGCCATGAATGCAATCGAAATCAAGGGTCTGCGCAAGCAGTACGGCGGCTTTACGCTCGGCGGGCTGGACTTTACGCTGCCGGAGGGCTGCATCACCGGGCTGGTGGGCGAAAACGGCGCGGGGAAAAGCACGCTGCTGCGGCTGATTGTGGGGATGACGCGGCCCGACGCGGGCGAGCTTCGCGTGCTGGGCGCGCCGGTCGGCGGCGAAGCGTTCCGCGCGCTGCGGGAGGATATCGGCTATGTGCCCGACGAGACCTATTTCCCCGAGATGCTCACGCCGCGCGACGTCGGCGCCGTGCTGTCCCGCGCGTATTCCCGCTGGGACGCAGCTTCGTACGCGGCGCTGCTCGAGCGCTTCGCGCTGCCCGTCCGCAAGCCGGTGCGCGAGCTGTCGCGCGGGATGAAGATGAAGCTGTCGCTGGCGGCGGCGCTGGCGCACCGGCCGCGGCTGCTCGTGCTCGACGAGGCGACCGGCGGGCTGGACCCGGTCGCGCGCGACGGGATTCTGGACCTCCTCAACGACTTCACCCGCGACGAGACGCATACGGTGCTGCTGTCGTCGCACATCCTGTCCGATCTGGAAAAAATCTGCGATTACGTCGCGTTCCTGCGGAACGGGCGGCTGCTGTTCTGCGAGGAAAAGGACCGCCTGACCGAGTGCTGCGCCGTCGTCCGCCTGCCCGCGCGGGAAATCGGCGCGCTGCCGGAGAACGCCGTCCTCGCCCGCCGCCGGAACGGTCTTGCCGCCGAGCTGCTCGTCCGCCGCGACGCGCTGCCGCGCGGCTTTACCGCCGAGCGCACGACGCTTGAGGAAATCGTGCTGCTGCTGTCGGCGTCCGCCGAAACGAAGGAGAAGATCGTATGAAAGGGCTGCTTTTGAAGGATGCTTTGATGCTGTTTCGCCAGTCGCGCCTGCTGGCGGCGCTTATGCTCGCGCTGGCGCTGCTCTCGGGCGGGGAACCCCTGGTGCTGCGCAGCATTTCGGTGCTGTATGCGGCGCTGCTGCCGATCAACGTACTCGCGTATGACGAGCGCAGCGGCTGGGATCGCGTCGCCGCCGTCCTGCCCTACTCGCGCGCGGCGGTCGTGGGAGAAAAATACCTGCTCGCCGCCGTCGGCGTGCTGGGTACGACGCTGCTGTCGCTGCTGTCCGAATGGGTCGTGGGCGGATTTGCGCTCCCGATGGAAAGCATCGCCGCCGCGCTGATGTACGCCTGTATCGTTCTGCTGCTGACGGCAATCTCCCTGCCGCCGATGTTCCGCTTCGGCGTGGAAAAGGGACGGCTGTTCTATTTCGTGTTCGTGGGGGCGTTCGTCGCGCTGATCTTCGGCTTCGGCGAGCGGCTGTCGGCGCTGCTTGCCGGCGACGCCGCGCTGCCGGTGCTGTTGCTCGCCGCGGTTGTCGTGCTGCCGAGCTCTGCCGCGCTTTCTGCGGCCGGCTACGGAAAGCGGTGTTTTTCCTAACCGGCTTGAAAAAATAACCGGCTTGAGAAAAGAAAAACGGAGCCGTCGGCTCCGTTTTTTGTTTGATAAAGGGAAAGTGCGCGTCAGTCCACCGAAACGAGCGCGTTCAAGCCGTATTTCTCGTCGAAGCGGTCGTAGATGCGCTGCCAGCGCGAGATATAGCTGCTCATATCGGAGCTCGGGCTTGCGGCCGGGCGGAACAGCACGGCCTGCCGTCCGTCGCCGAGCGTCTGATACGGCTCAGGAAGCACGCCCTCCTTTTCCACATAAAGGACGCGGCCGAACAGGACGTCTCCGTCGGCTTTCTGCGCGGATACAATATATTCGGAAAAGGCGAATTCGTTGGTGCTGCCGAGGGAGGACGTTTCCTGCTCGGAGATATGGATCCGCGCGAGCAGTTTGGCCTCGAATTCACCTGCCTCCAACGCGTCGAGCAGCCCTTGGACGCCGCCGAAATCGGTCTCGTATACGCAAAGCGGAGCGACTTGGTTGGAATACCATTCGTGCGTGTCGATGATGACGAGCCGCTCCTTTGCGGTCCCTGCGTTTCGCGCATAGGAAAAGCTGAGCGCCGAGAGGCGGCATTCGGGCGCAAGGCTGACGGTGACGACCGAGCCGACGCCGACGCTGTCCGCTTCGGGGATCAACTCTATGGCCGGCAGCGAGCCGGGCGGAACGATTTCCGTGTTGGGCAGTATATCGGGACGGCTGCAGGTGCAGACGTATGTGCTTGTATCAGAGGAATCGGAAGAATCGGAAGAATCAGAGGAATCGGAAGTATCCGCGCTGACGTCCGGGTCGGCGCTGCTTTCGCTGTCCGATGAGACGGCGACAGATTCTTCATCGGAGGCATCGCCGGATACCGCTTCCGACGGTGTGTCGGACGTCGCTTCGCCGCTCTCGCCGGACGTCGCTTCGGACGGGTCCGCCGGCAGAGCGGATTCGCTTGATTCGGCCGCGGACAAATCCTCTGACGCCGCCGGGGAAGGGTCGGCCGTGCAGGCGGCGAGAAGGAATAGAAACAGCGCGGCCAGCAGGAAACAGAAGGCAAAGCATTTTTTCATCGTTCGTTCTCTCCCTTTCGGCTGTTACGCACCGCATACGGCTTCGCCGTAGCGAAAAGGCTCGGCGCTCGGGCGTGGAATCGCCCGAAGCACGCGGCGCGGCAGACGGTTTGGCGCGAAAGCGGCGGATATGGCGCGCGATTCAATCGACCGAGGTCAGCGAAAGCAAGCCGCACCTTTCGTCAAAGCGCTCGTAGATTTTTTGCCAGGAATGCGAAAGCTGCTTCGTCTTGCCGCCGTCAACGTCGGACGATCCGCGGACAAGCGCCAGACAGCGCCCGTCGGGTAGCGTATGATAGGCGAGAAGAGGCGTTTCCAGACTTTCGGAAAAGCGGATTGTGCCGAAGAGACGGTCTCCTGCGGCCTCCTCGGCGCTGCCGATGAATTCGTCAGCCGCAAAGTAGCCGAAGGTGCCGGGTTCTTGATCGGTGATGCCGACGGACGTCGATTCCTGCTCGGTGATGTAAGTGCGCGCCAACAGCTTTGCGCGTAAGGAACCGGCCGCTATCGCCTCATACAGCTCCTTGCCGCCGCCAAGCTCGGTTTCATAGACCGATAAGGTCGCGCAGTGCAGGGAATAGGCTATATTATGCGTTTCGACGACTATGAGTCGCTCCTTGCCGGTCGTCTCGCTGCGTTCGTAGGTAAAGTGAAGCATGGCAAGGCTGCAGGAGGGCGCAAGGTCAAGTGTGCATGTTTTGCCGACATCCGGGTCGTTCAGCTCGGGAACACGGACGACGGCGGGCGGTGTTCCGGGCGGGACGAGCTGGGGATCAGGGTCGCGAAGCAGCGCGGGAATCGAGGCGTAGCAGTCGCACGGGGGCTGAAAAAATCCCGATGTATCAATGGGCATACCACTTGATGTCTCGTCCGACTGCTCGGCGGAGGATACCGCAGACGACTCGGCGGCGCTGTTGCCGCCGCTCTCGGCGGGGGATGTCGCAGGCTGTCCTTCGCCGCTCCCATCGGACGTCGTTTCGGACAGGTTTGCCGACGTCGCCGGGGAAGGATTGATTGCGCAGGCGGCGAGAAGGAGCAGAAACAGCGCGGCCAACAGGAAACAGAAGGCAAAGCATTTTTTCATCGTTCGTTCTCTCCCTTTCGGCTTATTCAACTGAAACGAGCGCGTTCAAGCCGTATTTTTCGTCGAAGCGGTCGTAGATGCGCTGCCAAACCGCCGCAAGGCTTTGCTTTTGCGCGTCGGCTTCGTCTGCCGCATACAGATAAACGGAACGTTTTTCGTTTGAGGTCCATACAGGCGCTTTGGTTTCGGAAACGTTTTCCGGGCGGCAAATCAGCCCGAAAAGGCATTGTTCGCTTGTTTGAGTCGCGCTTTGTAAAAATCCGTCCGTGTCCGCGCCTTTTATAAGGTGATGAAACGAATTTATTGTATACATGCCTTCGATCCAGTCGATATAAATTCGAGCGGCGAGTATAGCGTCGCAGCCGCCGGCCTCCAAGGCTTCGTACAACCCCTCGCCGCCGAGCGAGGTCTCGTAAACGGACAGCAGCATAACGCTTTCGTTATTAGGCAGACGTTCGATTGTGACGAGCCGTTCCTCGCCGGTTTCTGTATTTCGGCGGAATGCAAAGCTGATTTCAACCTTGCCGTTCAGCGCAAGGCCGACGGAGATCTTTTCTCCGATCTCCGACCCATCTGCGGTCGGCAGCTTATCGACGTCGGTCAGTGTTCCGGGCGCTTCTGGGCCGTCGTTTGATTCGGAAACTGTCGGGGTCTCCGAAAACGCCGAGCTGTCGTCGGAAAAAACCGGAAGCTCCTCCGAGAACGTCGAGGCATCATCGGAAATGGCCGGCGGCTCGGAAACCGAAGCAAGGCCGCAGGCCGAGAGACAGAGCAAAAAAGCAGAGGCCGACAGAGCTTTCAGCAGCTTATTCATCATTTAGGCACCTTCTTCAGACGCAGAGCGCGTTTCGATGTCGAATGAGCCGTCTTGACCGCCGAAAGGCTCGGCGATGGAACCCGTGCGGCCGCATCTTATGCATTTACCGAGCAGCGGATTCCAATGAGCGGAATGCGCTTCGGTTTCCGCATTGCCGCAGACAGTGCATGTGCGTATATGTGTATACAATCCGTTGTCTTTCCATACGCCGCTGTGTCCATTCAGACAAGTGAGATAACCGCATTCATAAAACCAGCTTATTGAAGCGACAAAAGCGCAGTGCGGCTCGTCGTCAAGCCAGCCGCAGTGCATTTGCAGTGTGGCGGTTCCCAGCGGATTCGCCGAGTCGAAGGTCGCGCGGTAAACGACCACGGAATGGTTCCATTCCGCGCCGAGGGACTTCTTCATCGACGCGATTACCGGCCGTCCGCCGGCGAGTTCGTTTAGAATTTTGGTTCGCGCGCTGTTGTTGGCTGCATATTCGGAACAGAGACGTGCCGCTACGTTTCTGGAGGACAAATAGCGGTTCAGGCCATTTGCGGCTTCATGGATAAAAATCGCGCCTTTCGGCTGCGACCCATAGACATAGGAATTGAGTAGCTGGTGAAATGCATCGTTTGTGCCGTTACCTTGTCTGTAATAGGTATCGACAAAAGCGTTGTTGACGTAAATGTCGTAATAACCGAACAAAATGGCGGCGGCTATGACGGTACAGGTTCCTTCCTCGTTTTTTCCGAAATCGTTCAAACTGGCAAAATAATCGGTTTGAACTTCATAGACGGCAGACTCGGATTGCGGCGAAATGTCCAATGTCCGCAATGTGCCAGAACAGGAAAGCCGAAGCGCTGTGCCGCGCACCTGCTCATCCAGCGCCGCGAAAGACGAGAGATCCGCTGCGGTCAGGGACTGTTGGGTATAAAGCTCGTGAAAAACACCGTTTTCGAGGATAAAATAGTTGAGCGGACCGCCGTAATAAAAGTCCTTCAAATGTGCGACGGGATATGGGGGCAGAGCGCTTTCCTCGTAGCAGGCCTCCATCAGCGCGCCGGTTTCGTCGCAGAGGATGGCGTAGCCATAGGGCAAAAGGGTGTACATGGTGTATGCGTAGCCGCCGGTTGAAAAGCTTTTCAGACGGACGGCGCGGTCGGCGGAAAAACGAATCGCAGACTCGGTCGAAGCGGCATTGATGACCGCATCGACCGTACCCGCCGTTTCTGAGCCGGATACGACGGCCGGCAGGGCGGAAACAGAAACAAGAAACAGGGAGAGCAGTAACAAAAGAGCCAAGAGTGTGCGCAGAGTGTTTTTGGTTTTTTTTATTTGTAAACCCTTTGTTGCTTTGCTTGCAGCATATTGTATCGTGTTTGTATTATACACAAATTTTGCGAAATTGTCAATAGAATTTGTGAATAAATGCGAAAATAAGACATAAAATGTAAATTTACATAACCCTTTTTCCAAACGGCCCGCCGCACAGGCGCCGAAGGCGCCTGTGCGGCGGGCTGCGAACGGATCGCGGCGCAGAGGATTTCCTGCGAAAGCTCGTCGGCTTCGTCGCGGAAAACGTCCGCTTGACGGCATAGCCGTAAATCCTGTCCGCATAGCGGACGATGTCGTCGGGCTTCATTCGATCACCGGCCTTTCGCTTATAAAGTGCGCGCGGTATGCGTTTTCTTGGGTGGTGGCGAGAAGAAAGTCAAAAAAATTTGTTCGTCCCGCCGTATCAGGGAAAGCGGCGGCGGTCTGCGCCGTTTGGCGTGGGGCGGGAGGGATATAGGCGCTGCCGAATCGGTATTCAACCGTCCGCCGCCGAAGCCGGCGCCGGTACGTTGCGGGGCGGTTTGAAAAAAGACTGCACGGGCGGGTTGCCGTGCAGTCATAGGGGAAGTCGCAGTTTTGCTTGGATGTTTTATTCCTTTATAAAAAGTTCCGCGTGACAGAGAAAAAAGGGCCTTGTTCCGTAAAAATCGCCCGTTTTCGGCTATGGTAAAAAGCGCGTTTTGTTTGTCGGGAATATCGAAATACACACCAAACTGAAATCTGCGGCTTATATGTTTGCGTTTATCTCTTTGAGAATTGCAATCACGGTTATTTCTCCATCGACCAACATTTCGCATATCTTGTTTTTATGCTCTTCACTTTGTGGATTTTCCCAATATAATTTTGCAAGCTTCTTGTTTATAAGCCTATCTGTTTGTCCGTCAAAGCATTTTGTCGCATCGCCGATGAAGCAATTGCCTTTTACGTCCAATTCGACGATAGAATATGTCGGCCTGCCTATTTTTGAAAAGAAATCGCCCCATTGAACTGCTTCTTTATATGTTTTAGACACATATAAACAGCTCATTCTCGATGGATAAAACGGATATTCTTCTTTTCTCACTTCTTCCATTGCCAGTTCCCTCAACGCAACAGAAGTATGGTGTTCTAATGTATCAGCCTGATAATGCGCGGGATTTTTATATATTTCATTTACAGCATCTATTTTATCGACAACTCGCTGATACACGCCGCTATGATTGTTTTCGTCAAAGACGATCGTTTGACCGACTCTCATAGGCCTATCCGTAACGACATGATACACGATCATAACAATACCTCTTATCAAACTCCTATTTGCCGCTTTGTCCGAAAATATAAATTATTAAAAATATGGATTCGGCGGACACTTTGTGTCCGCCGGGGAATATCATATCTGTTCAGTCGCCCCAAAAGGTGGGCGGATGCCGCGCAAGCTCTGCCGCTCTGCGGCGAAGCCGTGCGGGGAAATCGAATTACAGGGTGAGAAAATCGCCGAACGCGCGGAAGCGGTTGTAGCGCGCGCGGACCAGCTCATCCGGTTCGACGGCGCAGAGCGCGCGCAGCTTGCGCGCAAGGAGCACCTTGAGGGTGGAGAACACGACGCTGTCGCCGCCGGTTTCGAGCAGGATGCGGTCGACGACGCCGAGTTCGTACAGGTCGGCGGCGGTCATCTTCAGACACTCGGCGGCGTCGGCGACCTTGGCGGGATCCTTCCAGAGGATCGAAGCGCAGCCCTCGGGCGAGATGACCGAGTAGACCGCGTTTTCGGTCATCCAGACCTCGTCGGCCACGGCCAGCCCCAGCGCGCCGCCGCTGCCGCCCTCGCCGATGAACACCGAGAGGATCGGCGTTTTCAGCGCGGACATCTCGTACAGATTCTCCGCGATGGCCTGCGCCTGTCCGCGCTCCTCCGCGCCGATGCCGCAGTATGCGCCCGAGGTGTCTACGAAGCAGACGATCGGGCGGCGGAACTTTTCGGCCAGCTTCATCTGGCGCAGCGCCTTGCGGTAGCCCTCCGGGTGGGCGCAGCCGAAGTTGCGGGCGACGCGCTCCTTGATGTCGTGCCCCTTTTCCAGCCCGATGACCGTCACCGGCATCGAGCCGAGCAGTGCCAGTCCGGTCACGACCGCGCCGTCGTCCGAATAGCGGCGGTCGCCGTGCATTTCGGTAAAGGCGGCGAAAATGCTGTTGATGTAGTCGGTCGCGGTCGGCCGCGCGGGGTCGCGCGCCGCCTTGACCTTTTCGTAGGCCGTCATCTGCGCGTGTGCAGGCGGAGAATCTTGGCGATGTACTCCTTCTGCTTTCTCCTTTCGACGATGTTGTCAATAAAGCCCTTTTCCAGCAGAAATTCGGCGCGCTGGAAGTTTTCCGGCAGCTTCTGGTGGATGGTTTGCTCGATCACGCGCTGACCGGCGAAGCCGATGAGCGCCTTCGGCTCGGCGACGATGATGTCGCCGAGGAACGCGAACGACGCGCTCACGCCGCCCAGCGTCGGGTCGGTGAGGATGGTTAAATACAGATTCCCCGCGTCGGAGTGCCGCTTGACCGCGGCGGAAACCTTGGCCATCTGCATCAGCGAGAGGATGCCCTCCTGCATCCGCGCGCCGCCCGAAACCGTGTAGCCGACGACCGGCAGGCTTTGTTCGGCGGCCAGCTCGAAGAGGGCGGTCAGCTTTTCGCCGATGACGCTGCCCATCGAGCCCATCATGAAACGCGGCTCCATCACGAAGACGGCGCAGGGGAAGCCGCCCACCGCCGCCGTGCCGGTGACGACGCCCTCCCGCTCGCCCGATTCGGCGGCGGCCTTGGCGAGCTTCTGGTTATAGCCGGGGAAATCGATGCAGTTTTTCGAGCGCAGCGTCTCACCCGTCTCGCGGAAGCTCCCTTCGTCGCAGATCAGCTTCAGACGCTCGCGGGCGCTCATACGGAAATGGTAGCCGCAGTTTGTGCAGACGGAAGCGTTGGCGAGCAGGTCGCCGTTGAACAGCGTTTTGCGGCAGGACGGGCAGAGCACGCACATATCCGCCGGCACCGACGGGCGCGGGGTTTTGATGACCTTCTGCTGGCCCTCCAGCTCGTTTTTGGGCTTTTTGAAGCGGATCATAGGCTGCTCTTACCTCTCCCCGAAAGAAAATCGGTCGTGTATTCGCCGCTGATGAACTGCGGGTCGGACAGGATTTCAAGCTGCAGGTCGGCGTTGGTTTCGATGCCGTCGGTGACCAGCTCGCAGAGCGCGGATTTCATCTTGCGGACGGCTTCCTCGCGTTCGCGGGCGTACACGATCAGTTTGCCGATGAGCGAATCGTAGAACGGCGGGACGGTATAGCCCTGATAGACGGCCGTGTCGAAGCGCACCCACGGCCCGCCGGGCGTGTGGAGCATCGTGATCGTGCCGGCCGACGGCGCGTAGTTCCGTTTGGGGTCCTCGGCGTTGATGCGGCATTCGATGGCGTGGCCCGTGACGCGCAAATCCTCCTGCGCGTAGGGGAAGGGCATCCCCGACGCGATGCGGAGCTGCCATTTGACCAAATCGACGCCCGTGACCATTTCGGTGACGGGATGCTCGACCTGTAAGCGCGTGTTCATCTCGCAGAAATAGAATGCGTCGCCGCTGCACAGGAATTCGATCGTGCCCGCGCCCACATAGCCCACCGCGCGCGCGGCGGCGACGGCGGCGGCGGTCATGCGCTGCCGCACGGCTTCGTTCAGGGCGGGGGCGGGGCTTTCCTCCAGCAGCTTCTGATTGGCGCGCTGAACCGAGCAGTCGCGCTCGCCGAGCGAGACGACGTTTCCGGCCGTGTCGCCGAGAATCTGCACCTCGATGTGCTTGATCGGGCGCAGGTATTTTTCCATATACAGCTCGCCGTCCCCGAACGCGCTGGACGCCTCGGCGGCGGCGGCGCGGAACGCGCCTTCGAGCGCCTCGGGACTGTCCACGATGCGGATGCCGCGGCCGCCGCCGCCCGCGCGCGCCTTGAGCATCACGGGATAGCCGATGCGCGCGGCGGCTTCGGCAGCCTCCGCCGGGCTGTGCAGCAGGTCGCTGCCCTCGATGACCGGCACGCCCGCGCTTTTCATCGTGCGGCGCGCGGCCTCCTTGTCGCCCATCAGACGGATGGTCTCGGGCGACGGCCCGATGAAGGTCAGCCCGCATTTTCCGCACAGCTCGGCGAACGCGGCGTTCTCGGACAGCAGCCCGTAGCCGGGATGGACGGCCTGGCAGCCGGTGGCCACGGCGATTTCGAGGATCGAGCCGATGTTCAGATAGCTGGCCGAAACCGGCGCGGGGCCGATGCAGTAGCTCTCGTCGGCGAGGCTGACGTGCATCGCTTCGCGGTCGGCCTCGGAATAGACCGCCACCGTCGCGACGCCCATTTCCTTGCAGGCGCGTATGATCCGCAGCGCGATCTCGCCGCGGTTGGCGATGAGGATTTTGGAAAACACGGCGTGTCGCTCCTTCCTATTTCATCAGCGCAAAGGAGAACTCGCCCTCCATGCATACGCTGCCGTCCACGCTGCCGCAGACCTTCGCAAAGCAGAACGGGCCGACCTCGCGCAGCGGCGTGCACTCGAAGTCGATGCGCTCGCCCGGCTTCACCTGCCGGCGGAAGCGGACCTTGTTGATGCCGGCGAACAGCGGGGTCGAGCCTTTGACCTTATCCGCGAACAGCACGCAGCAGGTCTGCGCCGCCATCTCGCACTGGATGACGCCGGGCACGATCGGGTTGCCGGGAAAATGGCCGTTGAGAAAATATTCGTCCCCGCGGACGGTATAGCTGCCGTGCGCGACGCCGTCCGGCCCGACGGCGGCTTCGTCCACGAGCAGCATCGGCTCGCGGTGGGGCAGGATGGCTTTCAGTTCGTCTCGGTTCATATGGATGCTCGTCGGCTTCCGCGCCTGCGGAAGCCCCTCCTTATTTTCACAAATGGATGCCGGCGCCCTTCGCGCGGGCTGTTTTTTAGTCCTTCAGACGGAACAGGGGCTGGCCGTATTCCACGATCTGCCCGTTCTCGGCCAGCACGGCCTCCACCTCGCCGTCGGCGTCGGCGGTCAGCTCGTTCATGACCTTCATCGCCTCGATGATGCAGAGCGTATCGCCCTTCTTCACGCGGTCGCCCGCCTGTACGAAGGGGGCGGCGTCCGGCGAGGACGCGGCGTAGAACACGCCGGCCAGCGGCGATTTGACGACGCGGCCGCTTTCGGCCGGCGCAGGCGCGGCGGCGGGGATGGGCGCGGGCGCGGGTGCGGCGCCCGGCATAGGGACGGCGCCCGGCGCGGGCGGCGGGTCGCAGGCGCGCTTGAGCGAGAGGGAAAAGTCGCCTTCACTGACGTCCATCGCGCCGAGCGCGGAGGATTCAAACAGGCGGACGAGCGCTTCGATTTTTTGAAGATCCATAACAATCCACCTTTCAGAGCTTCTTGAAGGCCAGCACGGCGTTGTGGCCGCCGAAGCCAAGCGACGAGGACAGCGCGAAGCCGACCTCCGCTCTGCGCGCTTGGTTGGGGATATAATCGAGGTCGCATTCGGGGTCCGCGACGCGGTAGCCGACCGTCGGCGGCAGGACGCCGGTGTGCAGCGCCAGCACCGAGGCGATGGCCTCCACCGCGCCGGCCGCGCCGAGCATATGGCCGGTCATCGACTTGGTCGAGCTGACGAGCGCGTTTTCGGCCGCGCTGCCGAGCGCCGTTTTGATGGCGATGGTCTCGGCTCTGTCGTTCATCGGCGTGCTGGTGCCGTGCGCGTTGATGTATACCTTGTCGTCGGGGGTGATGCCGGCCTGCTCAATCGCGAGCGCGAACGCGCGGGCCGCGCCCTCCGCCTCGGGGTGCGGGGCGGTGATGTGATATGCGTCGCAGGTGTTGCCGTAGCCGACGAGCTCAGCGTAGATTTTGGCGTCACGCGCCAGCGCGTGTTCGTATTCCTCCAGAAGCAGCATGCCGGCGCCCTCGCCCATGACGAAGCCGCAGCGCTCCGCGTCGAAGGGGATGGAGGCGCGGTCGGGGTCGCTGCTTTCGCAGAGCGCCATCGAGTTGGTAAACCCGGCGATGGCCAGCGGGCAGACCGTCGCCTCGCTGCCGCCGGCGAGGATGGCGTCGGCATAGCCGTGCGCGACGGCGCGGTAAGCCTCGCCCACCGTGTTGGAAGAGGTGGCGCAGGCCGTCACCACCGGCAGCGTCGGCCCCTTCGCGCCGAAGCGGATGGCGATGGTGCCGGCGGCCATATTGGAAATCATCATCGGGATAAAGAAGGGCGACACCCGCCCCGGCCCGCGGCTTTCGAGCTTGAGCGTTTCGCTGACGAAGGTGGACATCCCGCCGATGCCAGACCCGACGTAAACGCCGAGCCGCGTACCGTCGATTTTCCCCTCGATGCCGCTGTCGGCCATCGCCTGCACCGCCGCGCCCATCGCGTACTGCGCGAACAGGTCGGTGCGGCGCATCTCGCTTTTGTCCGTGTAATAGTCGGCGGGCGAAAAGTCCTTGACCTCCGCCGCCAGCTTTGCTTTGTAGTCCGTCGTGTCAAACCGCGTAATCGGCGCGATGCCGTGCTTTCCCGCGGTGAGCGAATCCCAAAAGCTGTTTATATCCTTGCCGACCGGGGTGATGGCCCCCAGTCCGGTCACAACCACTCTTCTCATATGCGTCTCCGTTTTCAAATATACAGGCCGCCGTCGACCTTGAGCACCTCGCCGGTGATGTAGGAGGCCCCGTCGGAGGCCAGAAACAGCGCCGCCGCGGCAATGTCCTCGGGTCTGCCCAGCCGCTTGGCGGGGATGGCGCCGGCCGCCGCCTCCAGCGCGGGCGCGGGCATGGCCGCCGTCATCTCGGTTTCGATGAAGCCGGGCGCGACGGCGTTGCAGGTGACGCCGCGCGAGGCGTACTCCTTCGCCAGCGTCTTGGTCAGGCCGATGAGCCCCGCCTTGGACGCGGCGTAGTTCGCCTGCCCGGGGTTGCCCATCAGGCCGGCGACCGAGCTTATGTTGATGATCCGCCCGCTTTTCGCGCGCGCCATCTGCCGGCAGACCGCCTTGCAGGTGTTGAACGCGCCCTTGAGGTTGACGGCAAGCACGCGGTCGAAGTCCTCCTCGGTCATTTGCAGCAGCAGCTTGTCGCGGGTGACGCCTGCGTTGTTGACGAGGATGTCGATGCGGCCGAAGTCCTCGCCGATCCGGCGGAAGGTTTCCTCGACGAGCGCAAAGTCGGCCACGTCGCATTTGTAGGCCGCGGCGCGGATGCCGAAGGCCTTCGCTTTGGCGACCGTTTCGGCCGCGCGCTCGTCCGCGCCGGCGTACACGACGGCGACGTCGGCGCCGTTCTCGGCGAACGAGACCGCGATGGCCGCGCCGATGCCGCGCGAGCCGCCGGTGACGACCGCCGTTTTGCCTTTGAGAAGCATAAGCTATTGTCCTTTCCGTTCTTTTTCGTCGTGCGCCTGCGCCGCCTGCACGCAGAGCGCAAGCGTCTCGGCGTTCTCCACGTTGAAGACCTGCGCCTCGGGCAGAATGCGCCGGATCAGGCCCGACAGCACCTTGCCCGGCCCGACCTCGCAGAAGAAGTCGGCGCCTGCGTCAGCCATATGCCGCACGGTTTCCTCCCAGCGCACGGGGCTTTTCACCTGCGCGGCCAGCGTCGCGCGCAGGTCGCCCGCGTAGGGACGCGCGGTCAGGTTGGCGTAGAGCGGCAGCGCCGGCTCGCGCAGCTCGACGCTTGCGAGGTACGCCGCCAGCCCGTCCGACGCCTCGGTCATAAACGGCGAGTGAAACGCGCCGCTGACCGCCAGCGGGACCGCACGGCCGCCGCTTTCGGTCACGGCCTTGATAAACGCGGGCATTTCCGCGCTGTCGCCGGCGACGGTGAGCTGTCCGGCACAGTTGTAGTTGACGGGGTAGACGTGCGAAAAGGACGCGCAGAGCGCCTCCACCGTTTCGTTCGGCAGCCGCAGGACGGCGGCCATCGAGCCGCTGTGTGCCTCGGCGCAGGCCTGCATAAGCTGTCCGCGCCGGACGACGAGGCGGAACGCGCTTTCCATATCCAGCATCCCCGTGAACGCCGCCGCGGCGACCTCGCCGAGCGAGAAGCCCGCCGCCATCGCCGGCACGACGCCGCGTCCCCGCAGCGTCTCCGCGCAGGCGAGGTCGGTGGCGAACATCGCCGGCTGGGTGTTTTCCGTGACCGCCAGCGCGGCCTTGTCGCCGGTGAAGCAGAGCGCCGACGTGCCGGGGCGGACCGCGTCGCACAGATCGTAGACCCTGCGCGCGTCGGGCGAGCTTTCGTACAGCTCGCGCCCCATGCCCGTGTACTGCGCGCCCTGACCGGCGAACACAAAGGCTATTTTGCCCATATCTTCGTTCTCCCCAGCACGTCCTCCGCCTGCGTGAACAGCTCGCGGATGATCTCCGCGCAGGTCTGCTCGCGATCGACCATCCCCGCAATCTGCCCGCACATAAACGAACCGCCCGACGTGTCCCCGTCCAGCACCGCGCGGCGCAGCGCGCCCACGCCGAGCTGCTCGAATTCCTCGGCGGTGATGTCGGCTTTGTATTCGTTCTCGGCCAGCATGCGCGAGAAATCGTTTTTCAGGCAGCGCACGGGGTGTCCGAAGCGCTTGCCGGTGGTCATCGTGTCGATGTCGCGCGCGGCAAGCACCTTGTCCTTGTAATTCTGGTGGATGGTGCATTCCTTGGCGACGAGGAAGCGCGTGCCGAGCTGCACGCCGCAGGCGCCCAGCATAAAGGCCGCCGCCACGCCGCGCCCGTCGCCGATGCCGCCGGCCGCAATGACGGGGATTTCCACCGCGTCGCACACCTGCGGAACCAGCGCCATCGTCGTCAGGTCGCCGACATGCCCGCCCGACTCGCCGCCCTCGGCGATCACGGCGGAAGCGCCGCGCCGCGCGACCATTTTCGCCAGCGCGACCGACGGGACGACCGGGATCACCTTCACGCCCGCCGCCAGCCAGCCCTCCATGTATTTGGAGGGGTTGCCCGCGCCGGTCGTGACGACGGCGATGCGCTCTTCCGCGACGACGGCCGCGACCTCGTCGGCGAACGGGCTCATCAGCATCACGTTCACGCCGAAGGGCTTGTCGGTTTTGGCGCGGCATTTTTCAATTTCCGCGCGAAGCTGCGCGGCGTTCGAGTTCATCGCTGCGATGATGCCCAGCCCGCCCGCGTTGGACACGGCCGAGGCGAGCGACGCGTTGGCCACCCACGCCATGCCGCCCTGAAAAATCGGGTATTCAATCCCGACCAGCTCGCACAGTCTGTTGCCCGTCATTACGCGAGCTTCTCCTCGATGTACTTGGTGATGTCGCCGACGGTCTTGAGGTTCTCGTTCATCTCGATGGTCACGCCGAATTCATCCTCCAAGCTCATGACCAGCTCGGCCACGTCGAGCGAGTCGAACGACAGCTCGGCGAAGGTCGTTTCGGGCTTGATGGTAGACGCGTCCGCGCCGTTGTAATCCGCGAGAATCGCAATGACTTTTTCCAGTACCATGATGTGTTTGCCTCCAAAAGTTTAATTTTTTGATGTATGCCACCTCAGCAGGCAGGTCCCCGTCGTCAGCCCGGCGCCGAAGCCGCAGAGCACGACCGTTTCGCCGTCCGTAAAGACGCCGGCGCGGTTAAGCTCGTCGAGCAGGATGGGGATGCTTGCAGATGAAGTGTTGCCGTAACGTTCGATGCTGTGCGGCACCTTTTCGGGCGCCTGCTTCAGCTTGCGCCGCGCCGATTCGATGATGCGCAGGTTCGCCTGGTGCAGCACATAATGGCCGACGTCGTCGGGCGACAGGCCGTGTGAGGCGAGGATTTTGGAAATCTCGCCCGTGATGGCGGAAACGGCGAAGATGTAAATCTCCTGCCCGTTCATCCGCACCGCATAGCTGTCGCGCGGGTTCTCAAACGGGGATACGCTGCCGCGTGCGCCGACCGAAATATGCTCGATGCCGGGGGAAACCGTCAGCCGGATGTCCAGCAGCCCGTCGCCCGGTTCCAGCACCGCCGCGCCCGCGCCGTCTCCGAACAGCACGCAGGTCGAGCGGTCGCTCCAGTCGAGCAGGCGCGACATCCCCTCCGCCGAGATGACCAGCGCCTTGGTCGCCTTGCCCGCGCGGAAGTAGGAATCGGCCACGTCCAGCGCGTACAGGAAGCCGCAGCAGGCCATGTTGAGGTCGAGCATCTGCGTGCAGCGCGACAGCCCCAGCTCGCCCGCCGCCAGACAGCAGAGCGACGGACTGACGCAGTCGCCCTGCAGGGTCGTGACGAGCAGCAAATCGATTTCGTCGGGCGAGACGCCGGCGTTTTCCAGCGCCGCCCGCCCCGCCGCCGCAGTCAGGCCGAGCAGCGTCTCGTGCGTCAGCACGCGGCGCTCGCGGATGCCCGTCCGCGTCGAAATCCATTCGTCGCTTGTCTCCATCATCGTGGAAAGCTCGTCGTTTGTCACCGTCCGCTCGGGGACGGCGCGCCCGGTCCCGGTTATGATAAAGCTCATTTTTCTTATCTCCGTTCCGCCCGCCGTCCGCTATTTCCGCGGGGTGAGCAGCTTTTTTCGGTAAAAATAATTGTTTCTGCGGAAGAAGCCGTTGAGCTTCTCCAGCGCGTGGATGAGAACCGCCAGTTCCTCGTCGGTAAACTCCAGACTGATGCAGCGCACGAGGTTGGACTGGAAATAACGGTGTCCCGCGCTGACCTTGCGTCCCTCGCGCGTGAGCTTGACGAAGACCATCCGCCCGTCCTCGGCGCCCTTCTCCTTGACGAGAAAGCCCTTGTGGACGAGCTTGTTGACGCCCACCGTCACCGACGCGAGCGTAATCGAAAGCTCGGCGGCGATCTGGCTGATGGTCACGCCGCGCTCGCCGCCGCGCGCCACCGCTTCGATCAGGTTGGATTCGCTGGGCGAGATGCTGCTGCCGTGCGCCGCGTTCAGCGAATTTTCTTCGATTTTGCGCACCGCCTCGAACGCTTCGAGCAATTCCTCGGACAGCCGCCTTGCATATCGGACGTCCATTCGCCGCACCTCCTCCGCAGACTTGAATCGCGCCGATCAAAACAAATTGCTTAGATAGTCTAACAAATTATATCACCCGACTGCGCGCTTGTCAACAGGGAAAGGCGCATTCTTACAGATTGTTCATACATCGCCTGCGCAATCGGGCGAAAAAACGGCCGTTTTGGCAGACTTTTGCGAAAACTGCCGTCCCGACAAGCGGGGAAATCTCCGAAGCCGGCGACGGACTTTTCGCAGACAGCGCGCCGATGCGGGCCGGCAAGCGGACAAAACCTTGAAACGGCAGGGATGGAAAAGGCTTTGCCGGCCTATCGTCCGCAACGCCGCTGATTTTATCCTTTAGCGGGCGGAAAAGAATACGCCGGGGGTATAGTCTTGCAAATCGCGTCCGCCGCAGCCGCAGCGTCGGGCGGCGGGACGAGCGGCGAGCGCCTGCAACCGTCGCGAAAGGAGCGAATCAAGGCCGGCGGCCACGGAGGCGGCGCCCCTGTCCGCAGGGCTGGAATTGGGCAATTCCGCAAGGCAGCAGCTCTGAGCGTATAGGATGCCGGCCGCTCGGGCGCGCGGCAATTCCTTCATTTCGATCATACTATATCCTTCGCAGCCCGCCTAAAAAGGACGTCGGCTGCAAACGCTCAGAGCGGCCGCAGAGCGTTCGATTGAGAGAGGGGTTCCGCACGGCAAAAAGGTATTTCACGCAATACAGAGGCTTCCGGCGAAAGGGGCTGCTGCGCAGAAGCCGGAGGCGGACACATCCTCTGAAAAGAGACAGCGCCGAACGGCGCCTATTCCCGTATATACAAGAATTGATTAGGGTATCCCCCCTGCCGGCGGTCCCGAACAGTGACAATACCCCATATCCGCAGAGATGGAAGCCGATTATCCCCCGCGATGGGATGGCTTCAAACGGCGGCGTATGTATCTGTTGTATCTGTATGTGTCTGCAAGAAGTGAATGGGGCATTCCCGCTCGGCGGCTCCAAATGGCGGACGCGGCCGTATTCGCAGAGACGGTATCAGGGCTTTTTCGTGAGGCGGGCGTACCCGAGCGCGCCGCTGCTCGCATTCACGAGGTTTGCACCAGGCATCTTCTCGGCTGGCGGGGTGGGCTGAACATATATACCGGCTACTGGACACGCGGCGGCTTTTTCTATTTCTTTCCTATATATTATATTGCTATATCCTTTCCGCTATATTTATATTGTCCTATCCATATTATCCATTACAGCTCGCCGGAAAGCTGCGGCGATTCCGAATGTGCGGGATAAACCTCCGCGCGGTCTGCATCGGCGGCCGTCCGTGCCGCGCCGTCGGTACAGCCTGACGCCGCCTGCGCGTCCCAAAACCAGACGCCGTCAGCGCGCAAAAAAAGCCGGCGGGTAAAAACCCGCCGGCTTTTGCCGTTTCTTATCGAGACGAGCGTGTGTTCAGCTTATGGGCTTACGCTCTCTTCTTCACGATAACCGCAGCGCCGATCACGGCAGCGACGGCAAGGACAACGACCGCGATCACGCCGGCGTCACCGGTGGAAGGCGTCGAAGAATCCGTAGCGGAAGAAGTGCCGGAAGAGGTCACGGGAGCCTCGGTGGACTCGGTGGCGGACTCGTTCACAGACTCATCTTTGGATTCGTCCGAGGAGACGTCGCCGCCCTCGGATGCCTCGTTGAAGGCAATCTCGGTGATGCCGATGAACTCCCAGATGCCCTTCACGCCGCTTTCGGGGTCGTTGGGCGTGACATAGAAGGTGTCGGCAGACTCTTCGTAGGGAAGAGCAAGCTCCAGATAACGGGCGTTGACAGTTTCTTCAAACTCGAAGGTTTCGGGGTAAACGCCGAGCACGCCGTTCGTGGTCTTGTTGTCCTCCTGAAGCGCAGGCTCGGAATCGAACTCAAAATCGCCGACCTTGTTGTAGGTCTCGCCGTCGGTGGATGCGGAGATCGTCATCGTGTTCGAAACGCCGAGACCGATCATCGAAGAATATTCCTTGAAGAAGTACACGACAACGTTGTCGAGGTCCTTCGCTTCGCCGAGGTCGATGTTCAGCACGAGCTTGGTGCCGGCCGTTTTATCGGTGGCCTTCGCGTTCTTAAAGAGAACGATGTCGCCCTGCGTGTAAGCCGAACCGTCGGTCTTCCAGGCGTCCGCGCCCTCAGTGATTTCGTTCTTTTCAACGTAGGTCACGCCGTCGAACAGCTTGGACAGATCCTTCGTAGCCGTGACGTCGGCATAATCCTCGTTCAGAGAGGCCGAAATCGTGGCGGCGGAGCCGATCGTCGCAAAGCAAACCGCAGCGAGCAGCGCAGCCATAAGTACTGCAAGAGTCTTTTTCATGGTTTTTGGAATCCTTTCTTTGGAATGTGCTTTTTGCAATAGCCCTTTCGGCTTTGCGAGCAGGATTATACCATTTGCGCCTATAAAAGTCAAGGGACTTTACATGAATCTAACAGTGGAAATAGCTTCCTCGGCGTAAATATTTCGTGTCCGAACGGCGTTGAAAATGTATCGGATTTTAAAAAACACTTGCGGCGTCTGCAAATTTCGGCGACGGTTCGCTGTCGGATTTCGGCGTCTCCGCCAAAGCTGCCGGATGAGCCGATCCGCCGTGCGGGCCTGTTGGGCGGCTCATGGGGTGTCCGGCGCAGAGGACGCTTTGCCGCCGTTTTTTTTGCCTGGCTGTTCCGGCCTGCGAGCGCTGATGCCGGTGTGAAGCCTTGACAAATGAGGCGCTGCAAAAAAACGGCGGCGGATTGTTGTCCAAAAGTCATTTTTCTAAGCGATTGCATTCGGCTCACCCGCCTTATGGGGGAGCGTCGTCCTTTGTTTTTGCGGGCGGCGCGGCCTTTTTGGCGGCGGGGCTGAAGCTCGGACGAGGAACCGATTTGGGGGAAAAGGACCGCGTTCCGGTGGAAACGGTCTGCGGAGCGGCGGCTTTTTCGCAAAAGGCGGCTAAGGCGGGGTTTGTTTCTGCCGGAATGCTTTTGACGGGAAAGCGAGTTGATTTGCGATGCCACGCATTGCGATGCCACGCATTGCGATGCCACGCATTGCGATGCACGCCCTGCGGGGCTAAGCCCTGCGGGGCGTGGCCGTTTTGCGCGTAAGCCGTGCCGGGGATTTTTGCGGAGATGAGGCGGGAAAGCGCAAAGGCGGGCGCGCGGCCGGCTGCCGAAAAAAAGAGCCTCCGCGCGCCTGTTCGGACGCGCGGAGGGGCCGTGCGGTCGGTGCGGCTAAGGTACAGGCGGAGTGCAGACGGGGTGCGGCATTGTTTGCGCGGCGCAAGGAGCCGAATGCCGCTGACGTTGCCAAAGCTATATCTGAGAACGGAAAACGCTGTTCTGTGCAGGCCGAGCGCGGAAAGCGAGCGGGTGCTCGAGGGGAGTGGTTTTGGTATGGTATCACGTCGCCGCTGATGCGCTTGCAATCGCGGAAAGCGAGCCTCATCGCTGCTTTCGCCGACACATGCGGCGGTGCGCACAAAGGGGGCGCGGGGCAGCGCCGGAGCTTTGGGGGGAAAGCCGTGCTTGCGGTTTGGCGCTGTGCGGTTTCTGCAGGGGAGGGGTACATTTGATTTTTGTGGAGGAGGGGCTTTCGATTTTTTGCCGCCGAGTGCGGACGACTCGGAAGGGCTGCCGCGCAGGGTGCGGCGGCGATGGCTTTTGGCGGCGCAGCGCAGAGGCTGGTGCGGGGCGTTATTGTTGTTGTTGTTGTTGTTGTTGTTGTTGTTGTTGTGCTCGCCGGACGCGTGCGGCGCTGGACTTAGGCAATGCGGCGGCGGGGGAGACGGGCAAAGACTGCTTGTTATTCGCCGGTCAGAGCGGCGTTTACTGCAAAGGCTGTGTCTTTTTTATTATGCTTCCTAAAGATTATGTGCTTATATGGTGGATAACCGACGGCAAGGTTAGGAAATAAACGTCATTTCAGAACGGCAGAGCAACTCCGTTGTTCGAAAGGCTTTGTTTTTCAAGGGGCGCGAGCGTTTACGCGCCGGGAAACAATAGATTTTTCAACGTTCATTGCAACCCATACACGCGGGCATTCACGCGCCGGGAGAGCACCTATGCAAAAGGCCGGAGGTATGAGCGGGCGGCGCGGCCTTTTTGGCGGCGGTGTGATTTCGGCCTTCCGGCCGTTCGGCGCGGGCGTCGGGAACCGGACGCGGGCTTATACGGGCAAAAACGGACGCTTGCGATGCGCAGGAAAAAGCCCGGGCGAAGCGGAAACGCTTTGCCCGGGCTTTGTTCAGTGCATTCGGTTGTTCGGCTCAGTCAGCCGGAAAGCTTAGCCTCTCTTGCGGGCAACAACGACGGTGCCGGCGAGAGCGATGACGGCGATCACGGCGATGGCGGCGAGGCCGGCGTCACCGGTGACAGGCGTCTTGGAGGACTCGGTCGGAGCCGAAGAGGAAGTCGAAGGAGTCTCGGAGGTGGCAACGGACTCGGCCTTGGACTCGTCGGTCGCCGGCTCGGACGTATCGGTAGAAGGCGTGCCATCGGCAAACGCGATTTCGGTCATACCGATGAACTCCCACATAATCTTACCGTCGGCAAACTTAGGATGAGTCTCTTCATAGGGGATTTTCAGTTCAAGGTAACGGGCGGTCACGTTGTTGGTGAACTTGAAAGTCTCGTCATAAACGCCGGCTACAGGGAATTTGGTTTTATCGGGCGTACCGTCCGCCGCATCTTCAATGGCTTCGGATTCGAACGTAAAATCTTCAACTTTCGTAAAGTCGGTGCCGTTGTCCGAAGACGAAACAGTCAACGTGTTTTCGGCGCCGAGACCGATCATAACGTTGTAATCCTTGTAAAAAGAAATGGTCATAGAAGAAAGCGTTCTTTCTTCGCCGAGGTCGATGATCAAGCAAAGCGTCGCATTGGCGTCTGCCTTTGTGGCGTCGGCATTCTTGAATGCAACGACGTTGGCGTTATCCGAACCCCAAGCAAGCGCTTCCTCTTTACGATCGTCACCGTCAAAGAGTTTGTCGAACGTGCCTGCGTTTTCTAAAAGAGAAACATTGGTGTAATCTTCGCTGAGCTTGGCGGTGATTTTGGCGTCCTCAGCGGAGCCGATGGTCGCAAAGCAGGCGCAGGCGAGCAGCGCGGCCATAAGTATCGCAAGTGTCTTTTTCATGGTTTCGAAATCCTTTCTGTAATCTTTTTGTAGTTTTGAATAAAAGCGTGTGCTTTTTATTCCGAATGCTTGACTAAATTATAGCATCCCGTAACAGATATGTCAAGACATTTTGCAAACTTTACACAAATTTGATGTTCGCGCATCGCGGCTTGCCTGAAACGGGATGGATTTCCTAAATTGCTGTTTTTTGCGCTGCCTTTCCGGCGCGCCGGATACGGCGGCAGCCACAGGCTGGATACTAAAAAGGTCCGGCGGTCTGTGCGGCCGCCGGGCAGATTCGGTTGGGGGTGGCAGGTTACGCGCGTCTGCGGCGCAGCAGCAGCGCGCCCGCAAGCGCGGCGGCGGCGATCACGACGAGCGCGGCGGCGCCGGCGTCACCGGTGACGGGGGTCTTGGAGGAATCGTCGGCCGGCGCGGAGGAAGCCGCGGGCGTTTCGGCGGATTCGGCGGGCTCGGAGACGTCGTCGGCATCCGCCTCGTTGGCGGTGATCTCGGTCATACCGATGAATTCCCAGATGTCCTTGCCGTCGGTCGCGTTCTCGTAGTTGAACTCGTAATGGATGCGCAGTTCAAAGTAACGGGCGGTCACGGGCTTGTCGAAGGCGAAGGTTTCGTCCTGCAGCGCGCCGATGGCGGCGGGATTGGCCTTGATGCCGTCCGTGTCGCGGGAAGGCTCGGCGGTGAAGTCGTATTCGCCGAGTTTATCGAAGGTTTTGCCGTCCTTGGAGGAGGAGACGATCATCGTGTTCTCCACGCCGAGGCCGATCATCACGTTGTATTCCTTATAAAACGTGACGGTGATGCTGTCGAGCGTCTTTTCGGCGCCGAGGTCGAGCACGAGGCAGAGCGTGGTGGTCGAATCCTTTACGGCGCAGTTTTCGTTCTGGAAGGCGATAATCTTTGTCTTGTCGGTGTCGGCCCAGGCGATGCCCTTGAGGGATTCGCCCTTGTCGCCGTCGGTGAGGACGGAGAGGTCCGTATTGGTGTCCAGCACCTTGACGCCGGGATAGTCGGTGTTGTTGAGCGTCACGGCTGCGTCGGCGGCGGCGCCGACTGTCGCAAAGCAGGCGGCGGCGAGGATGGCGGCCAAGAGAAGCGAGAGTGCTTTTTTCATAGCGGTCTCCTTTTTGCTATTTGTACAAAACCGAATCGGTTTTGCCGCCCTCTAATATAGCATTTATGACAATCAAAGTCAATAGACTTTTGCGAAAAATACAGGAAAACAAAAAATAATTTTTGCGTCGATTGAAAAAGCTCCCGAACGGTTTTGTCCGGGAGCTTATATGACTGCTGCGGAGGGTTACACTTCGGCGTAGACGGCGCCTCTGTCCTCCATAATTTTGCGGACCTTGCGCCCGTCGACGTCGCGCGCGGGCATTTTGCCGTCCAGCGCCAGCGCGGCGGCGATGCCGGCGGCCTCGCCTGCGGAGCGGCAGCAGGGCATGATGCGCAGCGAGGACTGCGCGAGGAATTCCGCGCCGAGGCAGCGGCCTGCGACGAGCAGGTTGTCGAAGCCCTTGACGACCAGCGAGCCGTAGGGGATTTCGTAGTAGGGGCGGCCGTCGTCCACCGGCTCGCCGCGCGACGCGAAGTCGAGCGTTTTGCCGTGGATGTCCACCGGGTAGTTCGACTGGCAGAACGCGTCGTCGAACTTTCTGCGGGCGAGCAGGTCCTCGGCCGAGAGCACATATTCGGTGGTGATGTTGCGGCTCTCGCGGATGCCGACCATCGCCGCGATGTCGGCGATGTAGGCGTTCTCGAAGCCCTTCATATATTTCTTGTAGAACGCGAGCTGGCGGTAGATGGCCTTTTTGCCCGCGATCTGCGTCTTGGTCAGGGTGTCGGGGTCGGTGCCGTCGGTGTCGTCGAAAAATTCGGGGTTGTTGAAGGCGATGCAGTCGTTGCGGCCGGGGATGTTGAACATCTGCCAGTAGAGGTGGTCCTCGACCGTCAGGTCGCCGGCGTCGATGGCGCGCTTGAACACGTCGGAAAGGGTATAGCCGTCGCCGCAGCAGGCGCCGTAGACCGAAAGCGGCGGATTGTAGGAGCAGCCGCTGTTGATGCCGGTGCGCGCCAGCTCGCTCTTGAAGAATTCGCCCAGCGCCGGGATGTCCACGCCGCCGACGACGTAGCGCAGCGAGATCGGCTGGTTCTTGCCGGTTTCGGGGTTGCCCTTGGCGTACTGCGCGCCCGCGAGCACCGAGACGTCGCCGTCGCCGGTGCAGTCGATGAACATGTCGCCCGCGATGACGACCGTGCCCGACTTATTGCCCGCGACGACCGCCTTGACGACGCCGTTTTCGACCAGCACGTCGGAGATGAAGGTATGGTAGAGAAGCTGCACGCCCGCCTCGGCGCAAAGCTCCTCCAGCGCCAGCTTGAGGACCGTCGAATCGAAGGCGCGGCCGGAGCCGTCCACGCCGCCGTAGAGCTTCAGCTTCTCGCGCAGGCGGAGGCTGATGTACGAGCAGGCGGGGTCGCCGGCGATGTGCGAGTGCATCAGCGGCGTGACCAGCCCATTGGTCGCGCTGCCGCCGAGCGAGCCGAACTGCTCGACGATGAGGACGCGCTTGCCGCTTTCGGCGGCGGAAATGGCCGCGAACACGCCCGCCGTGCCGCCGCCGCAGACGACGACGTCCGCTTCGTACGCCGCAGGCAGCTCGCGCTGCGGAATCACAAATGTTTTCATAAGCTGTAACCTTGCCTTTCTGTCCGTTCCCGAAATCGGAAACGCGGTTGCTGTAAGATTTCTTCGCGGTCATTATGGCACAAAACCGCTTGGATGTCAAGCGGTTTTTGTGCAAAAAATAGGCTTTTTGCAAAATTCTCAGCCGTCGGTCTCCAGCATCGCGCGGAAGGCCGTCTCGTCGACGACGGGCACGCCCAGCTCGTTGGCCTTGGCCAGCTTGGAGCCGGGGTTTTCGCCGCAGAGGACGAACGAGGTCTTTTTCGACACGCTGCCCGCCGCCTTGCCGCCGTGCGCGCGGACGAGGGCCTCGGCTTCGCTGCGGCTCAGGGTCGGCAGCGTGCCGGTGACGACGACCGTCTTGCCGGCCAGCGCGCCGCCGGACGCGCGCCGCTCGGCCTTGGTCAGCCCCACGCCCGCCGCGTTGAGCCGTCCGAGCAGCCGCGCCGTCGATTCGCGTGCGAAAAAGGACGCCACGGCCCGCGCGGTCTCGGGTCCGACCTCGTCGACGGCGCAGAGCTGCTCCTCGGTCGCCTGCGCAAGCGCGTCCAGCGAGCCGAAGGCCGCCGCCAGCAGCTCGGCGGTCTTTTCGCCGATGTGGCGGATGCCGAGCGCGTAGAGGAATTTCGACAGCGGCGCCGACTTGGAGCGCTCGAGCGACGCCAGCAGGTTGGACGCGCTCTTTTCGCCGAAGCCCTCGAGCGGCTCGATGTCGGTCTGCTTGAGCGTGTAGAGGTCGGCCGCGTCGCGGATGAGGCCCGCGCCGAGCAGGGCGCGGACGGTGCTTTCGCCCATCCCCTCGATGTTCATCGCGTCACGCGAGGCAAAGTGCGCGAGCGTGCGCTCCAGCTGCGCCGGGCAGGACGCGTTCCCGCAGCGCACGGCCGCCTCGCCCTCCTCGCGCGCGACGGGTTCGCCGCAGGAGGGGCAGACGGCGGGCATAACGAATACGCGCTCGCCGCCGGTGCGCTTCTCCGCGAGCGGGCCGACGACCTCGGGGATAATGTCGCCCGCCTTGCGGACGAGCACCCGGTCGCCGATGCGGACGCCGCGCGAGGCGATGTAGTCCTCGTTGTGCAGCGTCGCCTGCGAGACGGTGCTGCCCGCGATGCGCACCGGCTCGAGCAGCGCCTTGGGCGTGAGCACGCCGGTGCGGCCGACCTGCACGACGATGTCCAGCAGCGTCGTCTCGACCGTTTCGGGCGGGTATTTGAAAGCGACGGCCCATTTCGGGACCGAGGCGGTCTCGCCGATGGTTCTGCGCAGCGCAAGGTCGTTGACCTTGACGACCGCGCCGTCGATCTCGTAGCCGAGCGACGCGCGCAGCCCGCCGATGCGGCGCACCGTTTCGGCCGCGCGCGCCATGCCGACGGCGGCGTCACGCACCGGCGAGACGGTGAAGCCGCAGCTTTGCAGGTATTCCAGCGTTTCGGCGTGGGTTGCAAAGCGCTTGACGGGGTCGTCGTGATTGTATTCCTGTAAATTGAACACGAAAAGCTCCAGCCTGCGCGCGGCGCAGAGCGCGCTGTCGAGCTGGCGGAGCGAGCCGGCAGCCGCGTTGCGCGGGTTGGCGAAGGGCGGCTTGCCGTCCTCCTCGCGCGACGCGTTGAGCGCGGCGAACACCTGCTTGGGCATATACACCTCGCCGCGGACGATGATGTGCGCGGCCGCGTCCCTGAGCTTGAGCGGCAGCGAGCGCACCGTGCGCAGGTTTTGCGTCACGTCCTCGCCGAATACGCCGTCGCCGCGCGTGGCGCCGCGGACGAACACGCCGTGCTCATATTCCAGCGACACCGAGAGGCCGTCGATTTTCATTTCGGTGACGTATTCGCAGGGGCCGAACTCCTCCTCCAGCCGCGCGCCGAAGGCCAGCAGTTCCTCCTCGCTGAACACGTCGGTCAGGCTGCCCATCGGCACGCTGTGGCGAACCTTTTCGAAGCGCTGCGAGACGCGCCCGCCCACCCGGTGCGTCGGCGACGTGGGCGAGGCCAGCTCGGGGTGCGCCGCTTCCAACTGCTTGAGGGCTTCGAACATGCGGTCGTATTCGCTGTCCTCGATGACCGGCGCGTCCAGCTCGTAGTACAGGCGCGCATGCTTTTCCAGTTCGCGCTCAAGGCGCTCCATTTCCTGTTTGATCCGTTCTTCTTCCAAAGCCATTGCTCTCCTTTTGTACTGTGCTGCAGCCGCAGGCCGCCCGCTTCCTCCGCTTCCTTCGAAGCGGAGGAAGCGGGCGGCCTGCGAAACGGCGCGCCGCGTCAGGGGAGCTGCGCGGCGCGCCGTATGATATATTATTATGTAACTCTTTCGGCGTCTTATTCGTCCGCGCGGCGCGCGGTGAGCGCCACCCAGTCGTTTTCCTGCACGATGTTTTCCGGGACGAAGCCGCTGGCGTAAAGCGCCTCCGTGACCTCGGCGGCGCGCGGCGCGATGATGCCGCTGCAGATGAGGACGCCGCCGGGCGCGAGCGTCTCGGCGAAAAGCGGCAGCATCTCGCGGATGACGTCGGCGACGATGTTGGCCAGAATCACCCCGTAGCGCCGGGACGCCACCTGCGCGCGCAGCACGTCGTCGGTCAGCACGTTGCCGGCGAACACGTCGGCCGGCGCGGCGGCGTTGCGGGCAAGGTTGCGCTCGGCGATGGCCGCGGCGTTGCTGTCGATGTCCACCGCCGTCACATGCGCGGCGCCCAGCTTCAGCGCGCCGATGCCGAGGATGCCGCTGCCGCAGCCCATATCCAGCACGTCCTTTCCGGCGGGGTCGAGCCCCTCCAGCGCGGTCAGGCAGAGCCGCGTGGTCTCATGCTGGCCGGTGCCGAACGAGCTTTCGGGGTCGATGACAATTTCCAGCGGGCGTATCCCCGCATACGGCTCCCAGGACGGGCGCACGACGAATTTTTCCCCGATTTCCAGCGGATGGAAGAACTGCTTCCAGTTGTCGCGCCAGTCGTCGTCGCAGACCTCGGCGGTCTCGACCCGCAGCGAGCCGAGCGTGTCTCCGAACTCGCCGCGCAGCGTCTCCACCCCCGCAAGGATGGCGCGCTTCTGCGCGTCGCCCTGTTCGTTCTGCGCCAGATAGACCGACAAAAACGGCTCGCCGTCCTGCGCGCGGAGCGACTCCTCCACATAGTCGGCGGGGACGGTTTCGTCCGCCAGCAGCGCGTCGAGGTCGGCCGGGTCCTGAATCGCGCAGCAGCTTACGCCCGCGCCGTCCAGCACGCCGCCGACCGCCTCCAGCCCCATTGTGGAGGCGTATATTTTCAGTTCGGTAAACGTCATACCGTTATGCTTCCTTTCCATCGCTCTCGGCGCGGTCGTATTCGTCGTCGGTCGCGCTGCCCGGCCCCCAGATGGGGATGGCGTCGCCGAGGAATTTCGGCTCGGGCTGCGTAACGGCCGACCAGACGGCCTTCACCCGCGCGAGCGTTTCGCGCAGCTCGTTGCGCACCTTGTGCGTGTATTCGCCGCGGTCGCAGGCGACGCCGTAGGCCTCCAGCCCCAGCGAGCGCGCCAGATAGACCGCGCGCGAGACGTGGAACGCCTGCGTGACGACGACGACCTTTTCAGCCTGAAAGATTTCCTTCGCGCGGTACATGGTCGAGTAGGTGTCCAGCCCCGCGTGGTCCTTGAAAACGCAGTCGGGGTCGACGCCGGCGGCGACGGCGTAGTCCTTCATCGTGCCGACCTCGTCGTAGCCCGGGCGGCTGTGGTCGCCGCTCATCAGGATGCGGTCGGACACGCCCGCTTCGAACAGCGCCGTGCCCATCTCCACCCGGTGGCGCAGCACGTCGGACATCGTCCCGTCGGAATAGACGAGCGCGCCGAGCACGATGATGCAGTCGACGTCCTCCAGCTCGGATGCCTCCGACTCGGTCAAAATGTACGGCTTGGCGCTCGAGACGACGTACAGGTTCAGCCCCGCCAGCAGGGCCAGCCCGGCCGCGGCCAGCAGCACGCAGACGAGAAGGATGCGCTTGAAAATTTTTCTGCGGCGCGTCTTATGCGCGTCCGGCGCGTTGTTCGGCAGCATACAGCAGCTCCTTCATCCGCAGCGCGTCCTCGGCCATCGTCCCCGCGGACTCGCAAATGATCGTGGGGGAGACGCCGAGCGATACGATGGCCTCGGCGAGCGGCCCGAAAAACGGACCGAAGGTCTCGTCGGCAAAGGTGAGGTGCCGCTTTTCTCCCATTTTGGTGTATTCGATTTGTGAAAAATGACAGTGCAGCGTTTCGGCCGCTTCGCCGCCGAGCGCGGACGAAATCGCGTCGAAAATGCGCTTGTAGTCGTCGGCCGTCCGCAGGACGCCGCCCTCGCGCGCGTTCAGGTGCCCGAAATCGACGACTGGCGCCAGGATGGCGGGCGCGATGGCGCACAGGCGCAGCACCTCGTCGAGCGTGCCGAGCTGGTTCTGCTTGCCCATCGTTTCCAGCCCCATACGGACGGACGTCCCCTTGTCGGCCAGCAAAGCGCACGCCTTTTCCACCGTGTCGGCGGCGTAGGCCATCGCCGTCTCGCGCGAAATCTTGGCGGCGCTGCCGGTATGTACGACCATAATGCGCGCGCCCAGCGCCTCGCCCGCGTCGGCGCAGGCGGCGATGTAGTCGAGGCTTTTGACGCGCTTTTCTTCAAATTCCGACGACAGGGAGATGTAATAGGGCGCGTGCAGCGACATTGCGACGCCGTGCTCGGCCGCCTTCTGCCCGATGGCGGCAAGCGTCTTGGGCGACGCGGTGATGCCGTTCCCGCCCTGGTATTCGTAAGCGTCCAGCCCGCGCGCGCGGACCCAGCCCGGCGCCTGCAGGGTGGATTTGAACCCCTCCGCGTAGAAGGATTCGGAATTGCCGCCCGGCCCGAATTTTGCCGCCATAGTCAGTTGCACCCCTTCGATTTGATCCTTCTGCGCCGGTAAATCGAGAGGAACGGCTTCTCGAACGCCCGCTTGAGCCGGAAAAAGAACGTCTCCTTCGACTTGATGGGCTTGACGAGGTAGCAGTCCACACCGGCGCGGTGCGCGGCGAGGCAGTCGGTGAAAATCTGGTCGCCGACGAACAGCACCTGCTCCGGCGGCAGCCCGAACGCCTCGATGCAGCGGTGTACGCCGCGCGGCGACGGCTTCTGCGCGTCGGCGACGATGAACACGCCCAGCCGCTCGTTGAACAGCTCGATGCGCTCGCGGCGGTTGTTGGACACGAGCGCCGTCTGCACGCCCGCCTCCGCGAGCGCGGCAAAATAATCCTGCGTCGCCTTGTCCGGCTGTAGATGCTCATAGGGCGCGACCGTGTTGTCCAGATCGAACACGACGCCGCGGTAGCCGCGCGCCGCCAGCAGGAACGGCGTGATTGTATATATGTTTTCCGTCACATATTCGGGAATGAACAGGCTGTGCTTTTTCAAATCGCATCCTCCGCGCTGTCTTTACAATCTAACGGTTAGATTGTAGCATACAAATGATTTTATGTAAAGTAGTTTTTGTAAAATTACCCATCGGGCGCGCGCATAAATTTTTACAAAAAAAGAGTTTTAAGTGGTGACAAAGCGCGCCGGATGTGTTATAATAGCAGTGCGGTCCTGCCGAGGGCAGGACAGAAGGCCGTTCGGCCTTCGCGTACATACGTCCGCCGCACTGCATTGACGGCCTCGCAAAAACGCCCTTGCAAGCAAGCGTTTTTGTTCGTGGTATAATAGCAGTGCGGTCCTGCCGGGGCAGGACAGAAGGCCGTTCGGCCTTCGCGTACATACGTCCGCCGCACTGCATGGATGGCCTCGCAAAAACGCCCTTGCAAGCAAGCGTTTTTGCTCGTGGTAAAATAGCAGGCGGCCCTGCCGGAGGCAGGACTATACATTCGTCGAACTGCATGGACGGGTTCGCAAAAACACCCTGTGCGCGTCCGCCCTGCCCGCGAAAAAGGCCGCGCCGCTGCCGTTTGGAACGGCGTGAAAGCGTCCCGCGCGTCTGCGCGAAGGTGCTTTTCGCCGCGCCGCAGGACATAGGCGTTCCGGCTGACGGGATAGGCTTTCCCGCTTTCCCGAAAGACGACGAACCGAAAAGAAAACGAACCGATTTCTCCCAGCCGGCTTCGACCGGCGGAAACGGATGATTTGCATATGAAAGAAAAGCGCACCTCACGCCGGACGGACAATTCCCGCCGGATAGAACCGTTCCGCGACGCCGAAGCGCCGCGCGCCGAAAACATCGTCGCCGGCCGCAACGCGGTGCTGGAGCTGCTCAAGAGCGGCCGCGGCGTGGACAAAATTTACATACAGAACGGCGCGCGCGAGGGCAGCGTGACCGTCATCGTCGCCGAAGCGGCCAAGCGCGGCATACCGACCGTCGACGCGGACCGGCGCAAGCTGGACGCGCTCTGCGGCGGCGTGGCGCATCAGGGCGTCGCGGCGCTGGCCTCGGAGATCGAGTATGCCGGCATTGAGGACATCCTCCGCATCGCCGACTCGCGCGGCGAGGCGCCGTTTATCGTCATCGCCGATTCCATCAATGACCCGCACAACCTCGGCGCGCTCATCCGAAGCGCCTGCTGCGCGGGCGCGCACGGGGTCGTCATACCTAAGCGCCGCGCGGTGCAGGTGACGCCGGCCGTCATCAAGGCGTCCGCCGGCGCAATCGAGCATATCGCGGTGGCGCGGGTGCCCAACCTTGCGGCGGCCGTCGACGAGCTGAAGGAGAAAAACGTCTGGCTTTACGCCGTCGAGGCCGACGGCGAGCCGTATTACGGCAAGGACTTTTCGACGGGCGGCTGCGCGTTCATCCTCGGCAGCGAGGGCGAGGGCGTGTCCCGCCTGCTGCGCGACAAGGCCGATTTTGTCGTGTCGATCCCGATGTACGGCGGCGTGAATTCGCTCAACGTGTCGGCGGCGGCCTCGGTCGTGATTTTCGAGGCGGCGCGCCAGCGGCATGGAGAGGGCCGGAAGAACTGATTTTTTGAAAGGAACGGATACAGCCATGAGCGGCAGACCGACCGAAAAACTGGATATCGGCGCGCTGTTGGACGAAGCGTCCCGCGCGAACGAAGCGCTGCGGTCGGCCGCGCCGCATACGGAGAAGGCCGCCGAGCGGCCGCCGGAGACGCCGTCCGAGGCCAAGGCCGGCGATGCACCCGCACCGGACATCACCAGCGAGCTGATCAGCCGCTATTCCGAGCGCGTGAAGGAGCCTGACCCCCGCAGCAGCACGCAGAGCCTGCGCGACTCGCTGCATGCGCATATGGAGGGCGACCGTGAGCTGCTGGCCTATTACAGCGGCCGCAGCGAACACCGCAGCGGCAAGGTGGACGAGCTGTACGAGATCATCAAGTCGGCCAAATCCGCCACCGAGTCGGATGCGCGCGTGCGCCCCGTTCCGCACGACGCGTCGCGCTTTCAGGACGCGTCGGAGGTTGAACTGCCCGAGCGGGCCGAGCAGGGGAAGCTCTTCCCGCTGACCGAGACCATTGAGCTGGGGGACGCGGCGCAGGAGCAGACGCCGTCTTACGACGAGGACTACGCTAAGCTGAGCGAGAAGATCGAAAAGGGCGAGCTGGATTTTGCCGAGGAGACCGAGAACGAGGGGCAGATTTCCATCGTTGACGAGCTTTGGCCGGATGAGCTGAAGGCCGGCTCGACCCGCGCGATCGACGAGGAACTGAAAAGCGTGTTCGGCATGCTCGACGAGGACCATTACGCCGACCCCGACGGGCCGGACCCCAAGCAGAAAAAAAGAGAGAAGCGTCCGCCGCGGGAGGAACCGGCCGACGCGTTTGAATACACCTCCCGCGAGCAGAACGCCGAAATCGGCTCGATGCTCAAGAAGGCCGTCAAGCAGAGCCGCCTGCGTCTGGCGGGCGTGCTGTTTTTTGCGCTGGCGACGCTGTATCTCGCGCTGGCGGCGCCCGACTCCGCGATCCATTCGGATTTCCTGCGGCCGGGGCGCTACGGCATCGTTTATATCCTTGTCGATCTGCAGGTGCTGCTGTTCATCGCGGCGCTGAGCCTGTCCTCGATCAAGAGCGGCGCGAAGGCGCTCTTCACCTGGCGGCCGACGTCGGACAGCGTGCTGTTCTTTACGTTCGCGGTCAGCATCGCCTATTCCCTGCTGGCGGCGTTCATCGCGCCGACGTCGGAGTCCTTCGTGCCGTTTTCGCTGTTCGCGGCGGCGGCGGCCGTGTGCGCGGCGGCGGTCAATTATCTGCGCTGCAAAAAAGATCTGCACTGCTTCCGTGTCGTCGCCTCCAAGAACCCCAAGTATGTCGCCGCGCGGCTTTCGGGCGGCACGGCGGAGGCCGACGAGTTTTACAAATATCTGCTGGACGATTCGGGCCTGTACACCGTCCGGCGCGCCGGATTCGTCGGCGGCTTTTTCGCGCGGATGCGCCGCCGCCCGCAGAGCGAGGATTTGTTCAAGCTGGTCATTCCGGCCGTGTTCCTCGCCGGCGCGGTGCTGTTCGGCCTGCGCCTGTATGACGGGGACGACTTCTTCACCGCCCTGACGGCGTTTGTGCGCGTGGTCGCGACGGCCACGCCGCTGACGGCCTTCTTCATCATCTCGCTGCCCGTCATCGCGGCCAACCGCGTGGGCAAGCGCTGCTCGTCCGCACTCGTCGGCAACGCCGTCGGCGAGGAATATGCCGACGCGTCGGTCATTTCGTTCGCGGACACGGAGGTCTATCCCTCCAACCTCGTCAAGATCACCAGCATCAAGACCTACGGCGACTACCGCATCGATATGGCGGTTTCCGACCTTGCGCGGGCCTTCTCCTTCATCGGCGGCCCGCTTGCCAAGGTGATTTCCAATATGCTCAGCGAACCGGCGCAGCCGGTGGAGAACGCGCGCGTGATTGAGTCGGCCGCGGACGGCGTCTGCATCGTGCTTGACGGGGTCGAAATGTTCCTCGGCAAGCGCGGCTATATGAAGCGCTGCCGCTTCGGCGCGCCGCGCGACGTCGGCGACGACGAGTACGAGGATACGGTGGGCAGCGTGATGTATATGGCCATCGGGGACGCGCTCGTCGCCAAGGTCTACGTCCGCTATTCGATAAACCCGCAGTTCAACGACCTTTTGCGCGACCTTTACCGCGCCGGAATGTGCGTGGGCATCAAGACGCTTGACCCGAACATCAGCAACGAGTTGCTTGCGCGCGGCGTCACCTTCAACAAGTGTCCCATCGCCATCCTCAAGGCGGGCGGGGCCGAGCAGGCCGGCGAGCGCGAGGAAACGGTGGATTCGGGCATCGTCACCAACGCGTCGATGCACACCTTCCTGAAAATGTTCATCCTCTGCGATAAGGTGCGCCATGTGACCAAATCCAACGGCGTCATCCACATTTTGAGCGTGCTGCTGTCCCTGTTCGTGGCCTTTTTCCTCACCTTCACGGGCGCGGGCGCGCAGCTTGGCCCCGTGTTCGCCGTGCTTTTTCAGGCCCTCTGGCTCATCCCCATTTGGCTGACCTCGCGGCTGATTTGACGCGTTTGGGCATAATATACAAAAATTCCGCCGATTATTCTCCACCCGAATGTAAAAAATGTAACGAATCGCACTTGAATAATCCGTTTCGCTCCTATATAATATAAAATGTCTCGCCGCTTTTTTGCGGCGTGGGTGAATATGATTATGATGGAGGTTTATTTTGGTGGCTAAATTTTCTTCTGACGCGATACGAAACATTTGCTTGCTCGGTCATGGCGGGGACGGAAAAACGTCGATCGCCGAGGCGATGCTTTATCTTGCAAAGGCAACGGACAGACTCGGCAGGATTGCGGACGGCAACACCGTCTGCGACTTTGACCCGGAAGAGATCAAAAGAGGCTTCTCTCTCTCGGCTTCGCTTGCGCATTTCGAGTGGAAGGGCAAAAAAATAAACCTTCTGGATACGCCGGGCTACTTCGACTTCGCCGGCGAAGTGCAGCAGGCCGTCGCCGTGGCCGGCAGCGCGATCATCGTGCTTGAGGCCAAGGGCGGCGTCAAGGTCGGCGCCGAGCTGGCGTGGGACGCCGCCGCGAGCATCCCCAAGGCGTTTTTCGTCAACAAGATGGACGACGAGAACGCCGACTTCGATACGGTGTTCCAATCCCTGCGCGAGAAATTCGGCAAGAGCGTCTGCCCGGTCATCGTGCCCTACGGAAAGGGCGCGGAGGCGGGATATTATAACCTGCTGCAGGAAGAGGCTTACACCTTCGACAAAACGGGCGCGCGCACGACCGTGCCGCTGCCCGACGCCTATAAAGAAAAAATGGCCGGCTATCAGGCGATGATCTTCGAGTCGCTGGCCGAGACGAGCGAGGAGCTGATGGAGAAGTTCTTCGCCGAGGAGCCGTTCACCTCCGAGGAGATGGAGACGGCGCTCAACCGCGGCCTGTGCTCGGGCGACATCGCGCCCGTGTTCTGCGGGTCGGCGGTCAACTTTGCGGGCCTGCGCACGCTGCTGAATTATATCGCCTCGTCCTTCGCTTCGCCGGTCGACCGCTGCGAAAAGACGGTTATCGGCCCCGACGGCGAGACGACGACGATGCAGGCGTCTGCGGAGGGCGCGCCGAGCCTGTTCGTGTTCAAGACGGTCGCGGACGCGTTCGGCAAAAAGACCTATTTCAAGGTGATGAACGGCACGCTGAAGAAGGACGCGCAGCTTATCAACCTCACGACCGGCCAAACCGAAAAGATCAGCCGCATCGTGACCCCTATCGGTAAGACCGACGTGGAGGCCGACGAGCTGGCTTACGGCGACATCGGCTATACGGTCAAGCTGGTCAACACCAACACCAACGACACCCTCGCCCCGCAGGGCTGGAAGTATACATATCCGAAGATCGAGTTCCCGCGCCCCTACCTCTGCATGGCCATTTCGCCCAAGGCGAAGGGCGACGAGGACAAGATTGCCACCGGCATTGCAAAGCTGCTGGAGGAGGATTTGACGATTCGCTATGAAAACAACGCCGAGACCAAGCAGATGTGCATTTACGGGCTGGGCGAGATGCATATCGACGTCATCACCTCCAAGCTGAAGAACCGCTTCGGCACCACCGTCACCGTCTCGCCCGCGAAGGTACCCTACCGCGAGACGATCAAGAAAAAGGTGCAGGTCGAGGGCAAGCACAAGAAGCAGTCGGGCGGCCATGGACAGTACGGCCATGTGAAGATCGAGTTCTCGCCCGGCGATACCGACGGACTGGAGTTCACCGAGACCATTTTCGGCGGCAGTGTGCCAAAGAACTTCCATCCCGCCGTCGAGAAGGGCCTGCAGGAATCGATGGCGAAGGGCGTGCTGGCCGGGTATCCCGTCATCGGCATCAAGGCCAACCTGTTCGACGGGTCGTACCACGACGTCGATTCGTCGGAAATGTCCTTCAAGCTGGCGGCCAACCTCGCCTTCAAGGAGGGCATGAAGCAGGGCGGCGCCGTGCTGCTTGAGCCGGTGGGCGAGCTGCGCGTGTCGATCCCCACGTCCTACTCGGGCGACATTATGGGCGACATCAGCAAGCGCCGCGGCCGGATTATGGGCATGAGTGAGAGCGGCCGGAAGGGCTTTACGGTCATCGAGGCCGAGGTGCCGTCCGCCGAGATGGGCAGCTACGCCATCCAGCTTCGCGCGATGACGCAGGGACGCGGCTCGTATTCGTTCGCCTTCGTGCGGTACGAGGAGGCTCCCGCCGAGGTGGCGGCGAAGGTGATTGAGGCGGCCAAGAAGGAAGCCGCCGCCGAATAATGCGCAAAAACAATTCAAATAAAAAACTCTGGGAAACGCGTTTATTTTGCACCAACGGCAAATGAATGGCACCTAAAGCGAGGTAACACGAATGGTTAAACAGAAAACTACTCTCAAAGCGGCTTTGGCGGTCCTGCTGGCATTGCTGACGATCACCACGGCGGTCCTGCTGGCGGCCTGCGACACGGGCACGCTTAACGAAGACTCGACGCCGACGATTCGGATCGAATCGGATGACGAATCCGCTGGCGATACGAGCTCGCGTTCGGAGACCAAGCCCGGCTATGCGGACACGCCCGAAATCTGCGACATCGTGAACATCACCCCGGATACGATCTTCGTGACCGGCCTTTGTCAGGACGGCGCGACGGTCACCATCTCCGGCGGGACGGAGGATGTCGTCGTCGAGTCGCTCAACGGCTACTTCGTCGCCGAGATCGGACTGATCAATACGACCACCACCCATCTGGAGGCGGTCGCCTCGGTCGAAGGGCTGGAGGACAGCGAGCCGGCCAACTTCCGCGGCCAGTATAACGCCACCGCGGAGAAGCGTGTGGACGGCAACGGCGTCACCGTCGGTCTTTCCTCGCGTCTGTTTGCCGACCGTGGAATCGCCGAGTACACCGGCCAAACGCTGATGACGCTGACCCAGCTTCGCGAATACCGCGAGTACGTCGATTCGCGCGTGGCGGCGCTGGAGCGCCGTTCCGGCGGCAGCGCCATCTCGCTTGTGTATGTGTATATCCCCGATTATGCGACCATTTACAGCGAGTATCTGCCTGCCTCCGCGGTGAAGGAGACGACGACCACCCGTCTGGAGCAGATCAGCGAGAACCTGAACGGCTCGGCTGCGGTCATCCTCGATATGACCGACGTGCTGCTGGCGGCGAAGGAGGAGGGCGAATACCCTGTCTACAACGTCACCGACGGCCATCTGAGCGAGTACGGCGGCTATCTGGTCTATAAGGCCATCTGCGACGTGATGATGAAGGAGTATCCCGACGCGGCGGCGCGCGCGCTGTCCGAGTTTGACATCAGCTACGAGCTGAAGGACGGCGGCAGCCTCGTCCACTATCTGGGCGCGGATAAGACCGTCATTCGGGAGAACGCGGTCGTGCTCAGCCCCAAGTTCTCGCTGAACGTGGGCGTGGGCGGCGCCACGGGGATCAATATCTCCGAGGTGACCAAGTACGAAGAGGGCAGCGTGGAGATGTATACCGGCACGGAGGAGAAGAATACCACCGAGCGCGTGATCTTCGGCACCGGCCGCACCAACCTGCCCAGCGCGCTGATTTACCGTGACGACAGCGTGCTGCCCTTCTACGACATCCTTGCCGAGCGCTTCAACAACGTGATGTTTGCCGCGAGCGGCGACTTTACCATCAATATGGCGGACGCCGAGCGTTACAGCGGCGGCACGAAGTCGCTGGTCGATTATGTGATCATCATTGTTTCCGAGTCCAACGTCGATAAGACGTTCGGTTAAGCCTCCAAACAGGAAAAACAGGAAAAAAAGACTCCCATGCGGCTGCTTGGCCGCATGGGAGTCTCCGGCTTGCCGCACGGCGCCGCCGGCTCGGCTGCCGGTCAGATGAACGGCACGGGCTTTCTTGGCCGGCGGCCCTTCGGAGCGGTCGCTTTGCGGAAAGCCCGTGTTCGGAAATAGGACAGACGGCAGCACTGCCGTACAGGCAGGGACGCCCGCCCGGCCGGGCCGCGCGGGTGCTTTTGCGTGCTTGGATAGCGCACCGCTCAGGGCGCTGCGCGGAAAGGAAACCGAACGATCAGGCATTTATGAAAAGAAACAGCATCCTTTTAACGGCGCTGCTGGTCATCGTCGTCGCGGCGCTGCTGGTGTACGGCGTGTTCAGCGCGTCCGGCTCCCAAACGTCCGCGCCGCCCGACCTGTCGGGCGAGTGGTCTACCGCCGGCGGTTCGGCGTCCGATGACGAATCGTCCGGCCAGACGTCCGCGCCGAGCGAGCCGTCGTCCGACACCTCGGACGGCGAAACGAGCGAAACGACGCCCGGCGAGACGCGCATCCATTTTCTGGCCTGCCCGGATAATATCATCCACCCCTCCGTCTATTACGACGCCATCCGAAAGGCCGCGCTGGCCGACGGCAGCACGCCGGTCTATACCTCGCTCGCCACCGGCAAATACGACTTCGCGGACCTGTACGAGTATGTGGCGGATACCATCCGCGACGCGGACCTCAGCTATATCAACGTCGAAACGCTCATCGGCGGCAATGAGAACCGAATTTCCGGCTATCCGACGTTCAATACGCCCGAGCAGGCCGGCGAGCAGCTCATCGCTTTGGGGTTCGACATCTACAATCTGGCGCATAACCATATGCTCGATTCCTATTCGGACGAATACCTTATCAACTGCAACCGCTTCTTCGAGTCGCGCGGACTGACGACGCTCGGCTACTATAAGGACCAGGCCGACCTGTCCAACATCAAAATCATCGAGCGCGAGGGCGTGAAGATCGCCTTCCTCGCCTATACCTATTCCACCAACGGGCTGTCGCTGCAGGCCGGGTCGAGCACCGCGATTCCCTATATCAGCGAGTCGCTCATCACCAAGCAGATGGCGCTGGCCAAGGAGCAGGCCGACCTCGTGTTTGTTTCGATGCACTGGGGCGACGAGGACCGCTACACCGTCAACGCGCAGCAGCGCAGCACCGCGCAGCTTTTGGCCGACCTCGGCGCGGACGTCATCATCGGAATGCACCCGCACGTCATCCAGGAGATGAAGTGGGTCGAGCGCGAGGACGGCGGCCGCTGCCTGCTGACCTATTCGCTGGGGAATTTCATCTCAGGGATGCAGGACGGCTTCAATATGCTCGGCGGCATGCTCTCGTTCGACATTGTCCGCAGCGCGGACGGCTCCCTTTCTATTGAGGAACCGCTGTTCACGCCGGTCGTCACGCATTATACGAAGGAGACCGCCGTTTCCGGCGACGACACCGGCCACCGCAACTATAAGATTTACCCGCTGGAGATGTATACCGAGGAGCTGGCCGCTCAGCACGGCGTGCAAATCTGGGACCAAACGCATACGCCCACCCTCGTCGGCGGCGCGTTCACGGTGGAGAACCTCAAGCGCACGGTCAAGACCTATATCCCTGCGGAATTCCTGCCCGATTGGCTGCAATAAAGGTATGGTATGCATACGGAGACGAACCTAACGGTTCGTCTCCGTTTTACATTTTCAAATTAAGCGCCGAAGCGGGCGGCCGGAGGGAGGGAAAGCGGGAAAGGGAACCGTCAGGGTTCCCTTTCCCATACACTCTTCGCGATATTCAAACGTAAACGTTTGAATACCGGACGAACCTAACGGTTCGTCTCCGTTTTTTTATTCGCTCTCCGCAAGCGCTTTGCGCTTTTGCCGCCGTACGCGGTTGATGTGCCGCTCGAAATCCCCGTTTTCGAGCAGCGCGGCGAGCACATGCTGCATAAAGGTCGGCACCGTGCAGGAATAAAAGCCCAGCTTGCGGTCGAAATCCGCGGTCAGCCGCTTCGGCAGCACCATATATCCGACCCGCAGCGAGGGCGAGACGGTTTTGGAAAAGGTGTTCATATAGATTGTGTTGTCGTCCGCCGTGACGGAAAACAGCGTCTCCTCCGGCTTGCTGGACACCGAGAACTCGCTCTCGAAGTCGTCCTCTACCAGAAATCGCCCGCCCGCCGCCGCCCAGCGCAGGTATTCGTGCCGCTTGGAGGCCGCCGCCGTCACGCCGCTGGGGAAGCTGCGGTAGGGCGAGATGTGCAGCACGTCGGCGTTGCAGGCCCGCAGCGCCGCGCTGTCGATTCCGTCCGCGCCGAGCGGCAGGCGCTCGTACCGCACGTCCGACGCGCGGTAGACCTGCTCGATCATCTTGTAGGAGGGCGATTCGATGGCGTAAACCCTGTCCCGCCCGAGCAGCTCCACAATCAGCCCGTACAGGTATTCCGAGCCGGCGCCGACGACGATCTGCGTTTCGTCCGCGACAATCCCGCGGCTGCGCGCCAGATATTGCCGCAGCGCCTCGCGCAGCCGCAGACAGCCCGCGTTCGGCGAACGGTCCAGAATCGCCTCTCCCAGCTCGCCGAGCACGCGCCGCATCGTTTTCGCAAGCACCGAGAAGGGAAAGACGGGCGCCGCAGCCCTGCCGCGCGCCTCCTTCGGGCGCGCGCGGCAGGGCTGCGGCGCGGCGGCAAACCCGTCGCCCGCACGAAAGCACACAAAATATCCGCTGCGCTCCCGAGATTCCGCGTAGCCCTCGTCGCAGAGCAGCGCGTAGGCATGCTCGGCGGTGACGGTGCTCACCCCCGTTTCCGCGGCGAGCGTCCGCTTGGACGGCAGCCGGCCGCCGTGCGGGTACACGCCCTGCACGATGTCCTCCCGCATCTGCCGGTAGAGCTGTAAGTAGGCCGGCGTTCCGGCCTGCGCTTCAATCCCATATTTCATCTGGTTATATAAAACTCTCCTGTTCTGGCTATTTTCATAAGGCCAGATTCAGTATATACTCTTTTTATCCGAAATGCAAGGGAGATATATGAAATGTCGGAAAACCGTTACGAATTGAACAAAAATCTTGCCCAGATGCTCAAGGGCGGCGTGATTATGGACGTCACCACGCCCGAGCAGGCGAAAATCGCCGAGGCTGCGGGCGCCTGCGCCGTTATGGCGCTCGAGCGCATCCCCGCAGACATCCGCGCGGCGGGCGGCGTGTCGCGGATGAGCGACCCGAAGATGATTAAGGGCATCCAGAACGCCGTCTCCATCCCGGTGATGGCGAAATGCCGCATCGGCCATTTTGCGGAGGCGCAGATTTTGCAGGCCATCGAGATCGACTACATCGACGAGAGCGAGGTTCTCTCGCCCGCGGACGACAGGTACCACATCGATAAGACCCGCTTCGACGTCCCCTTCGTCTGCGGCGCAAGGGACCTCGGCGAGGCGCTGCGCCGCATCGCCGAGGGCGCGTCGATGATCCGTACCAAGGGCGAGCCGGGGACGGGCGACGTCGTGCAGGCCGTGCGCCATATGCGGCTGATGCAGGCCGAGATCCGCCGCGTCGGCGCGATGGCCGCCGACGAGCTGTTCGAGGCGGCCAAGCAGCTCGAGGTCCCCTACGAGCTGGTGCTGTATGTGCACGAGCACAAAAAGCTGCCCGTCGTCAACTTCGCCGCCGGCGGCGTCGCGACGCCCGCGGACGCGGCGCTGATGATGCAGCTCGGCGCGGAGGGCGTGTTCGTCGGCTCGGGCATCTTCAAATCCGGCAACCCCGAGAAGCGCGCGTCGGCCATCGTCAAGGCGGTTACGAATTATAACGACGCGCATATGCTGGCCGCGCTGTCGGAGGACCTCGGTGAAGCGATGGTCGGCATCAACGAGCAGGAAATCGAGCTGCTGATGGCGGAAAGAGGCAAATGACCGATGCGCATCGCCGTACTCGCCCTGCAGGGCGCTTTTATCGAGCACGAGCGGATGCTCGCCTCGCTCGGCGCGGACGTCATTGAGCTGCGGCAGGAAAGAGACCTGCAAAACGCCTTCGACGGCCTCGTCCTCCCCGGCGGCGAAAGCACCGTGCAGGGCAAGCTCCTGCGCGAAACCGGCCTTTTCGAGCCGCTGCGCCGCCGCATCGAGTCCGGCCTGCCCGTGTTCGGCACCTGCGCCGGCCTGCTGCTGCTCGCGCGCCGCATCGACAACGACGACCGCACCCATTTCGCCGTGATGGACGTCGCGGCCGTGCGCAACGCCTACGGCCGGCAGCTCGGCAGCTTTTCCGCCACGGCCGACTTCGACGGCGTCGGCCGCGTGCCCGCCGTCTTCATCCGCGCGCCGTATATCGCGCGCACCTTCGGCGGCGCAAGGGCGCTCGCTTCCGTCGACGGCCGCATCGTCGCCGCAAGGCAGGGCAATATGCTGGCCACGGCGTTCCACCCCGAGCTGAGTGGCGACACGTCCGTGCACCGCTATTTTCTGGAGCGGATCGCCGCGCCCGCAAACCGGCCTTAAACGCAGACAAGGCAGAGCATTTCGCTCTGCCTTGCCTTTTTCGGATTGCTTTGTTTTAGGATTCGACCGTCGGCCGCTTCTTCTTCACGATGACGAATACCGCCAGCACCGCGCTCGCGAGCAGCAGCAGGCCCCAAATCGGAAGGCTGTTGCTGTCGCCGGTCTGCGGCGGCTTGGGATCGTCCGGCTCCACCGGCAGCTCCTCAACCTTGAATCGCCAGTCCAGATACCCGATGGCTTTCTGGAACTCGTCACCCAGCGTGAGCGGCACGTCCAGCGTCACGTCCAACGTGATTTTGCCGCCCGAGTAAATCGTGCCCAAATACACCCAGTCGGAAAGCTGCGCCGTTTCGTCGGCGGGCGCGTCGAACAGCTCGGATTCGCCGTCCTGCTTCACGTTCAGCCGAAGCTGCGACAGGAACGCCTCGGAGCCCTCCTGCGCGCCGTCGGAGCGGATGTACAGCTTGATCTTCACGTCCTTTTCGACGTCGTTGTCAATGATAATCTGCTGCATAAGACTGTCGCCCGGCATAACGCCCTTGAAGTCGCTGAACAGGTCGGTGGGGGAATACGCGCTCCCGGGCGCGAAGATGAACGACTGCGCGCTGCCGTCGTAGGTGACGCTGCCCGCCGCGCCGGCCGTCAGGCCGTTCAGCGCCAGCGCCGCAAGGAGTACGGCGGAGCAAATCAGCCGGAATGCCCTGCGTTTCATTCGTTGCCCACCTCCCTTGACGGTTGAACGCCGATGATTTCGCCCTTTTCAACGCTTATGCGCCAGTATTCCTCCGCAACCGTTTCGGGCGACGCCTGAATCGCGGAGGCGACGATTTCCACCGCCAGCGTGTACCCTGCGGGCGCATTGCTCTCTATCGGCTTGCACTCCTTAATCAGAACAGCCGTGGAGCCGTCCGGCTCGACGGCGTTCTTGTAATAATAGAAGCCGTTGCTGTCTTTAAGCCACTTCTCGTTGACATCGTCAAGCGTGAGCGTGTAATCCACGTCGAGTACGGGCTTCTGCGCGTGTACCGACGTAACCTTGCTGTTGTCGTTGTCGTCGGTTTGCACCCAGTTTGCGACGATGGCGACGCGGATGAACGCGTCGGTGTCGCCGGTGTTCCGGATGGTGACGTTGCTTTTGACGTTACCGTCGAACGTTTCTTCTACCTTGCAGGACACCTTCGCCGGCGTGAATTGGTTCTCCAGCGGTTCGGTTTGCGTTTGCAGATAGGCGACGGTCACGCCGACCGCGGCAAAGACGAGGACAAGGACCGAGACAAGCGCAAACAGCGCTTTCCGGCTGCTCAGCGGTCTGCCGGGCCTGCGCGGCGTACTGTGTTTGGGGTTGTACATACTGCCTGTCTCCCTTCTTTAGTTCTGTGTCGACGACGCAAAGACGTTGACGCAGAAGTTGTCGCCGTCCAGCCAGTACGGCACCGTGCGGGTATTCGTGCATGTTACGCTGTTTTTCGCTTCTTCTGCGGACAGCGTTACAATGATGCCGCCGGTTGCGGACGCTTCGTAGTTGCCCGCGTCCAGCGTGGTGGTGAATGCCTGCGCGCTGTACCGCCACGACCATTCGGTGATTTCGGTCACGGTGTACTGCTCGCCGATCGTCAGTCCGTCGATGGTGACGAAGGAATTGCCGTGTACGGTGACCGTCACGTCCACGCCCTTGCCTACCACTCGGAACAGGAACGTCTGATTCTCGTCCAGAGGGTTCGCCCCTTCCTTGCAAATCGTAAGGCTCGTGTGGGCGGGCTGGTAAAGCACCTGAATGATGACTATGTTGTCAGTCTCTTGAATCACATAAGGCATAATGCCTTGCTGAACGCCGTCTTGGTAGCCGTCGGGTTGATCTTTGGTCAGCCAACTGCCCGAAAGCGTGACGGGATCGTTTACGTTGAGAGGATTGCCGTTATGCTCCGGCGGCAGTTGTGTCTGATAACCTATTTCGTCCGTGTTCAGCTTGTTGCTGGCGTCAATGCTGTCCTTGTAGTATTCCACTACAATTTTAGGGTATACCGTCAGCGTACCGTTCACGGTGGTGTGAGTATACTGCGTCCCGTTTTGGCTGCTGATGAGGACATTCGATATCGTGTTATCGCTTGTTCCAACATTTTTCTGGGAACCTGTGACGTCTGCGGTAATTGTCAGCCATTCATCGGCAATGCAGTATTGGTTATTATTTACAGGGTCAATGGGGGTGCCTCGATAGGTAACGGTGAAGCCATTGGCTGTCAATGCCTCGTCATCATAGACCTTTTCAGCGGAATCGGCTGTGATGGTAATGATGTCATTCAGCGTTCTCGTCCACTTACCGTACAGTGTAACGTCGCCCTTGATTTCCAACTGCTCGGGGGCTCTTTTTTCCGCTTCGAACGTCGTGTCCAGAAACCAGCCGGAGAAGGTATAGATATAACCGTTGTAGTTCTCCGTAGTTTCTTTTGTGTATCTCGTATCGACCTCGTAAGTAGAACCTTCAGAAAGGTTGGTAGCGCTTGGCGGTAAAGTCACCGAACCAGGCTCACCGACCCAGTTATATTCTACCTTAAAGGAAGATTGTTTGCGAACGTAAATCTTTACGGTGCATGTTCTTCCCCCTTCAACGGCAGGCACACCTGTGATTTCACCGTCATATTCAGCGGTTTGGTATTGGTTGTAATCGACAACAGATCGCACGACTGTATAAGCAGAATTGAAGATCGGTATCCGAATCGTCTTAATACCTTTTGAAAAATACGTAGATTCACGGCTTAATTCTCGTGCTCCATCCCAATTGGTATCCTCGACTTCATACAAGATCATTGTGATGAGAAATCGATCAGGCTGATTCTCTTTGGGAGCCCCCCAGTCGGAAGTGTCGATTGCAGCAATGTTATTCGGTGCATAGCGAACCATATAGTAAAATATCAACTGATGCCCTGTATAGCCGGAGCTTGTCCAATTCAACAGCTTCCAATCGTTTGTGCTTGACAAACGGAAGTAGTAATAACCATATTCGTATTTCAGAGCGTTGATGTCATAAGCTGCGGGCGCTTCTGTTATACATTCGTTGTCGGCATATTCGTCCAAATCCTGTCCGCCGTCCGTCATACTTCGTTCGATAACGCGAGCTTTCCAGAAATAATGCATTACGCTACCGTCTGTTGCGGTTGAGGGCGCAAGCTCATCGATAAATTTGGGCTTATTTATCAAAATATCGCGAGCAATTGTTACGGTCTTACTACCATTGCTCGACAGCGGCCGACTGGTGCAGGCAAGATCGGCGAATATCGAAGTGGGGTTGGAGGTTCCGGCGGGTATAGGATTGACCGTGATGGCGTAAGTGTCGGAGGCGGTGGTTACGGTTGTCGTACCGGCGGCCAATGCGGTGAAGCGGATTTTGCTGCCGTCGGTCAGGACAGATACTACGTCTTCGCTGGTCATCTCGAAATCCTCAGAGGTATCCGCGAAGGACGTTTCCTCGCCGACATACATCGAAAGCGTTTCAACGTGTTCGGCAACCGTAATGTTATACGTCGTGTTGCCGATGGTGACCGAAGTCGTACCCGCCGCCATGCCGGTAAACGTAATCTCGGTTTGGTCGACGGCTGCGGTCTCGGTGATTGTAACCGCAGAACCTAATTCTAAAGAAGTGTCGTTACTAACAACAAATTTATTATTCGTAAATCTAAAAAGAGCGCTATTATCTCGGTACGAAGTTGTCGTATACTTATTATTGAAGTGAAGTAAATACCGATTATTTCCGTTGATTAGACGATAACGATTTTTACTCGCTGATTCTACAGTCCATTTGGCGGCTGTTTCCAATGTACCAAATGTACCGTCAGCACTCAAGTACTGATCGCCCGACTTGATATAATAGGATTGGCCGGAGGTTATGGATGTTACGATTGTCTCTACCGTTCCGCCTTCGATGGTCGTTCCGTCGACAACGACGGTTGCAATGGCTGTGTCCAAGCCTTTCCCGGTATATGTGCTTTCAAAGTTGCCGTCTCCATCGGTAATGGTCTTGCTTTCGCCGATCCCGAGGGTGATTTGCTCCGTTTTGCTTGCGGTCGGGTCGATGTCCGCGAGGGCGACGACGGAGAAGTGGGGGACGGAGGCGGTATAGACGCCGTCGGCATACGCGCCGCCGATGCGGGAATAGCTTCCGTCGGACTCCTGCACATACGCGCGGAGATACGCGGTATTCCACCCGTCGGGGACAGGGATGGCGACCTCGGCCGCGCCCGTGTACGGCGCGCCGGAGAGGTCGGTGAGCGTGATGTCATAAGCGACGCTGTTCAGCCAGCCGTCCATCACAGGGGCGGGGGTGACGTGGGACACCGTCAGCGTCTGCAGCTTATCGGCGGTGACGGCGATGCCCGTTTCGGAGTCGGTCAGGGTGACCTCGTCGCCGCTGTTTTCGGGGGCCTTGAAGTAGTCCGCGTTGTTCTCGGCCAGATTGGAGAGCAGGCCGGAGATGTTTTCTTTCTCGGCGGTGGTATAGGAGACGCTCGGGCTGTCGCACCAGATGCAGAGCATACAGCCGATGGGCGTGACGCTGCCGGACGAATCGGTCAGCACGGTGGTGCAGGCGGTTTCCTTGGTGCCGGTCTGCGCACGGCTCAGGTTATAATAGCCGGTCGTGTTGCCCAAAACGTAGTACCAGTTGTCGTTGGTGTTGATGATTTCGTGGCCTTGTTGAGCCAGCGTGCTTGCCGAAGCCACGGTGTAGTTGGGCGTCCAGCCGGCCGTCCAGAAGCAGACGGCGATGTCGGAATCGAACGTGCCGGAGGAGGTGACGTTGTTGAAATAAATGCCGTCGTTGAAGGCCATCGGGGTCATGCCGGCTTCTTTGATGATGGCCGCCGCGTTGTTTACATACGCGATGTAGTCGGCGTACTGGCCTCTGCTCTGAAGCTGGCCGAAGCCCATAGCGCCGGTTGTGTATTTGTCGTTCGCGTACTCGTCGGCGCCGAGGTTGAAGTGGGTGCAGCCTTTTTCGGCGAAGTATGCGACATACTTCGCCAGCACCGCGAGCGTGAAGGCGGTGGCGGTTTCGTTCGTCACGTCGATGGTTCTTGCGGAGCCGTTATAAGCCATCGTCGTACCCGTCAGGGCTTCGCCCGCGTCCATCAGCGCGTTCATATGGCCCGGGGAATTGAGCAGGGGGATGATGGAAATCCCCTGTTCGGCCGCGTAGGCGAGGATTGTGTCCATCTCGCTCTCGGTCAGCTCGCCGGACGAGTAGGTGGTATAGCTTCGATTGCCCGTCTGCACCGCCGCAGTTACGGCGTCGCTTTCATACGAAGCTCCGTTGACCGAGACGGACATATCGTCGAGCAGGAAGCGCAGGCCCTCGTTGCCGAACGCCAGCTCGACGTGGGTGTATAAATTCTCGGCCGCCATATCGATGACGCCCTTGATTTCCTCTACGGAAAAGTACTTTCTGCCGCAGTCCAGATGCACGATGCGCATAAACGCGGCCGCGTTGCCGTCCGCAGCGCCGTCCGAGACCGAGAAGCCCGTCACGGGCAGACAGCCGAACAGCATCAGCAGGGACAGAAGCACTGCCAATGTACGTTTCATTGTTCCTTTACCTCCTTACTCCGCGTCCGGCCAGCCTGCGGCCTCTATCGCCGTGTCGCCGTTGTGCGCGGTCTGCGTGGCCTGCGCCGTCACCCGGATGACCGCGGAGCTGTTCTGATAGAGATTGCTCATGTTCTTTTCAAACGTCACGGTCGTGAACAGCGGCTCCGTGGTGTCGCCTGCGTTCAGCGGCGCGTTATAGTAATACCAGCCGTCCTTTTCGGTCCAGTACTCGGTGTTGAGGTCGCAGGCGATCAGGCCCGTGTCGGGCGTGCCCTCGACGCCGGCCGCCAGCCGGATTTCCTTATCGACGGCGACGCGGATATAGGCGGTCTGGCCGCCGATGTTCTTCACCTCGACGATTTTGGACACCTCGGCGCCCGGGAGGACGTCGATTACGTCCTCGAACGGGACAGGCTCGCCGCCTTCCTCGGGGACGGTCCACTCCTGCAGGGCGATCTGAATATCGCCGGCCGTGATGACGTTCGTCGCCGTATCCTCGTGCGTGAAATATGCGACGGTGCCGTATGCGGCCGTGGACAGGCCGATGACGAGCAGCGAGCAGGCAAGCAGCTTCTTTTTCATCGCTCTTTTCCTTTCTTGTATGTGTTTTTTTATTCCTTTTACGTTCGGATGCCGCTGTTTGGCAGGGCATATATGGATACTCCGAGCGCTTCGGAGTACCCATATATACCCTGCTTGCCCGCAGGCAAGCAGAGTATGGAGAGAGAAAAATGAGAATGGAGCTTATCTGTTCCAGGGGTTAAAGTTCGCGCCGAAAGCGGCGGTAACAGCCTCGGCAGCGCTGTCAAAGCCGGCGGCCTGCACGGCGACGGCGAAAACAGGGCAGACGGCGGAGCCGTTGAAGCCCTCGATGACGATTTCCTCACCGTCGCGGGTGATGGTGTACTGGTCATCCTCGTTCATATCGACGTTTTTGTCGAGATAAACGCCGGAAACAAACTGCTCGGTGGTCTCGCCGGCCTTCAGAACACGGTAGTAGTCGGCATAGTAGACGTTGTAAGCGATGCCGTCGATGGTGGTTTCAAAGTAGTTCCAGCCGCTATGCTCCGGCTTGGCTTCGGAACCCCACAGCCACTGGTTGTTGTGGGTGCTGACGCCGTCTTCGTTGCCGAAGTTGAAGTGCAGGATGTTCAGGCTGGCGTTGAAGTTTTCTTCAAAGCCGTTGTCGAGCGCGGAGGGAATGGCGAAGTAAGCGCGGACATAGGCGTCGGATCTGCCGGTGTTTTTGATGGTGACCATCTTGTCAATGTAGTTTTCGGCGACAGGCTGGCCAAAGGAATTCTTATCGCCCTGCGCGGAGCCGACAATCGGCATCAGCGCTTGACCCTGCTCAAAAGGCTCCAAAGCGGTGCCTTCGTCGTTGACCTGCTGTTCGATCAGCTCGATCTTGACGCCGCCTGCGGTAAAGGTGTTTTCCACTTCTGTCTCAGAGGTGAAGTAGGCCAGCGACGCGCCGGCGATGGCGGTGATGGCCAGAACAGCTACGAGACAGAGAACGGTAATTTTCTTTTTCATTTTAGTTCTCCTTTATGTTTATTGTCTTTTTTCGGTTCGGTAAGCCCATTCCCGTCCGGGGACGTCCGCCCCCGGACGAGACGCAAGCGGGCTTATGAGGAAAGAAGAAGGTTATTCAAAACCCAAAAGGGCTTGAATCGCATATGGTTTGTGCCGGGACCCCGGCGGACGCAAAGAGAATATTACTGGTTGTTTGCCGGCCAAGCGACGTCGTAAGCACCGGGCGTGCCAAAGGATCGGTTCAGCGCATCGTAGGCGTTGGCAAAGCCAGCGGCCTGAACGCCTTCCGCGACAACATACATGTGCCATTCGTTGCCGAGTTCATTGCAAAGCTCAGTGATATCTTCGTTCGCCACAGAGGGATCAAGATACACCTGCGACATAGCGGAAACGGTTTTTTCTTCCGGAGTAAGAGCCTTTTCATACGTTACGACGTAAACACCGTATTTAATATCGTTGATCATCGTTGTGTAATAGTTCCAGTTGGCATCATAAGGGGAGCCAAGCGATTTGGACCAATTCCACTTATTGGCGCCGATGCTGTCCTTGGCAAAGTTGAAATGAAGGATATTTTGGCTGGGATCAAAAATAGGGCTGCCGCTATCAAGAGCTTCAGGAATGGCAATGTGAACGCGCACATAGGCGTCTTCCGAGCCCGTATTCGTCACAAATACTTCCTTTTTAACGCCGTTAACCAAAGTCCCATCTTGAGCAGAACCCGTGGCGGGAAGCAGCTTGGAGTTTTGCGTGAAATCCTCGGTCAGATCGATCTGCACATTACCGACCGTGAAGACGTTGTCTTCCGCGTCCGTATCGGTCAGATACGCGAGAGAAGCGCCGGCGACGGCCATGATAGCGATGACAGCCACCAGGCAGACGGTCAATACTTTTTTCTTCATGGTTTCTTGATTCCTTTCCTAATTTCTTATTCGTTTGTTCGGTTTGGCTTGGGAACGGACGGCGCGTCCGTTCCTTACGGATGCGGGGTTACGGTGTGGTTGTGGTGGTATTCGCGGACTGGATTTGCGCCCACGCGGCGGTGGGGTTGCCCTCGAAGCCCTCGTACTGCACCGCGTAAGCGGTGAAGGTGAGCGTGGGGTAGGCGGCGTTTTCGACGCCCGACGCGTCAAGCGCGTTCAAATCCCCTTTTTCCACCTCGGGCTTCACGAGCACCTCGTCCTCGCTCCAGTTCCAATCGCCGGAAAGCGCCGACGTATTGTATGAGTTGCCGCCGAGGACGGAGAACGTCTGAGCTCCCGTGCTGGCGTCTACTTTACGGTAGTAAACGCCGGCCACAGTGTCAAGTTCCTCCCAGCCGCCAGCGATTTCATACTCGATGAATTCGCCGAGGTTGGCGGACTCGTTCACCTGTACGAACAGCCAGCAGGGTTCGCTGTCCGCCTTGACGGTTATCTTCGGGTCCTTGGACAGCACTTTGCCGGGTACCATCTCGTAAGGCCGCGACGTTTCGGTCAGATCGATTTCGATGTCGCCGTAGGTGAACGTGTTTGTCACCGACGGGGTCGTATCGATCAGCCACGCCAGCGCGCCGCCGACGGTGAAGCAGAGCACCAGTCCGAAGACGATGATGGCGACGGTCGTTTTTTTCATCCTGTTCACCCCCCCCTGTTTAGGAAATGAAATAATGACCGAGGCGGTCGTTATTTGCCGTGATGTAATCGGGTGCGGTTTGCCGTTAATTGCCTGTAGTGGGTGCGCCGAATGTGGCGTTCCACGCTTCTTCCACCGTATCGAAGCCGTCCGCCTGCACCGCGTAAGCGGTCACGATGATTTTTGCGTCCGCATACTCTTCGACTTTAGCGTCTTGGGCCAAGGTGAAAGTCTCGAAAACGACAACATTGGAGCCAGCGGAAGCGGTCGAATTATACGCATAAATGTTGTTGACCTCGTCAATCTTCTTCCAATTGGCCTCCATCTGATCTTCGATGGTTGTAGCGCCGGTGATGTCAACAAGCCCGTTCTCCAGCTTCACAAACAGCCAGCAGTCCTCGCTGTTCGGGGCAACATGGATCGTAGGATCCTTCGTATATTCATGACCGGGGATGAGCTTGTATGTGTTTTCGTCAACACGACTCCCGGGCGTCGCCGCCTCGCCGTAAACGTCCACCTTCGCCTCGTCGAGCGTAATGGCCACATTACCGACGGTAAAGGTGTTTGTGACTGCGTCTTTGGCCGTCAGGAACGCCATCGTCGCCAGGACGGTCGCGCACACGAGCAGCGCCGCGCACAGGGTCAAAAGCAGCGCTTTTGTTCTTGTCTTCATTTTTTGAATACCTCCTTAAATTATGGGATGCTTATGCAAACGCCTTTTTTGCGTTATCCCTGATGTTGCTCCGACTCCCGCTTTCCGGCGGACTTGTCCGCGCGTTTGAGCAGGTCGGGGACGAACACGAGCACCAGCAGCAGCGCGCCGCATGCCAGCGCGATGTACATGCCGGGCGGGTTCTGAATGTAATGGGCGATATACCCGAGGTACGGGATTGTAAACACGGGCCTGCCGATCAGGTTCTGGAAATAGACCGGCGCGCCGTCGCGCTCCTCGTTGCTGTCGCCCTTGGTCCAGAAGCGCTCGTTTTCGGCGTCGATTTCGACGACGCGGTGGGTGGCGGGCGTTTCGTTCGGCAGCACGAAGGTGATCACGTCGCCGACGCGGATTTCCGAAGCCTCTGCGGGCTTGACGTAAATCAGCGAGCCGACGGGATATTCCGGCTCCATTGAGCCGGAGATGATGGAGTACACCTGAATGCCGAACAGACGCACGCCGACCAGCAGCAGCGCAAAGAGCACGACGATGGCCACGAGCACGGTGGTGAAGACGTTCCAGACCCGCCGGAGCACGCTGCGCTTGCCGTGCGCCGCCGGCGCGTCGGACGCGGGGGGTGCGTCGCCTGCGCGCTCGGCTTCGGACGCCACGGGCGCATCGGCTGCCCGGGGCGCTTCGGACGCCCGGGGCGGCTGCAAGTCTTCCTTATTATAATGGCGATCGTTTTGCATAGTCTGCTCCGTTTCCTGTCCCCTGCGGGGGCGCTCGATTCCGCACCGTGTGCCCGCTTGGCCGCCGTTCGTCCGTGCGGACGGAAGCGGGCGGACGGCAGGGGTGCATATACGCCGGGACGTCGGGGAAGAATAGAACCGAAGGCGCACGCCTCGCCGCATGCAGGCGGATACGGCCGCCCGCGTCGGCGGGGCCGCCCGTTCTCTCGGCGGAAATATGCCGTTTTGCCTTCGATTTTTTCGCAGAGTTCATCACTCTGCTGCGCGGCGTGCGCGGACGCTGCGCCGGCCAACGTGCGGAAGCGCCTGACGACGCCGGCCGACGGCGATAAAAGCTAATATCCGATGGCCGCCAGCTTGTTCATATTGTCGCGTTTCAAATCCAGCGAGGCGTGCACATATCTTTCCAGCGTGAAGCGCGGGCTGGCGTGTCCCAGAATCTCGCTTAGGGACTTGATCTCAAACCCCACCTCTATGCATCTGGTGGCGAACGTGTGGCGCAGCGCGTGAAAATGGACCTCGGAAAGCCCGCATTCCTCCGCGTACCGTTTCAGCCTGTTCTGCATGGTGCGCGGCTCGACATACCGTCCGGCCTCGCCGGTCAGGACGAAGGCCGCGGGGTCGGCCGTGAAATGCCGCCGGCACAGCGCGAGCGCATAGTCGTTCAGCGGGATGACCCGCTCGGAGCCGCAGGACTTCGGCGCGGTGATTATGATTTTCGTCTTTTTTCCCTGCGCGTTCTCCAGACTTTTCAAGCGCTGCATCGTGCCGGATACATAGATCGCCCTTTCCTGCAGGGAGATGTCCTCCCACCGCATCGCGCAGACCTCGCCGATCCGCAGGCCGGTCAGCAGGGAAAGCAGCACGCCGAATTTGCACTCGTCCATATCCGACAGCAGATATTGCACAAGCCTGTCCTGCTCGCCGCGCGAAAGTACGCGCATCTCCTTTTTGACGCTTTTCGGGTAAACGACGTCCACCCGCGCGGCGATTTCCGGGCATTGCTTCGCCGTATACCGCAGAATGGAGTGCAGAATCGTGAGGATATCCCGAACGGTTTTCGCCGACAGCTCTTTCCCGCAGAGCAGCTCGTGCCCGAACTGCTCGACCAGCACCGAGGACAGGCTCTGCACCGGACATCCGCCCAGCCCGGGCTTGATGTGCTTTTCCAAAACCGAAATGTATTTTACATAGGTAGATTCCTTCACGCAGCTTCGCTTCAGAAGCAGCCATTCGTCGCAGTATTTTGCAAATCTCCCGCCCGCCGCCGCTGCGGAAAGCCGGTTCGTCAGCAGCGCGGCCTTCGCCGCCGCCGTTTTCTGCTTGGCCTCGCGGTACGTCTTGCCGTAGCAGTAGCCGTACTTCGCCGTCCCGTCGGGCCGATAGCTCTGGATGTAGCGCGCCTCCCAACGGTTGTCCTTGCGCTTGTAAATGTTTTCCCCTCGTTTGGACATGGTAAAATCCTCCTTACAGATAGATACATATAGTATAACGAATTGTGTAAAATATTTGAACGCCATAGACGCCATTCTGACGGCGAAATTGACGGCGGAAAGCAAAAAAGTCGTCTCGATTTCGCTTCTTGGCAGGGACAAATGAAATAAAATGTGAATTTTCACTCAAGAAAAACCATTAAATCTTCAAAAACCTATTGATTTCCTTGCAGCTTTGTGATAGAATAAAAGCCGTAGAGTGATGAACTCTGCGAAAATTCCGCTTGCTGCGGCGGCTCTCGTGGCGCGTTTCACGGGAGCGGGGTTCCTGTTTGCAGCGTCTCGCATCGGCGGGCGCTGTCCGTGCGGGGGCTATGGCGTTTCGGCGGGGAGCGGGGCTTTGGCGGCTGCAGTCGTTCGGCGGTGCGCCGTTCGGGTAAAAAGGGTTGGCGGAAGCGGGTTTTCGCCGGCGGCGGAAAGCGCCGTCCGCTGCTTTCGTGCATCGGCGCTGGTGTGTCCGCGGCCGCGATGCGACGGAATGCTGTTTTTTCAAAAAAATTGAATTTGGGAATTGACTTTTGCGCAAAGATCGTGTATACTGTGCACGGAAAACAAAATGGCGACGGATTTCCGCCGCTCTCTTTAACCCCGATAGTTAGTTTAGACTAACTCCGGAGTGAAGGGACGGGCGGCAGAAAAGAGGCGCAGGGCAGAGCTGTCGGGCGTTCGGAGACGGCGGGGCGTCGTCGGGCATGGCGGGAACGGTCGGCCACGGCGTGCGCAGGAGAAAACGTCGAGTACGGCCGTCAACGATTGAGCGGCGATTCGCAAAAGTGTCAGGGACGGCGAAGCGCGGACGTGCGCAGAGGGAAATCTCGTGTGCGGCCAAGGAGACGCAGAGGGCGGCAGTTGAGCGGCGTTGCGAAAAACGCGGCATTCGGCAAAGTATAGTCGGGCGCGAAGGGAAATGTCGGGTGCGGCAGGGGAAGCCGAGTGCGGCAGCGAATGAGACGCGTGGCGGAGAAATGCCGGGCCGGATAAGGGACGGCCGGAGTGAGGCAGGGTTCGGCGGCGAAGCTGAAAATGCCAAGCCCTGAAGGATGCGGACTGCTGTGCAGGAAGGCGGTCGGGGCCGACAGGCCTCCGGCGGTTCCCCCGCCGCGCTCTGCGGCGGGGGAACCGCCGGAGAGGACAAAAGAATGGGCGCCGTAAGGCCGTTCCCGTTCCCGCACAGGTGCAAAGCCTTTGCGGAGCGCTTGCGCTACCGGCAAGGCGGCCCGTCTCTTTCCTGCACCGGCGGACGCCGGCTCTGTCGGGGCGTCCTTTCTGCCGTGCCATTTTCTCGCTGCAGACGAAAAGGTGCGGCCGAAGTCCGCCTACGCGGGCTTTTCGGACCTTGCGCGGCGGCCTGTGCCGTTTGCCGGACCGCCGCCGCGCCGTTTGGGGAAGCTGGACGGAACGCGGGCTTGTTTGCCGCACGATTTTCAGAAGAAGGAGGGGCTTTCGCCGCGCGAAGGCTGTGGAATGCAAAATGGCATCAGGAATCGATATGCTCGCCGCGATCGGCTGCGCCGTCGTCGTTCTGGCGGTCGTCACTGGCGTGAAGTACCTCTGCCGCAGATACGGAGCGGGCCGGCGGTCGCCCCGCGGCAGAGCTTAGGAACGGCGGCCGCGCTTCCGGCGGGATTGGAGGCAGGGCGTTCGGCGTCGGGTCGGCTTCCCGCGCGGGCGGAACGGGTCGCTATTTTCCCCGCCGCCTTCCGAGGGCGCGGGGCGGCCCGTGCGTGCGGCGGGCGTAGGCGCTCTGTCGGGGCGTGTGTGAAGCGCCGATACACCGCAAATCCGTTCGGGAGGCGTTCCGCCCGTTCGGTTTGGGAGCGGCTTCGGGTCTTTGGCGCAAAGCCGCAGGACAAACGCTGACTTACATAAAAGGATGGAAGCATATGAGCATTGTAATCGTAGGCGGGAACGAGTGTATGACCCGCCGGTATATGGACCTTTGCGGGGAATTCAACTGCAAGGCGAAGGTGTATCCGAAAACGACGAGCGGCCTGAAAAACATCGGCTCGCCGGACCTGCTGGTGCTGTTTACGAACACCGTTTCGCATAAAATGGTGCGCTGCGCGCTGAACGAGACCAAGGGCGGGAATACTCGAATCGCGCGCTCGCACCGCAGCTCTATGGCGGCGCTGCGGAGCATTCTGGAAGCGCATGTCTGCTGAAAGGGGGACGCGGCGTTGTCGGAGGAACTGCTGGTGCGTCACTGCGCGCCGACGCTGGCAGGACTGAAAACGGCGAATCTGTTCGCCTGTCGCTTTTCGGACGGGGACGCGCTGCGGCGCTGTCTCTGCTGCTGGAACCGGCGGCTGATGAAGAAGGGGCTGCGGATTCTGCCGCTGCGCTTTGAGGGCCGGCGGGCGCTGATCTATGTATACCGTCCCGCGCGGCTGGCGTGCGACCTGCGGCAGGTGGCCGCCTGCCGTCTGCTCGAGGAACGCGGGTATCCGGTCGGCGGTTCCTCCGAGCGCTGCATCATACGCCTGATGGAGCGTCTGCGCGGCGGGGGAGGGTTTCCGGATGAGATCGGGCTGTTTCTCGGCTATCCGCCGGAGGATGTCCGCGGCTTCATCGAAAACAAGGCGGCGGGCTGCAAGTGCGTCGGCTGCTGGAAGGTCTACGGCGACGCGGAGGCGGCGCGGGCGGTGTTCGCCAAATACAAAAAATGCACCGATGTCTATCGCGCGCGGTTTGCGGAGGGAAGATCGGTCGAACGGCTTACTGTCGCCGGTTGATATACCAATTAAAAATAAGGAAAGGACAATGGAAAATGCGTAAAATAGCGATCGTGTACTGGAGCGGTACCGGCAATACGGAGGCGATGGCCGCTGCCGTGGCGGAGGGTGTGCAGGCGTCGGGCGCGGAGGCGGTGCTGGAGACGGCCGCCGCGTTCGACGTCGCAGCGCTCGACGCGTATGACGCCGTCGCCTTCGGCTGCCCGTCGATGGGCGCGGAGGAATTGGAGGAGAGCGAGTTCGCACCGATGTTCGAGACCTGCGAGAGAAAGCTCGCCGGCAAGCAGCTCGCGCTGTTCGGCTCTTACGGCTGGGGCGACGGCGAGTGGATGCGGAATTGGGAGGAACGCTGCCGGGACGACGGCGCGGCGCTGGTCTGCGAGCCGGTCATCTGCAACGAGGCGCCCGACGCCGCGGCGCTGGCCGCGTGCAGGGCGCTCGGGGCGGCGCTGGCACAGTAAGGGCGGCTGTCCACGCATAAAAAGGGGGGCGCCGGAAAAGCATTTTGCTTTTCCGGCGCCCCCTTTTCGGATTGTCGGAGGTTGTGCTGCGGATAGCAGGCCGCGTGCGGCTTCCTGCGGCGGCCGTCCGCATTTTGCCGCCGTTTTTGCAGGGCGGCGTCATCTGCGCCGCCGGCCGCGCGCTCGATGCGCGCGGCCGGCGCGGGCCTTGGCGGCGTGCGCGGCGTGCGCCGTGAGGAAAAACGGGCAGACAGGCTGTCCGTCGGTGGGGAACGGTTGTCGGTTCGTGTGCAGGCTGCATAGGCGCGGACGCACAGCCCGTATCGTCGGTGCGGCGGCCGGCGAGATGGATACCTGTGCGGTCGGCGCGGCGTTTCCCGCCGGCAGGGGAAGGGGCACGGAAGTCCGTGCGGACGGCGGCGGACGAAAAACCCCTTCCGCCCGAAACGGACGGAAGGGGTTTTTAGGGGGTTATCGTGTTTTGTATCTGCGTACCAGCGAAGCGAGCAGACAGCCCACCGCGTAGAATACGATGAACAGCAGCGTTGACAGGAACACAAACAGCACCTTCGTGCCCACCTCGCCGGCGCTCACGTCGGCCATCAGCAGGAACGCGCCGAGCATCGTCGCGTACAGCAGCACGACGTGGATCGTCCGCTTTGCGGCGGAGGGCAGGCCCTTCGCGTCGAAAATCAGAAACGAAGCGCCGAACACCGCCGAAGCGGCAAGGATGATCAGGAAATTCTGAAACAGCAGCGTGAACACGGCCGCCGGCTCGCCCGCGGAGTCGGCGAGCATCAGCGACATCACCGCCGTGTAGAGCACCGCGTTGACCGTAAAGCACAGGCAGCCGCGGAAGACAACGTCCTTAAGCGCGCCTGCGCGGCTTTTCTGTACTTCCATACGTCCGAAAAGACTCAGTGCGCGTCGCGGATGAAGGACGCCAGCGAGGCCGGCACGTCCTCCGCAGGCAGAGAGGCGGTCATGACACAGTGGATGTTGTTTTTCTCGGTGATCTCGTTGAGCGCGAGGAAGAAGCGCTCGAACGCAGCGACGTCATCGCCGCAGATTTTCAGCGCGCTGTCGATGAACAGCTCGGTCACGTCGTAGTTGCCCGCAAGGATGCCGCAGACGAAGCCGTACAGCTTGTCGGCGTCGTTCACGCCGTAATCGCCCGCATCGGCCAGACGGACGCGGTAGTTGATGTCGTAGGTCAGCTTCCGTTTGTACTCAACGCAGACGACGGAGCCGTGCGATTCGTTGGCGGCCTTGTTGATCTCATCCACAAGTGCTTTCGTTTTGCCTGTTCCTTTGACGCCGACAATGAGTTTGATCATAAACGTTCGTCCTCCCTGTGTTTTCTTTACTTGTATTGTGCCGCAGCCGCAAGGCTCCGGCTTGATTCCGCGTTAGCGGCGCGTCCGTCCGGCTCGATGCCGGG